>Ga0209367_1004357_pt1 | contig 19497 bp, 11 predicted proteins | sample WorMetLIZISLAND2_FD_187412 | JGI IMG/M metagenome (GOLD analysis project Ga0209367, IMG submission 187412) | Marine gutless worms symbiont microbial communities from Max Planck institute for Marine Microbiology, Germany - Olavius geniculatus... ...
GTGTGGGACAACCCTGCAGGAGTTAAGCCACGCTGCCCTAGATAGGCAGCGGTGGGCAGCGATAGTAAGAATGGCGTCAGACACCAACGGGCATTGAGCCCACGGTTGTCGATGATGATGATGATGACCTTCCCAATAATGTATCTACCCGATCTATCTCTAGCAACTTTCCAGGGCTAACAGCAAGATCACCGATTTACTGCTATAGTTATTGTAATTATAGTGGGCCTTAGCCATAGCGGACTTGCCCAGTGTGTGAAAAACTGGAAAGAGCCACTATGATACGTTAACCATAAGTTAAAGCTACCATTCACAACTGATTTTGTAATTAAATCACAAATGCATACACATTACTACATTACCTAATGTTTCCAAACAACATTCCAATAATTATTGTTTTTTTAATTTTTCGTGACACTAGTCAACAGACCGGAGAAATGTTTGCACACAGCTGATGACCTTGTATGATATATCTGTGTCAAAAAAAAATTTCCAGGACTTGCAGCTCTCTTGCATTTCACTCGGTGTAAGACAGAGTGTACGAGAAAATACTGACAAGAGGTTTTAACGTCAACATAAGACAGTTTTCGTTTCAAAACATTACCGATCACACATCTGTGAACAGAATGGCAGTAAAATCATAAACACACACTGACTGTCTGTCTTTCTGTCACTATGACAACAGCAACAAGCCAAAGATACCAAAATTCACGCAGACACACGGTACAGACACACAGACAAAATTCCGTCACATACTGATGCACAGACAGATGCTAGCAATGAGCATTGTGTAGAGTGAAACGGCTGCAGTGGGCAAGAGGCATGCATCTGTAACCTAAGACACTGAAAAACATTCAAGTATGCCAATATTCTGTACCATACAGCAACACAAAGTCAACAGAGCTGATGGATATGCCAGACACATTGCAAGGACTGAGAGCAGATAGTTTGGCAAGCAGCACGGAGTGTCTACCGTAAGACCAGTAACGATGGGCAGTAAAACCTACGAGACGCAATGGCAGAGAGCAAGGCCACAGTCACTAAGAGACAACACTTTGGCTTGGAACTGCTGACAACGAGCTGACTGTTCCCGATGCAGATGATTTGGCACTGTTGACTGCAGTCCCTGAAATGCAAATCACAAGTACAAAATCACTCGTCAAACTATAACCAATATAACTATACAACAACACAAAATCAAACAGAGCCTATCAGGATTCCTACTCTTACTGACAAAAAATCCAGGACTTTCCAGGACCACCATGAAAAATATTCCAGGACTTTTTTGCAGCCGATGAATGATTAAATATTACACACTGGCACCACAAATTAAAAAGTAGGAGATTACAAGTAATCTGCAAGGGAAGCAAACTAAAAGGATGATATCCATTTGAGCCTATGAAAAAAATGCATGATTTCAAGGATATTTTTCCAGGTCTTTCCAGTTCCTGGAATTTTCACGAAAAAATCCACGACTTTCCAGGAGGCGTGGGAACCCTGGCTACATCTACCCAAGGAGGAATGGCCAGGCTAAGTCATCTTCTTTACGTGTTCTTAGTTGTTCTACCCTAAGGCAGGTTTACAACCCATTCTCCTAACAGTCTTTCCTCTGACTTCCATTTTGTCCCTTAAGCTGAGGATCCACTAGGCTGTGTGCGGAGTGTCAATTTCGGGCGTTCCAGCATACACCGGTACACCAACATGCATCCATTATAGGGCTTCGGCTTTGTATCAGCTGCTTCCCATCATCTTGCAGTGCGGTCTTCCTCAGTACTACTAGCAGGCATGAAGCAAAGTAACTTCACACACCATACCTCCAAGCCAAGCCGCAACACTCACAACAGGTACTGACACAACATCCGGTATTCTGTGTCTGTTTTAGCAGCCTTTATTTACTTTGGGATCGAAAAAAAGTTATTGACAAAAGTAACTACTGGGATGCATGTGATTTTTACACGCCAGATAGGCATACCAGTGGGGTCAGAGTATGAAAAGAATCGGCAATATAAGAGAAATATATGCTGTGTCTCAAAAAAAGTATCCCAGAATTTTCAACTGTAACTTGAAAACCAATTACCAGACTTTGATAATTTTTGGTATAAATATTGCTGACACAACTTGCCATCAAATGACCATTCAGTTTCCCACCTCACCCAACGTTTGTTTCTGCACTACCTGGGGAGAGCACAACCAGCAAAACATCACTTTTTTATCCAATGCAATTTGATTGCTTAATTAACATAACATGTAAAAACACACATTGTTCACATTTCTGACACTGTGGCTGACAACTCATCCAGTTGTCCATTTTTCAACTGCCTGCAGTAAAATTGCTCGAAGTGTTTGCCCACTATGTATGTGAACATAGACAAGGAGACGCTTTCTCCATTCATTGATAGCAATATCGACAATGTTCTGCTCCAGACCAATCGAACCTCTACCAGTCGCTTCTTGACTTTGCAAACATTCCTAAACTTCATCTGGTAGACACATTGCTGCAAGACCTGCTGTTGGGACCAACAAATTAGGATAGATGTAATTCATTGACGTTTTTCATTCACTTTAACACATATTATGCTTGCTCTGCTTTCCCCAGGTAGTGCAAAAGCAGACAATGGTTGAAATGGAAACGAAAACATTTATTTAATATCCAGTTATGTTGGAAATATTTCTGCCAAATATTATTAAAATCTGCTAATTTTTATTCAAGGCACGATCGATAATGTTGAGGATGTTTTTTCAGGGTTTCCTTTATTTTAACACATATGTTGCTTGATCTGCTTTCCCTAGGTAGTGCAGAAGCATACATTGGGTGAGATGGGAAACTGAATGGTTATTTGATGTAAAGTTGTCAGGAATATTTGTACCAAAAATTATTAAAATCTGATAATTGGTTTCAAGTTACAGTCGAAAATGTCGAGAATACTTTGTTGAGACATAGTGTACAGCAGAGATACACACAGCAGAAAGGCTGGACAAGTGTACAATTTGTACTGATAAATGTTTTCACAATGCACTGATGACACCATCATGACATTCTGCATACCTGTTACTGGCACCGCATTTGGCGTTTTTGCCGGAGAAACATAACCTTTCAAAACTGGATCTAAACATACAACACAGCATACATACATGTAAGCCACGACTTCAACTGTCGACAAGTTAGCTACAAGTACAAGTATAACGACCTTTGTATCCTAATGAAACTGCAGATTATGGGTATAATAACCAGTAACAAAATTTCACAGAAAGGGAAAATGCCAAGTTCCACGTGTACAGCAGAAAAAAATGAAATAATGCCTGAATTTTGGTAACTGCTTTAAATGCCAAATCAAGACCAAAGCATACCTGTGAATTATTTGTTTCTGAAATAATGCCTAGACAAATATTAAGCATGCTGCACTTAAAATTTATTCAATATATTCCATAACAGAGAACCAACTAGAGCTAAAATGACCACATTTTGAAACTTTCTAATTTCATTCCCTATATTTGACTTGCATGCTACAACTTTTGTTTTTCAACATTTAACCTGCATATTTTTCTGAAGTTCACCCAAATTTGGCCATGCTCTCGAAAGCCTTAGAGAATCACCTTTGTAGATAATTGCAGCAGGTCTTTTACAGGCCAGCGGCCACTTTAGCATTTGATAGCAAGTGATAATTTAGGCATGCAGATGGACGAACAGCGTGTCAAATAACTCACAAAAATACGGGTGTTCCATTGCCTCGCCAGCCGTGAGCCTGTCCTGGTGGTCGTACCGTAGCAACTTGTCAAGGAAGTCCAGAGCCTCGGAACTGACAAGATGTTCGTTTTCACTGTGAATGAAGCGTTCCCATCGCTTGCGTGAGTGCCTACATGTACCGCAATGCAACCAAGCTAAATAGAGCCAACTGTCAGTTCAGTTATTGCTTTTTAAAAAAACCATTTATCCATCCAATCAGTAGGGAGCATGTGGATCAGGCACTGAAATATCACTACTTGTGTACTTCGGTTTATTCACTGGTGGTAATGAGTACGGCAAAAGATGCTAGTGATCCAGAAAAAGCCAAATTACTGGATGGCACATCTAAATCCTCAAACCCAGAACAGGATGAAGTTAAAAAGTCCCTTTAAAATCTATCCAGTGCCAAAGGGTCAAAATCCACACTTCACTACATTAAATGCCACTAAGGATTGCCGCATGTCAAAGCAAAAATTAGCCCGCAGAAAATTCTCGGCCTGGAAATGTCAACAGTCGGGCACAAATGCTGTGATTACCTGCCCAGGATGTCGTTGAACCGTGGGTCCAAGTCTATCTGATATTTGTCAATGTACTCGAACAACTCCTCTGTCCCAAGAACCTTCGCTATGCGAACAAGCTGCAGGACAGATACAATACAACACATAACTTTCTACACCGCTGCAATCATATACTTACCAACTGCAACACACCAGAAATGAGACAACGGCTAACAGTGGCCATGCACAGCATGCATTCAACTGTGATTAACCGGCTTTGTGAAAATACTTGTTGCTTATGTTGCGAAAGAAAGATAAATGCAGCACTGAATGTAGCAAGAAAAATGCTAACAGCCAGTCACAATTTCTGCTTGACTAGCCACAATCTTGCACATGAATTTATAATACAAAACACAGTTCTTGTCAATGACCGGTATCGTCATACCTGATCATAGTTGTCGTGGCCATGGAAAAACGGCTCCTTTTTGAATATCATGCTGGCGAACATGCAGCCAAGACTCCACAGATCAAGTGAATAGTCATAGAGCTGAACACAGTATACATAACAGCAATGACGTTTGCTGAAATTAAATCCAGGCATCAAAATCCCTTCCACAAACATATGCAGGCAGAACACAAGTGGGGATTACAGTCCAAAGAAAAAGAAACAAAATCTAACTAATTATGGAAATTATGCAAAATAATAATTTAAAAAAAAGTTTACCAGCCATCAAACCAGAGCACACCTGATAGTCAAGCAGAAGTTCTGGACCTTTGAAGTATCTCGAGGCAACGCGGACATTATACTCCTGGCCAGGATGGTAAAACTCAGCAAGACCCCAATCTATTAGTCGTAGCTGTATGACAAAACACATAAATTTTAATGCATTTAATGAATTTGCCAGTTCTAGGAAACATTTAGGCATTAAAAACTGCTGTGTTGTAGTGGTATGTGAAGATGGCCAGTAGAAAAAAATAAATGGCTGTACATCCAAGTGTTGGTCTTCTTTGCACACGCAGTAAGTGTTAAAACAAATGCCTCATTGCTGTAGTGATGAAGATAAAGACAAAGAGCAAAAATGTTTCAGTCTTTACACGGCCGTTTGGTTCAGTGATAATATGTGAGTCGGCATCAACACTACACAAGTTCCACACTGCAAACGAGTGAAAGGTGTCGCCTGAAGACTAAATAAATGGAAGCCAGCGCCACCACAAATTCCACTACTGCTCGTAAAAACAGCTACTGTAACAGCAGCTCTGTTTACCTTCCGAGCTTCGTGGTCGATCATAACATTGTGCGGCTTGATGTCTCGATGCATGATGCCTTGGCTGTGACAGTATTCCAACGCCTGCAAATAATTTCCACACGTTGTAATGACTGCTCTGGCACATACTTCGATGTTTCTAGTGTTATTATAATTCAACTTACAACAAGTCATGTCACTGACCTGCATCATCAACATTCGCCAATTTATCAATCACAACAATTGCATCTAATTATCATCAGCACTCTGCAATGGCTGCCGCTGCAATTAGGCAGCATTACCGCAAACACTAGAAGTACCAAGACCCCATCCAGCAGCAGTTACGGGGATGACTTACACTAGATGAGATCTTAATTAGGGTTGTTAAGACTAGCCATTCACTCTGACCAGCTAACCGTCAACAGAAGGACCGGTTAACCGGTTAACAGTGGGCAAGCAGGCGACGTGTTGCTGAGAGGGTGGACAAGACAGACTCAGGTGCCCTCTTAACGACACAAAGCGCAAGGCCTGGACAACATGACAGCATGGGATGATGTGTGTGTGTGTTACGGACTGACTGACTGACAGGCATATAATAGTCTGCCGCTCACGCTCACATTTTCCAACAGCCTACCTCACCCGTTGCATCACCAGTGCTGTCAGTGTGGTAAACACCGCTTCACTGTCTGGCACTAATTGGCAACTCACCCACGGTCTCTTCCATTCATTCAAAGATGCCAAGCCTCACTCTCCCCTCTCACTCGGGGCGCACAGCACCGAAGATGATCTCAGCTTTGATCACAGATGATAACACCTGCAGGCGGGCAGGTGGTCGAGCAGAGTCCTGTGTGGCTCATCTCATCTATTATTGCGGTTAACCAGACCGACACATTCAGGCCCGGTCCTGAAGGCAAAACCGGTCCAACGGTTAACCAGTTAACCGTTAACAACCCTAATCTTAATACGATTTATGCGGAAATAAGCTATCTGTGACTTGGCTGTTTCCCATGTGGAAAGGGTTAGAATTTAGGGTTATGGTCATTAAGTCAGGGTTAGGGCCAGTTTTAGCACTTAGGAAACAGCCACATAAAAAATAGCTCAGAATAGTTATTGTTATTTATTCCAATGCTTGGCTATTAATTAGTTCAAACAAACAGTCCTTAAAAGCAATGCAAAAGACGTCAGATTCACAATTTTTTACCTGCCCGCAGAGAGCACCCATCCATGTAATAACCACTAGTAGTAATGATAATGTGTACAAGACAGGCATATTACATCCATACAAGTGGCTTCAGTTGAACGAGATAGCTGCAAGTACTGAGTGAGTGAGTAGGGTTCAACATTCCACCCGACACAGTATAGGTCATTTCGGGGATGGCCTTTCCAAGTGGAATGCACACAAACACATAATAAAGGAACAGTAAGTTAATCCGTGTATAGAATTCATCTTAAAACTAAAAGAAACCATTTGAAATACAACAAATGTAATATAAAACCGAGAAGCTGCCTGTCGCTGTTCCTCCACAGGCAGTTCAGGGACATACAGTCAAGCACAGAAGTGCTTACCAGCTTTCTTAATAACTGTCACTAAAAGAAATACTTGGTAAACTGAATACGTACTTTTAAAACCTCCAATATATAGTATCGGATGTCATAGTCGGAGAACGTTTGATACAGTTGCTAAAAAGACCACACAAAACAATGACAAACACTATAATAACCAAAATGAATATTGCACCCTTAGGCAGCTACAATGCAACTAATAAATGCTGAAAATTTATATTACAACACAGCTGGCTAAACAAACAAACTGACATACGCATTACACAATATGCTAGACAGTTGGCTGATTACCCGATTCCTGCTTGATACCTCTATAACAAAAAATAAATATGGTTTACAATCCTTGCTGATGACCCGATGGTGAAATACAGAACACAGAATGTATGCTCACAAAGATGTCAAATCTAAGTCTGTGGTAAATTTAGAAAGTTAGGGTGCTGCTGTTATAACTATACAACAGCCACACTTCTGATCAATGACTTCCAATGTTAATAATATATAGTGACATTCACCAAAAAAACTGCAAGCCAGTGGGCAGAATGAATCCCAACACACTGACAAAGCAGCACATACAAGCTACAAAAGCACTGAGCGTTATTACACATTTAGCACTTGTCAGTACAGCACACTCAATGTGTGATGATAATGATGATTCCAATGACGAAATGATGACTGTGATACAGGCATTGTCACACATACCTTGAAGTCAGTATTGTTGACATATTCAAATATCAATGCAGGCGTTCGAGACTGCAAAAACACACATTAAGAAATTCAAAAGATAACTGAATGAATCTTACTATAACGTGCGAAAAGTTTGTCTGTCATACCCTTCTGGCGCTGTCTATATTGCACGGTCGCAAACCCCGACTCTGACATTTGAGTCCCTAGGCCTTAAATACGGGTGCTCCCAGCCTCCCCACCTTCCTCCACGAGCAGCCCAAGAGTAGACCCCTAAGCCGCTGCCATAACCGCCGTCGCCAAATAATTTTTTCGGTTAGCCACTGCCGCCGAAAAAGTTTTTGGCTAAACCAGCTTAGCTGATGTAAGATTTTATGCATAACCACCACCAAAAAATCGACTAGCCAAATTCTGTCAAATTGTGCAGTTAACTATATATGGCTCAATTAGCTCTTTGCAGACTATTAATTCAAGTTAAACCCAAATTCCATTATGCCGACTTTGCGACAGCAGACACAATACATGAAAGTCCGCAACACAAATCATGTCGCAGACTTTCATAATTTGTGTTGCAGACTTTCCTGATTTGTGTCAGCAACAAAGTCCCACTTATCCTGTACATTGTAACGTACTAAATTTTATTAGAGCGACACAAACGGGTTCATCGCGGACTTTGTTGCAAACATCTCGACATGTTTCATGATTTGTCCACAACTTTCCCCGTGAGGAAGTTTCGGTGAAAGTCGGTGTAATAGAATTTGGGCTTTATCACGCACAGTTATCGAATGTCCATTGCTATAGTTGGCAGTCTGATTTTCGGCTAGCCGCCATAGCCACCGAATTTATTTCAAAACCGGCACCGCCAAAAAAATATTCGGCTAGCTGGCTTAGCCGGCTAGCCACCAAAAATTGTAGTTAGCAAGCCGATACTTTTAAACAAATTCAGCTTATGGGTCTACCCAAGAGGGGTTGAGTTACCAGGCAATGGAGTGGATCATCCCATAACAAAATGGACCCACTTGTAGGGTGGAAACTTTGCTAGTAATTTACAATTCCTACTGCAAACAACAACAACACATTCCTCTGAGAGCTCCAGCTTAACGCCACCACGCCTGACAAGTTGTCTCAAATTAACTTAGCCAATAATGACGATCAACATATATGTAAGTAAAAATCCACAACTATTACAATGCACTAAATGCTGGCGGACTTCTGTGAATCACCGGACAGAAAATATGATTATTAAACTAAGTAATACAGTCTTACAGCATCACTAAACAGACAGCAGACACAGGCTGGAGTGGCCCTGAGTCTGTCACTTTGTGGCACCGAGAGCACATTAGGTACAGTGTACATGTAGCTCACTGACAGTCTAAAGCCTGTAGTTGTTAAATGTCCAAAAATAACTTTATCTGACAAGAAACCTATCATATTTCAGCTACCTTGCAGTACAATTGATATGCCGAATGCAACAGACCAACAAAAACACTGATAGCACCGCATTGCAATCTAGGTATTCTGCCACTTTATCAGTGTTCTGAACTGTGCAATAGTTACCACTGGATCTTTGACAATCGCTAGCAGATTAATGACATTTGTTCCATTTCGTAAATTCTCGAGAATCTTTATCTCTCTTTTTATTTTCTTCTTCTTCACCGGCTATCAAAAAACACAACAATAACTACTATTATTACTATTTCATGTTTATTGTATAGTTTATTTTATTATTACTGCTATTATTACTATTTCAATAGTCAGTTCAATGTGAAAACTTACAAGCCTCACTTTGTTTCTGATGCACTGTCATAAAACATGCAATCTCTGCACTATCAGATTTTTGATTACAAATCAAAACTATTAACAATAACAACTGCAAAAAATGATCTTTCTTGGCACTGTTTTACTTCAACAATAATAATTACAACTTTCAGACAAATATCGCAAAACAACGAAAGCTTAAAAATCCTTTAATAGTCCAGAATAAAAGATAATCATTGACATTATTATCTCTAATACCAGTAACAATGTCAAGAAACTTAACAACACAGTTCACTATAATGCTGACATGAGCTACATCTATCGAATGTGTGTCCATCTGCACCAGCGATAAGAAGAAAGTGTGAATAAGTTTACTATAGAATGTCAAAAGTATACAGTAGTACAAATTCAGTCTCAAGTACAAGGAAGCACTTGCATTAGTTATCAGTAAAGCGCAGGCTGACAATGACTAACTTCATATAATATCTGGGCAGTCATTTCAAATTTAATGGTGATGAACAGTATCTAGTGAAATCTTCTGTCAGTATGCTAGTCGGCTAGTAATGTGACAAACTGTACCTTGAGAATTTTGATGACACACTTTTCGTTGCTTGTGACGTTAATAGCCTCAAAAACTTCACTGTACTTTCCACGGCCTAGCTTCCGTACACACTGATAATCATCCTGCTGACTACAAAACACAGAACACCCCACATGTAATGACACAATATCAAAAGCTATTCTAAATCAGCATTCACGTTAACACAAAGAAATCACATAAGCTAACATAGTTAACAAGTCACAGTTCCCATTACTAAGCATGGAAAAACGTCTCATTCGATAAAAATGGCCCTAACTAGCCAAAGAACAGTTCTTAGCTATTAATGAATGACTGAAAACAGTTTACAACGCAAGATGTCCATCTATCATAATGTTTCAGAGACAAATCACAAGTACTGTAGCTGATAAGATATTAGCTCCATCTAGCCAGAACATGTCTTAGCAAGTATCCAAACCAGAGGCACATCTGGCAAGGTAGTGGCTATGAGATTTTGGCTGCAATACACTGCGAACCACTAAAATTTTTCATCAGACAACAATGTATGTTAGTGGCTAGTGCAGACAAATGTGACGTCACATTTGTCTACTAAAGATGGTTATTGGTGGTTGTAATTGCTGAATTTTGAGTAAAAGTAGTGATTATGCAAACAATTCTGCATTAACTTTATTTTATACTGTTTGGAGACATATTTAGTTTTTTTTCAAATGTCATCCAAAAATTGATACGTACAGAAGCCCTGGATGTTGGCCTAAACTATAACGTAGCGTATGCTCGTAGTGGCTGGTAGCTGTCTTGCCGTAGCCGAGTGTCCTGTAGCATAGCAGCAACGAGCCACTCGTAGCCACTACGTTACCGGATGCGCCTCAGTTTACAGCTCAAAATGTGGTTACCATAGTGCTGGAGACAAACTTAAATAGCAACTCACTCACCCCCAAGTGACAACATGTGATTCATAGTCCCAATAGTCGCGTGTCCGATGTGTGTTGACGTCAGCATAGACACGAGCCCGGCTTGGCACTGGCATCCTTCTGGAGTAGTAAACCAACTGGTTGCGAATGACACACGAGGAAACAGTAACTAGCAATCACCACAAACCATCACAGATCAACCTCAGCCTATGATCACCGCAGCTTAAAGATTAACAAAAAGTACAGTAGCAGTACTACCATTCTGCTACCATTTAGCATAAAGCATAGACTCTGAATTTAAAATGATAACAAACACAAAACTCTATGCTAAGCAGAGATATGACACAGCAAAGGCTGTTGCTTTGGCAATGATGCAGTACACAAACTAAAATATCACTATAATTACTTGCTTATTTCCTTACTTACAGCTGCATAATGCTATGTCAGCAACAATGATATGTTTAAAATATACTGCTCAGAATTTTGAAAAACACTGAATCCATTAGCAGTAACTGCTGACAGCAGTCAAGATTAGTCATTGGAAATATTAGAAGACAGACAACACAAAAAGCAAGCGCATTAGTACCAGTGAAAGCACAATTCTTGCCAAAACTTGACATCAGACATGAAGAGTACTGCTCTAGCTAAGCCAAATTATTTACAAACTAGAAATTTGGGGCAAAGCCCAACTTGAGTCCGACCGGCGGTGGGGGAAATTAGAAAGGGGGGGGTAAAATTTTCCCGGCATAAAAGTCACGTGGCCCGAACTCAAATGCATTGGCATACGCCAAACGCGCATTGTCGACTTAGGGTAGGTCAACGTGAGCGCTTATAACTTTGTTCGTGGTGGACCGAATTTCACAACTTTTTTTTTGTTCAACGCCGAAAAGATCCTTCTCGTCAACGCCATTTAGATTTTGTCGCTATCTTCATCGATTCCAGAGATATTTGCGGTCAAACTCCAAAGTTGTCGTAAAACGTACTAAATTTTGGACATTTTTTGCCCTCCCAAATTTTAAGGGGGGCAGTGCCCCCAAACTTCGTACTTGCGTTAACACCCCAACCTAGAGACGCGTCAAGTGCCAAAGTTTCGTCAGGCTACACTTCTTAACTCCGAAGTTATAAGCGCTCCTTTATTGCATTTTAAGCCAATTTTTGACTCCCCTTTGAAAAAAGTTGTAAGGGGGCCCCCGCCCCCGGTGGGGGGTGCGCTAGTTAGACTTGGTCATTCTCTAGCACATGTAAAAATTTGGAAGCGCAGCACCCCCTAGGGGCCGAAATATGGTCTTCCGAAAAATGCGACTTAGGGTAGGTCAAAATGAGCGCTTATAACTTTGTTCGTAGTGGACGGAATTTCACAAATTTTTTTTTGTTCAACGCCCAAAGGATCCTACTCGTCAACGTTGTTTAGATTCTGTCGCTATCTTCATCGGTTTCAGAGAAATTCGTGGTCAAACTCGAAAGATGTTGTAAAACGTACTAAATTTTGGACGTTTTTTGCCCTCCCAAATTTTAAGGGGGCGATGCCCCCAAATTTTGTACGTGCGTTAACACCCCAACCTAGGGCCGCGTCAAGTGCCAAAGTTTCGTCGGGCTACACACCCTAACTCTGAAGTTATAAGCGCTCATTTTTTGCATTTTAAGCCAGTTTTTGACCCCCCTTTGAAAAAAGTTGTAAGGGGAGCCGCTGTCCCCGATGGGGGTGCACTGGTAAGACTTGGTGATTCTCTAGCATGTGTAAAAATTTGGGGGCGCAGCACCCCTTAGGGGCCGCAATATGTTCTTCCAAAAAATGCGCTTTCGGTGGGTACAAACTCACATCTAGATCTCCAAGGTTACTGGATCGATCTTCACCGGACTTGTTTAGCCTAACGCGGGAGGAATCGCTGTCGAACGAGTAACTCACTGATTTTGAATATCTTCATCCGTTCCAGAGGTATTCGCCGCCAAACTTCAAAGTTGACCAAAATCGGACCAAATTTTGCATGTTTTTTGCCGCTAAAAATTTTTTGGGGAGGCTCCCCCAAAATTTTGGATCGGGATTATAAAGTTGAACGCAGCACTGAGCATTGTGCAAAATTTTGCGCCGATCGGCTGACAGAGCTCGGAGATTACGCGGCGAAAAAAAAAGAAAAAAAACCACAGCAAAACAGAAGTCCTTCCGAAAACTGTCGTTTTCGGGCGGACTAAAAAGGCAGCACTAGCTTAGGGAAAGATTAAACAGAAGTTTGTCAGTGATTTTGTGCATCAGTTTTACATTGACCAAGCAACATTTAAGCCTATTAAAATGGAAAAAAATGTTAATATCTAGTATTATTTCTTAAACCCTTAGTGCTAAATTCCTGAAGGTGAAATGTTTAACAATAAGCAGGTAGACCGCAGCGGTGTTTTACTCCGGCTGTGAAAGAGACCCATTTCCTTGTTTTTTTAATTGTGTCCGTAGTTGGACATGGACTGAGCGAAGGTGAGCGAATGATGATATCAGATTTCAACACGTACTGCAAAGACATTGTTCAACACATCGACATGATCCGCAACAAACATCCAAACATTCCCGTCTTTATTATCGGATACTCCATGGTCAGTTTTTACTTTATCCTCATTTGTCATCATTATCTTTGGTGGTACTGCAAGGCACTGCGAGCAATCGACCCTTCTGTGTTGTCGACATGGCGCTAGTATCTCCTCAGGCTCAGCGGAGGGATTACTTAACAACGACTGACATGCAGCAGCTTTGACTTCTGTCTCATACTCGGCTTTGTCACACTGTGCATATAATTCTTTCAGTTTGTCCTGCCCCTCTCTGACCTGTTTCTCCGTTTCATGAAAATCTGAAACGCTAAAGCGTTACGGGTATGTTTAAAGTGATCGATCTTTTCTGCACTTTTCCTGTCACAGTAAGATAGCTAATTGTTATGGTTTGCTTCAAGTATTAACCTAAATCTGTTGTGACATAATAGACGTCTTTAGAATGTACTTATAGTTAGAAAATTACTCTGTAGACTTAACTTACTTTGTCCGAAGCTGACTCTATCTTACAAGTTAATGTAATGACATGTTTGGAGTGTGTTGGATGTTTAGTGATACTTAGTAATTAATTCTACCAAGCCACTTTGTAAAGAAACGAAGATGATTGTTGCATATTATCATTGTAGGGCGGTTCAATAGCGATGAAGTTGGCACTAGATCACGTGGACATGTTTACTGGAGTGGTGCTACTAGCTCCTTCAGTCTTCCCATGTCCCCGTTGGCTGACCACGTCAACGCCAGCGGTAACAGTTATTGCATATTAGTGCATCTTGAGATAGTCTTTCTGTTTAAAGCTATATAATAGCTGACTGACTCATCTTACAACCAATCGCCAGTATTCAGACAGATCACTTTACTTATTTTTTATTGAATTAAGTAATAAGAATTCCTTGTTTATTGCATATTTATTTGGTCTTGGACCACTTAGGCAGGTGTGGTCAGGGGCATTCACAGGGATTTTTACGCGCGAAAGTAGCTACTGCTTTCAGTGCGTCTTAGCCATCGCAATTCTGTCTGTCCGTCTGTTCGTCCATCACACGGGTGGATCAGTCAAAAACGGTGCAAGCTAGGATCACCAAATCTTCACCGTCGGCTGCCTGGCAGACTCTAGTTTGAGGATCAGTAAAGCTTTTCCATAAATTCGAAAGGGGTCACCCTGATTGAAGGTGCTAAATAAGAGGGATGGGAAAAATTTGTGATTTTCGGCCAATATCGGTGGAATTTACGCATTGGACGTGGCGCGCAATACCCAAATTTATGCACTGGATATGGCGCTAGGCGTCATCCGCCGTCTAGTCTAAGTGAAACATCGTTGTGAATTTAGATTTTGTTCGCATCGGGCCTTTGCACGTGCATTGCTGTTGAGCGTTCCCCTTTGCGTTAGCTGGGTTTTTTTGTTTTTGCAGGGATTGCAAACCCAGACGCCAGAGCTCCAACCTCTAAGATAACGGTAGATTTGTCATTCTGTTTGCCAGTGGATAACCAAGAACTTCTGCCATATTGCAAACTGTAGTACTGAAACCATTCGAACCAACAACTGTGGGGTTTGTAATGTTATGAAAAAGACCTCAACCAAACGGTAATATTGAACTTGTTTGTGTAAAATAATTGAGGATTTATTTTCAGATCAAAGGGCATGATGTAAAATGAAACAAGTTCTGCAGTTTGTATTTTTCTGTGTTTTTGTTTGTCAGAACTTTGTTGTGCGGCAGTTTTCTTACTTATTTCCACGGTTCCGGATGCACACCATGGACCCGAATCTGATGTCTCGTGACCCACAGATCGTGAGTTTCCGTTACTTACTTTGTATACCGAATTGTCATCGTCATTGTCATCACTCAGTGACCAAGCGATGTAGTGTATGTGGGGTGTTGGACTTGTGATCAAGAGGTCATTGGTTTGACTCCTGCCAATTCTCTGCCTTGTAAAGACTCTGGGCAAGTTGTTCACACACATGTGCATCTGGCAGCAAATAGTATAATTTTGTACCAGCCGTGGGGCAGTGATGCTCTGTGGCTGGGCAGGTAACTGCAGGTCTGGTGGAAACTGAAAACTAACGGCAGCCTACCACCGGGTTTTTGTCAAATTACGTCACCTGTGGGCTGGCTGTCTAGAGACCAGGATTAGCTCCAGACCTTCCGCTCATAACTTAAGTATGGGATTTGTTTACCATTTACCTTCACCGTCGTCTTTGCTCGTCGTCTGTGTTCCTATATACACCGTGGTCCATAAAAAACGTGGCACTTTACTTTTGTTCATATCTTCGCCAATCGTTGATCGATTTTCAAAATTCTTTTACTGGCACACTCAGATGATTATTATGTATCTCACCACACCATAAACGTGTCTTTACACTACTTGTGAAATATAAATGTCAGAAAAAAAACTAATGATAATATCAAATGTTTAGGTAAGTGACAAAAACACTTCAGACCAACATTGCGATGAATGATTTGTATGACACTGTGTTAGACCTACAGAGTTTAATGTCATACAGATCATTCATTGCAGTGTTGGTATGAAGTGTTTTTGTTTATTAATCAAAATGCTTGTTTGTTATTATCGTTATATATTTATATTACATTTGTATTTTACAAGGAACTGTAAAGATGCATTTGCGATGTGGTGGGACATATAATAATCACACTATTGCAAACTGTTTGTGGAGTGTGTCAGTAAAAGAATTTTGAAAATTGGTCAATAATTGGCGAAGATATGGGCAAAAGTAAAGTGCCACTTTTTTATGGACCACTCTGTACTGTAGTAAATGGTTTACTGAATGAGATGTTGTAATGCATTGCAGATTCAGAGCTACCTCAATGATCCTTTAGTCTGTCACGAAGGACTCAAAGTACAGTGAGTATTAAAATGTGCCTTTTTACTAAATTTCCTAATTTACTAATTTTAGGCCTGATGGGTAGTAACATATGTTTTTTTTTGTTGTCCTTTCATCAGTGCATCACGAGATGTTTGCTAGCACAAGGACAACAAGAAATGAAATTTGTGCTAATGCTTACGAGATGCGCGAAAGCTTATAGCAGTTTTGGTTTAGGAGTTTAGCTGAAAATTGGTGTGTTCACGCTAAGTTAATATGCAAATACCAAATTCTCTATCTGGATCGCATAACGATAGTTCCGTGGCGCCACCTTGTGAATGATATAGACTTGTGTTGCAGCTTCAAATCGCCAAAAAATCCATAAAACCCCTTATTTTGGCGTTCAAGGTCATTGAATTCGGCGCCAATCGAGAGCCAGTGTACGACTTCCTATTAGTGATTAATAGTAGCCTAGGCCCTATCTCGCACCGTTACCGAGATACAACGACTTATTGGCCAAAAATTGCAAATTTTACCCACCCCCCTCTTATTTAGCGCTTTCGTTCGGGGTGACCTTCTTTGAATTTATGGAAAAGCTTTATGGTTCCTGAAAGTAGAGTCTTTGAGACAGCCGACGGTAAAGATTTGGCGATTCTAGCTTGCACTGCTTTTGACTGATCCACCCGTGTGACAGACAGATGGACAGACAGAATTGCGATGGCTAAGACGCGCTGAAATCAGTAGCTGCTTTTGCGTGTAAAAATGAACTTGTTCGGTTTTGAAGAGGTCAAGATCAAGATTGCTACAAGGCCTGGTGTACAAAAGTTTGGACAGTGTATGCATATCTCTTGAATGGCTTGGCTGTAGTGTTGATTATTCTTTACGTATGTTAGCTTGTTGTGGATATTACGATTTTTGCTCACTTGTTTATAGAGCAACAGAGCAACAAACTCACAATAAGTACATGTGTATTACCAGTGCACTTTTTACTGATGTATAGATTGCAAAAAAAATCTAGTCAAATAATCAACGACTGGATGGGTGGTTAAGGCAGGGCGCATTCACTGATGTTGGGTGAGATGTAAAACTGTGTGATTCCATATGGCAGATTATGCTCCATAGCTCTGAGATAGGTTCCCATGTTCCCACACCCGTTGTGTTCACGTTTGAGAGCTGCACGGTAATGGGGACGACGGTAATACCGCGATAACCATGAATCTTGCGGGGATGGAGTAGCTTGTTGAGGGGTTACCACGGCAATGGAGCTTTTGTCTATGGTAATACCGCGGTAGGCAACGTCTGAACTCTAACGTCTGAACTTTGAACTGAAAATCGCCTGCAAGCATTCTGGAAACTCAAGTCAGAAAGATGGACAAAACTGGGACGAATTGCTCGAGGTCTGTTTGGTATCCCAGCAGTCAGTACTTAGAAAGAGAGATCGTTCTCCACAGCTGGCTGTGAACGAGCGGCGAACCCAGCTGAGTGGTGACAGTGTGGATGGACTGCTGTTTCTCCACAAACTGCTGGAGGTTTAACTGCAGCGATTTAAGACTCTCAAATCGAAGTAATAAAAGTTATTTAACTTTTTAGCAATATCATTCGACCATTTTATGGCTAATGATTTAAAATGTCATTAATAGAAAACAAAGCAATAGACCAAAAGTTTTACTTCTGCTGGCCTTGGCCTATCCGGATTTATGTTTCTATTTCGGGCAAAACTAGATATTCAAGTTCTGGATTCCGGAACTCAAATATCTAGTCTGGTACAAAAAAAAACAAACATTCTTATTGTATTGAAGTGCTTTAGTGTGCCGTGATGGAATGGGGGATGGAAGCAATTTGTGTGGGGACTGATGGGGTCGGGGACAGGGTTTAGCGGGGATGGTTGAGGATGGCTTCCAAGTTTACAGGGATGGATGGGGATGCGGATAAATTGTCGTCTTTGTGCAGCTCTCTAGTTTACTTTTGTCGGCTGATATGCGTGTCGTCTAGGTGGCTGGTGTGTTTCCTGGGTGCACTGGCAGAACTGCGCGGTCGTTTCGGCGAGTTCAAGTGTCCGTTCTTTATCCTGCAGGGAACCGGAGACAAAGTGGTTGATCCGGCCGGAGCGCAGATGTTTCATAACAACGCGGCCAGCAAGAAGAAGCACATCAAGGTTTGCACACACGTCTAGTCTAGATGTGATCAGTTTGTGCTGACAGAATTCCGTTGTTTGCCTGATATTGTTGCCACATCAATCACCAGATGTCGCCGTATTGCGAGGCTTATTCAAAAAAGTTTGAGAATCGTTATAAATGAGACTGAACAGTTTTGCGGTCGACCGCTAAGCTGTAAGCCTGAAGGTTGGCCCTATTTCGTTTTTGTCGTCTGTCCGTCTGACGGATGTGTTGTGGCTAAACGGTGCAAGATAGGGCCTAGGTTGCTATTGATCACTAATAGGAAATCGCATATTGGTTTTTGAATGACATATAAATCGATGACTTTGGATGACCTTGAAGCGTCGTAATGCACTACGTTAACGGAAAACTGGCCATATCTCAGAAACGGCGAGAGATACGACCTAGGTTACGGTCAGTTACTAATAGGAAGTGACATATGCCTTTTCAGATGAAATGAAAGTCATCGATCTTGCATGGCCTTTAAAGTCAGTGACAACCAGGCCCCACTCTACCGACAGCTGGGATTTTTTTTTTTTTTTTCATAATGTGTATATCAATAAAAAGTACAAGCTTTTAATTACTCGTGTCAGTCTGTATCTCTGTGATACACATGGACAGGTCTAATAAAGAATCTACGTTCTACTGATATACGGAATGTTGAAAAAATAGTTTTTTTTACATCAAGTGGAATTCGGAATACGAAAATCGTGTCCTGGCAATTTCACAATCACTATTTCTTGGTGTTGGTGGCATGGCGTAGTTGGTAATGCGTCTCGGATGAGACGAAGTTACTCTACGCCGGGCCCAGTTAGTACTTAGACAGGTGACTGTCTACAGTACGGAGCCAGCCAACTAGGTCGACTCAGCCTTCTACCCTCTGTGGGATGGTAAAATGAGTACTGGCGGTGGTCAAGGCCATCGCTAGGGAAGAAACGGCGAGTTCTGCACAACAGTAGGCCCTGTGGCCAGGACTGCAAGTATACCGATCCAGTCGGTTAACCCGGCCGACTTGGGCTGTATGCTAGCTTAATTGGGCTTCGCCCTCGCCGGCTCAAAG
>Ga0209367_1004358_pt1 | contig 19496 bp, 9 predicted proteins | sample WorMetLIZISLAND2_FD_187412 | JGI IMG/M metagenome (GOLD analysis project Ga0209367, IMG submission 187412) | Marine gutless worms symbiont microbial communities from Max Planck institute for Marine Microbiology, Germany - Olavius geniculatus... ...
GGAAAGGGAAAAAGAGAAAGAGGAGGAAAGAAGAAAAGGGAGGAGGGAAAAAGAAGAGGGAGGAGGAAAAGAAGGGGGAGAGAGTGGATCCCCCAAGGATTTAGTGAAATGACGCCACTGGTGGTCGGTATAAGATCATGTTGATCGCGACGACAACGAATATGCAATTATATCAAGTCAGCGATAAAATTACAGCAGTAAGTAACTGTAACCAAACGCAGACTGTTAACAGAACACGGCCACACAAGCTAGTAATACACAAGGCACTTGTCACTAGTTGGGACCGTAATCAACTCAACCAGTCACTGACAGCACACAGCATAGTACAGGTTGTGCCAAAAAATGACCCAACTTGTTTTTGACAGAATTTCGTCAAATCTCCGCCAAATTTGATAATTTTTTGGCACACAGATAGCCAAGATGATAAAATTATGTGAGGTATACTCAATGTCCACCTCACCTAATTTATGTCAACGCACTACCGTGTAAAACGCAGATGCTTCAAATTGTTACATTACATGGTGATTATCAGTATCAGATTGCTCACCTTTTCACTATCAATTCAACAGAGTGTCACGCGATTTAATAATTTTGTGACATTAAATATTTTATGCTAAAAATAACAGACAACAAAATAGCTGACTTATGAAATCAAAACAAATCTAATTCATGAATGAGTGCTGTGATATTGATCAGCTGATCGTTAATGCCGCTATCAGCCACAGCATCACATCTTAAGCTATTGTGTAGCCTACATTTTGGGCATAAATTTTAAAAAAATTTGGAAGCAGGTTGTTACAGAAACTTATAATTCTGCTAAATAAATCACACTTTAATATATCGTGTGTTTAATTAAGTTGTTAGAACGTTTACGGTGACAACAACTAAGCATTATGCAACAATTAGGAACATCTGACTTCAACACGGTAGTGCGTTGACACAAATTAGGTGAGGTGGACAATGAGTGTACCTCACATAATTTTGTCGTCTTGGCTATCTGTGCCAAAAATTATCAAATTTGGTGGAGATTTGACGAAGTTCTGACAAAAACAAGTTGGGTCATTTTTCTGTCTTAACCTGTACTTGCATGCAAACTCTGACACAGCTCACAACAGGGTGGGTGTAAAAAAATTCCCGTGCTTTCAGTTACCATCTGTCCATAAAATTTCCATTCATCCCTCAAAAAATACCACCAGTAGTGCAGATTTTTGTTTGCTTTGAATGTTTAGGCTTACTGAGACAAGACCATTCGCATCTGGTCAGTTATGCTGCAGTATTTTAGTACTTCGGTTCTCGTAGGTACTATATTAACCATGTCATTGTTTTTCTACAAGCTGTTGTATAATAGGCCTATAACAATATTACATGGAAAAATCACAAAATAAAAATTTAAACGCATTATCACAAATATTTTCTTCCATCCCTGCTTTCGCCAGATTGCAACTTCAAGCACAGGAAATTTTTGGGCCCAACGGCATGTGTGCATGAAAAGCTCTAGCAACAGTAAAATCAAAGTGACACGTCGACTAGTAGTAAGTTACAGGAGATGGTAGCAGTGATGTAGCAAGTCCTTTTAGTTTAAGTCCGAGTCCGAGTCACAAACACAAGGTCTATTGTCTGCTGCCAGACAGCAAACACAAACACAAACACACAAAACACAGATAAAGTATGCAATATTTTCAACAATAAATTAAAACAAAAAAAAATCTGATTCATGAGGGTCCGTGTCCAAGTCACAAAAATAAGGAGTTCATTGCCGAACAAAAGTACCTGTCTAAATGACTGGAAAGTAGATAGAAGACGATTAGACATTAACAGCAAGCATCATTGGGCCTAAACCAATTTTGGCGCTTCCAGTTCCATCCACCACCAAAGAAATCTGTGTCTCTAAAATATTTATTGGACCTTCAAATGACCGGTGCAGTTTTTAGTAAGCTTTCAAAGTTTTACTGGCGAAACTGTTTGCATTCAACTGGTTTTATGCAGGAGTATCTTTACAGCAGTTTTTACACTGTACTATTCAGCGTGCCAATTTGTTGTGTAATATTAAACAACATGGCATGAAAAAATAACTGATTTCCGTCCCGCCATACCTAATTGTTTGCCAGGCCGCAACGTGAAGCATAAAAATGTTTCTAGACTTTAGCATGCAATGCACAACACGACCAGGCCGTATTAAGATATTGTGGGACTGAGGCTAAGAATTTCAAATGGGCGGCCTATCAACAATTAAAAAGTGTGTGGTAGGGCACGGGAGAGGTGTTTCCTTCTTATTCTGCCCCCTCGCCAAATTGTTTTGTAACTCTTGGGTCACAGAATCCATATTTCGGTGCCCTTCAAAGTACCAAATTGCTTGTGCGCTGTAAACATTAAATCAAATCAAATCAAATCAAATCAAATCAAATCATTTATTTGCAGATAACAACACAATCATCGTACAGTAACACAAAATGGAACTTATGCAGACACTTCTGTTTATGCGAAAAAACAAACTGCAAAACAAAGTAGCTCGTGACTGTCACACATTGTAATGGTCCGTGTAAGCCAATGCAACATTTGCATAACAATAAACAATCACAGTGCACTGTTTTCAACAGCACCAGTGGCATCGTCTGAGGGAGAGGAAAATGTCTCACCTCCCTTTAAATTTTAACCCTCAGCAAATGTTCTTGTTGTCAGAAAATTTTCTTCCAAAATTTTGGGCTGAAAATCCTCAATGTTATAATTTCGAGTATCCGCAATCCACTCTTTCGTAAATTTGCAGCTGCCTGTCCCAAAAATGCAACTTCCTGCCTTTCCATTCCCTCCCCACAACGCTGCTGAACAGCAAATAACCTAATAATAACCTCAGCCCTCGAATAATAACTAAAAATCTGGAGCAGAACCCACCCTGCACCCTATGCCCATCTGCGGAGATGACTTGTGGGCTTGAAATTCCACTCCTAGCAACAGCCTAATTAACTACAAAACTCAAGAGTCCGGTTTTTGTTGCCGGATGTCTTGGCGTAAAGCGCGAGGTGGCGGTAATGTTGACAAAAGCACCTTGTTGTCGTCCACAGCACGAGGCAATGCAACCAGGCGCTCATCTCGCTTCACCAGCTCAGACTGCGATAATAACTCTTCTGTATTTTTCTGCTTCTGCCTCTCTATCTGATCACCACCACCTACTAAATCGGCTTTGCCAGTTGCAAGCAGTGATGCTACGTTTGGTGGCATTTGTTCCTGCACCAAGTCCACTCCGTCTGCTGGCCTTTCGTTAATATCTGCACGATTCGATCGCTTCTCAATACTCTTAGCAGCGTCAGCATCAGCAGCAGCAACTGCCTGAGTAGCTGGATGATTGGCAGCCGGTGGCGGTCGAATGTCGTTGACAAGTCGTCGTGGTCGTGGTGGCGATTGCTGTTGTTGTTGTAGTTGTTCAACTTTCTGTTGTTGTCCTTGTCCGTTGACTTGGTTATTGATAACTCGCTCGTCACTGTCAGAATGAGGCTTCTGAAAGACACACATACGTACATACATTACACATCATCAATCATCATTTCTATCGTCAAATCAAACACTACAGACAGTGGCATCATGGCAGGAGCAAAAGAGCAATTGCTCTTTCCCCCCAAACTTTTAGCCTGCCGGAAAACTTTCACCAAGAAATTCAAATTTTGGAGCTGGAAATCGACGTTTTGATGACTCAGAGAGAATATTGAAATTCTGACAATCAGTAACTCCTGTGTCAGAAATATGGAACTGTCTGTCAGAAGACTGAAGCTTCTTGCCCCTTCTGACCAACTTTTTAGCCAACAACTCTGCTCCAAAAAAGACACAGACACAGACAAACAGACAGATCGACCTGGTACTTGTGGTCGTCATGTAGGTGGTGTGCTACGTTCTCGTGTCGTCGAAGTTCTTTGACAATTTTTTTCTGCTCGTCAATGAGTCGTTTCTGCTGTTCCTGCTGTCTGCGTAGTTCCGCCAAGATGTCAACAGCTGCTACCGCTGCCTTCCCGCCATTCACCGACTGCCCCTTTTCACTCACGTTAGACGTCTAGACAGACATCAACACATCAGCACATAATGTGACAATGTGTCCAGTTAAGCCCAAATTCCACAGACTTTGTCGTGGATACAAATCATGAAAGTCCGCGACACAAATCACGTCGCCGACTTTCATGATTTTTGTCTGCGACAAAGTCCGCAAATTTTCTCGCTACCTTTCCCTGTGCATTGCAACAAACTAAATTCTAATAGAGTGACACAAATGAGTTTATCGTAAACTTGTCACGGACTTTGTCGCAAACATCCGGACATGTCGAGAAGATTTGTGTCCACGACATTCCCCAGCGAAAGTCGGCATAATAGAATTTGGGCTTTACTACGCTCCTGCTGCTACTTCCCCACCATCCAATGACTGCTGTACTTTCTAGATACTCACGTTAGACATCAAAATTGACAAAAGACAGACAGATACACAGACAAACACATATGTCAACAGCACTTAGCACACTGTGTATAAGTGCCTCCAGCTACTTGGCTAAATAATCCACAGCTGGTAAACTGACAAAAACTAGAAATTTGAAGCACGACTCAACGTGAAGCCGCCTGGTACTAAAAGTCAAAAGGTTAAAGGTACCACATAGCTCTTTATAGGAAACCCATCACAGAGCTACGGAGCATCACCTGACATATGGGATCACACAGCGTTACATGACACCCGACACAGGTAAACGGGCCCCACCTTAACCCCAACCAGATAGGCTAGTCCTCAATTTATCTACCCCAAAGGGATGGAAGGCTGAGTTGACCTAGATGGCTGGTTACATACCAAGATGGTTTAGCTGCCCACAGACAGTCACCCATCCAAGTACTAACTGGGCCCGGTGTAGAGCAACTTTGTTGATCGAACATAACGCATTACCGCTACGCCAAGCCACCAACCCAACTGTCATCATCCACAACTGCTTATTCGCCAAGCCGTTGATTATGAATGTGGTAAAATGGCTCTCCCTCCGAAACCCATTAATGGATCTTGCTAAAATTTGACCTCAATTTCTGCCAGGTAAAGCTCGTCTTTACCCCAATTTTGGTCTTGGTCAGCTGTCTGGTTTCAAAGGAAAAGCGAAAAAATAAAAAAAAAACAAACAAAGTGAAGACTGAGAAATCATGTTACTGTGTACAGGTGACCTAATGATTTCTACCCTATTATGATGCACGTCTAGCTATTCTGTGTTTTTACACCATACACAGAAGTAAAGAGAGAGTCTGTTACCAATCTGTGACTAGCATCTTGTGGTGCAGCAACGTCACGAAGTGGCAGTTGTTGTTGTTGTTGTTTCACTGGTAGAGCGCTGTCATTGCGGGCGTGCTGCTTTTCACCAGCCGCAACCTTCACACAGCATCAACAACAAATATATTCCACCAAGCCACTCAGAGACGCATGCAGTAATAAGACGGCACTAGCAATAACGCAATCTGATGATAACAGCAAGTATGTCTCTGAGGTCCCGTTGGCATAAAGTAGGCTCAGTTGACGGTGAATCAACAAATGGTACATCACGTAATTGGAGATCAAAAATGTATGGAAAAACACAGTTGATTGACAATCGATTCTGAACATCAAGTTGATCGGAGATCAGTAAGTCGAAAATCAAATTTGATTTGACTGGTGATGAAAAACCAGACCCAAAAGCATCAATCACCCCCACCTGTTATGTCACTTGTCACATAAAATCATTCACAGGCCATAAGACCCATAGGGGCGGTGCTGATCTCAATCTTCTTAGCCCTGCAAAACAAACTACTACAATGACAAGCACACAGACTACAACTACAACAGTACAATACCGTACTCATCAATAGCCTTCAAGATCAACTCCAACCTTCCCTCCTTCTGGGGTATGTCAACAAAATACCAGCCTGTCTGGCTAGGGTTAAGGCGGGGTGCATTCATCTGTATTAGGTGATCACATATGGCAGGTGATGCTTCGTGGCTGAGCAAAGGGTTTTCCACAAACATCTATACACCCCGTTAACCTTTTAGCAGTACTGTGAATGGTACTAGTAGCAGGCACCGGTGCTGTTGGTTGACGAGTGACGGCAGCAACAGCTTGTCGTTGTTGTAGTAGTCGTTGTTGTTGATCGGCCGCCATGTTGTTGTTGTTGTTATGTTGTTCCGACGCCGTGGCTTGCAGTAAGTTGTCACGTGGCGATGGTGGTACGTCATTGCTATTGCCTGCAGGCAGGTCAATTGGTTCGTGAGGGTTCGGCGGCTCCTTACGTCTGTCGTCATTCGTATCTGCACCACAATACATAAAACAGCATACCTGGTACTGCATTACATATGCACGTAAATGCTGCCCAAATCTGAGCCAAAAAGATCATTGAGACTATAAATTTAGGGGAGGGCCCAACACGAGGCTGCCCGGCACCGCAAGTCTGACTGTTTTGGCCCATGGCTGCTGATTCGTCCAGTCATCAATTTATTCGATTATAAATGTGGTATAATGCCCCTCTCTCAAAAACCGCTCAATGCATCTCGCTGAAGTTTGGCTTCAATTCATTCCAGCTAAAGATCGTCCTTCCCCCAATTTTGGTTTTGGTCTGAGGCGCGTCCGGTAACTTAGCGGCTATGAGCGGCTCGTAGCTCAGTAGTTTAGCTAAAAATTGGGGCGTTCACGCTAAGTTAATATACAAATACCAAATTCTCTATCTGGATTGCATAACGACAGTAGTGTGGTGCCACCTTGTGAATGATATAGACTTGTGTCGCAGCCTGAAATCGCCAAAAAATCCATAAAACCCCCTTTTTGGCGTGCAAAATCATTCAAAATGATTGAATTCGGTGCCAATCAAAAGCCAGTGTACAACTTCCTATTAGCGATTAATAGTAACCGAGGCCCTATCTATACTGAGATACAGCGACTTGTTGGCCAAAAATCACAACTTTTGCCCACCCCCTCTCATTTAGCACCCTCGTTCAGGGTGACCCCCTTCGAATTTATGGAAAAGCTTTACGGTTCCTGAAACTAGAGTCTTCCAGCAGCTGACAGTGAAGATTTGGTGATCCTAGCTAGCACCGTTTTTGACCGATCCACCCATGTGACAGATGAACGGACAGACGAACAAACGGACAGACGGACAGGCAGACAGAATTGCAATGACTCACTAGCTGCTGTTGCGCATAAAAATCAGTCTCTAATTTAACACAACATTAATCGATTATTGGGGCAGATCTCAGACTTAACCCAGAATCATGCAGACAGTAACTTTTCATACCATAGGCGTTACCAGCAAATTAAAAGAACATATAGACACACAGTACATCTGAGACAATATTTAAAATACTAATCTATATTCATCCCCAGTGTATCAGCAAAATGTACACACTCTTCACTGGCAAGTTAACTTTGTTTATCACATCCACAACTTTGTGTTGTTTGTCGGCATTAATCACATTGTCTTCCACTTGCTTTACTACATTGCTGCTGTTCATCTTCTCTGTAAAAAACAGACATTAGTCACGTGACACACTGCAGTGCTTTACTAGCTGAGAAAAATGTAATTAGTAAATATCACCAACTAATGACTAGCAATCTCTAGCAATTGAATTAGTGACTGAATTATGCTCATAAAAAAGCACATGCTTCAGCCTTTCTGTGGACACATGCAGTGAACACACGATTATGTCATTGTGACATATTTGACATTTACATTTCGTAATATGTGTTCTCACATATTAACGTCACACATTAAAAGCATAGCATGTAAGAATTAAAAAATTTTCAGTAGCTAACAACTGGCACAGATTGAGACAACAGTAGACCACACTATCATTAGTAAAGCCTAAATGCATATTCTATCCAATCAAATTCTCCAAATTATGTGATTATCACTTATCAAATGCTTGACATTTTCTCAACTATACTGTGTCTCAAAAAAGTTCACCCTTTTTATTTCTGTGACATCTTTGTCAAATTTTATCCAATCTTGCAAATTTTTGGCAAAACATAGCTCAGAAAACTTGAAACAAACTTGATACATGTACACAAACTATTCACATCTTGTTCTGTATGTATGTACTTTACCTTGCAAAAACTAGTCACGCATAACAACACATGCTGCGATGTTGATCGCTCACCGTTCATCATCAGCTAACCGAAATCTCGCAATTTTAAGTTTTTTAAATTCCAACCTATCGCAGAACTTTACGAATTAACTGTTCTCTGGAAAACCATTAAATTAACATAAATTTTCGATCAAAATGTGAAATTAGTGGTGCCTGATCAGTCTGACTGCTGCACGATCAGTGTGTCAGTGTGTCATCAACGAGGCAATCGACGACCATGTGGTATGGACGGCTACATGCCCGTGTGAGAACTTGTGGACGAAACTTCAAACACTTGCCTTGATAATATGAATGCTACCTGATGTTATAAAATCGTTGCTAAGTTTTACAAGGTATGGTACAAACATACGAAACGTGACGTGGCGGTCAGTCCATTTGTGTTTGTTGCAAATTTCCTGAGGTATGTTCCTGCCAAAAATTAGCAAAATCGAACAAAATTATTAAAAAGTATCTCAAAAATAAAAAGGGTAAACTTTTTTGAGACACAGTGTATAATATGTTGTTACTGATGTGACTAATAGAAAATTCAATGGGGGCTTACAATTTTATTAATCACTAAATTTTCTCAAAAATAATTAATTCTGTGATTAACTGTTAATTTCTGCAGATCTTGTTTTATCTTTATTCAACTGTGAGTGAAAACGGACGTCATCATCGACAAGCCAAGAAAGGCTAACCGCTCGACAGGTGCTTTTGTTGTAGTTGCTGTTGTTGTTGTTTGGCTGGTTGTTCAAAGTTGCCATTGTTGCTACGATGCTGATTAATCGGCTGAGCAAATTTGACCATCGACTCTTGTTGAACAAGCTTTTCTTGGGTTGTGACAGTCACATAGGTGCTTGCCAGCAGGATGGTTACACCGACGAACAACACAAACTAAACAGGCAGATAGACAAACACAAACATATATTGACAGTTGCTGCAACAACTCTCAGATAGAATATTTCAACTGAGGTATAAAAAAGCGTGGTTTGGCAAAGCTGTACCACAAGTTGAAACATTTGCACTTCAGTAGAATATGACTGTCATGTAATATCATCACTTTATCTGAGAACACAGTCAAAAGATATCAGTCACACAGATGGACAGATAGACGAACAAACAGTCAAGGGGCCTAATTTACAAAACATGGTAAAACAATCGTGAAATTGTCGTAAAATCTTCGCAAGTTCATCGTGTCTTTGTGGTAAATCAGCAAGTTAAAATGTCGTAAAACTGTCGCAAAAACGTAGTATCCAAATTTTGGAAGCTGATTTTACAACTTCGTAACTGTCCCGCAATTTTGTCATAACTCCGTAGTCGCTAAAATTAGCCAGCCAATCAACCGCTGTTACGCTGACCTCAACCAAGACCTCAAACAATCGGGACACAGTGTCACTGAGTTGGCGGCGCACGGCGCTGCACGATGATCGTCTGCTTCCGCTTTTGCCAACATAGTGACGCACCCAAGCGAACACACACAAAGACAGACAGACTCACAGAGACAGACACACACAGACAAACAAACAAAAAACATACAGACCTGTGCCTGGTATTTCTGTCTGGTCTGTGTGATCATAGTAACGGTGATCGTCATGAGTGCCGGCAGCACAAAACAGATGAGTGAGCCCATCGTAGCTCCCGTTATTGACAACATGAACTCAACTACAACAACAAGTACTACCACTACAACAAAAAATACTACAACAACTACAACTGCAGTGATGATGATAGACATAAGTGCCAGCAGCATAAAACAGATGAGTGAGCCCATCGTAGTGCCCATTATTGACAACATGAACTCAACTACAACAAGTACTACAACAACTACTTGCTACAACCACTACCACACAGTTGCCAGACAAGACACCAAACACACTAGATTAATCACATGATTATAACTTCTTTAACGACTAATGAAGTTTAAAAAATTCTGATTAGAGTTATATGGCAGCAAAAAATATTTGCCTACAAAACTGGATAAAAAACTCTGAATATCTGTGCCTCAGCACATTTGTGACAGCTTATAGCTCAATAACTGAAAAATTTACCAAAGAAGAGAAAGCACTTTCACGTCCAATTACCACTGTAAGCTTTTAACTTTAATTTTTGTAAAGTTAACTATTGAAAAAATTAACTACAACCAGCTGTGGATCATGACCTTGACTTTTCACATATGACCTTAAAATTCAACAGGTTTCTTGCAATTGTTGAGGTACACGTTTGTGCAAAATTTCATCGAAATAAATGCAGTGGTTCACGAGTTACCGTGGTGAAAGAAAAACAAACAAAACAAACCAAAAAACTTAGCGACAATGCTGAAAACAATGCTGTCATCACTACTGGGTGGGCCAAAAAAACGTGCCACTACTTTTGTCCATATTTTCGCCAATTATTCACCGATTTTCAAAATTCTTTCACTGGCACACTCTGCAGACAATTTGCGATAATGTGATTATCATACATCCCACCACACTGTAAATGCGTCTCTACACTACCTTGTAAAATATCAACGAAATATGCATACACAACGATAATAACAAACAAACATTTTGGTAAAATTAAAAAAAAAACACTTCAGACCAACATTGCAGAGAATGGTCTGTATGACACTAAACTGTGTGAGTATAACACAGTCTAGTGTCATACGAATCATTCATCGCAATGTTGGTCTGAAGCGTTTTTTTCATTTACCTGAATTTTGGTTATTATCGTTAGTTTTTGCTTACATTTTATAATATTTCACAAGGTAGTGTTGAAACGCATTTACCGTGTGGTGGAATATATAATAATCACATTATTGCAAACTGTCTGCAGAGTGTGCCAGTGAAAAAATTTTGAAAACTGGGCAATAATTGGCGACAATATGGACAAAAGTAAAGTGGCACGTTTTTATGCCCACGGTGTACTGTGGATAGTAAACGTCAAACACAAAGCTACAAATGCAGCAGAATCAACAGCAGCAACTGACCGCTGGGCACAGCAATGCCAATGCTGAGAGTGAATGAGATGATAGCAATCGTAATAAGCTTGAAGTACAATGAAGGAATGTAAGATGCACTCGGCATGTTCTTGTACATGTTGTGCCTCTGTATCAAACAAACCGGATAAAAAACACATTCATCATCATGTGTAAACATCGCTAAAAAATACAGTTTATTCTGCACACATCAATCAGCAGCAGATTACGAGGTCAACACAGCCTGGTGCATTTTTCTACTGTTTATCATCAGCAGTATTATGGGTTTTAAAAAGTACATATGGCAGGATGCTCATATTTTCATACAGTTTATGCAACGTTTCCCAATTCTGGCAAATAGATGGGGATGCTTTGATCAAGATCGCTGAAACCCTCTTGGCTCTTGACTCAGCTACTGCTAGCAAATAACCAACATTGTAGCATTGAAACCAGCAATTCCATACCACATCAACTGACTACAACATCTAGCACTGTACTCCAATGACCACCCACCACCACGACACCGGCATTAATGTCAACTGCCATCAGCGCTCATTATTCTGCTCATTAAATCTGAATCAGTCTACAATACCACTGGCTGTAAGCACTGAGTAGCAATTCAACTGCTCAACTGTACTGCCACCCAGGTGCACTACAATAAACATACACTAGCAAATACTGCGATAAAAGCAGTAAGCAAAAGGAGGTAAACACCATCCAATTCATCACAATGCTGTACTAACGCTGCTATTTATACCCATACCCGACGTTACCCATACTACAGTACCTGTACCGACACCAGAGGGTACAAATATTGACATCTGCGGTTACAGATATACTGGCACAGCCATAGTATGAACAGCAATTTGTGCATTAATTTTACAGCATTACGGTCTCACACCAGTACATCAGTAAACTGTCATGTAATTCATAACTTGCAGCAGATAGTATAGCAAGTCACTAACGTGAGCAAAGCAACGTCCTGTGCCCCACTGCTGACACAACAAAAAAGCCCCACTACTGTCAGTAAAAAAAGTACCTGGTCAAAGATTTCCACAGAAACAGCTATGTACAGCTGTAAAATGCCAATAAAAACAGACTTCACTGAAAATCAAGAAAAATAGAAGATAGATGTGAGCCAACTAACACGAAAATAGCAGCTACAGTGGCAGGTGCACCAACAACAAAAACCAAAGTATTTTTGCAAAAAGTGGAATCACTCTGGCAAGTTCACTCAACCACTCGGGTTAGCATAGAACTGACAGTTTGGTTGTAGGTTCAACCCCCAAATTTCCCATTCCCCTGGGAAACTCCCACCTAACACCAGGAGACCCCATAAGCATGCGTGCCAAATAGCATCTAGACCCATCAAACAGTTTAAGCAGGATGCACGAATGTGACAGACAGCAGACAGACAAAATCTGCTACAGAGAAAGGGTAGCTATAGAAAGACTTGCTTGTGCTATAGCAATTCAACCTAATAATCACAAGATTAATAACAGATTCAGATGCAAAGTAACAAGCCTAAACAGTGATGCAGAGAACACGTGCAATAGAGCCCGCAGTAAGCACTGTGACCACAACAAAGTCTGCCACTACCAGCAACAGACCATATCTAACAATTTCAGGTGGCACCCAACATGCCATTGTCAAAGGCTCAGCTTACCGGCGGGCTGAGTTTACCAGAGGATACTGAATAAGCTGAAACTTCGAGTTGTTTGACAGCCTAAAAAACCGTGTTGCAGCTTATTCAGGCTTATTCAGTACAAACTTTGTTAATTTTCTTGGCTGATTAAGCCACAACACAGTCTTTTAGGCTGTCAAAAAGCGTAAACAACTCGAAGTTTCAGCTTATTCAGTACCCTTTGGTAAACTCAGCCCGTGGGTAAGCTGAGCCCATGACACCGGAATTCTTGGTCCACAGCTGCTTATTTGCCAAGCCATCGATTACAAATACCCCTCCCTCCAAAATCCCTCAATGGATCTCAATATTTTGGCCTCAATTTCTCCAGGGAAAGGTCGTCCTTCCCCGAGTTTTGGTCTTGACCCAACGTCCAGTTTCGAAGAAATGGAAATAAAGAATTATATTTTTTTTAAATTAAAAAGTAGAAAAAAACAAAGTGAAAACATAAGGCCTCCCATTACTACATATGTGCAGCTGATCAGCAGCAACTGAATGAAAAGTAACAGAATAACGCAGAAATGAAACTGATTATTAGTCACTAATAACGGCCGGTGTTAGAACGACGTAAAAGCAAGTTTTCTATCAGAACAGTTCAGTTATTTTTACCTCCTCACTCTCCTCATCCATCTGTCCAGATCATCCAACATCAAAATAGTAAAACTAGGGCTGCAGAAAATACTGACCAATTAGTCAATTAAACTTTAAATCAAAGTTATTTTTCTAGACATTAATCCATTGAGATTTTTAATCAGCACTAAAAATGAAAACATCTGCTTGCAAGACATAACCACTGCATGGTTAAGCATCACCATACGCACTTCATAACGATAAGAATCAGAAGATTGTATTCTGTATTTAGCTACGACCTCAGCTGTAGCAGGCCAAGGTTATATAGTGAGGTCTATCCATCTGTCTGTCTGACTGTTGGCCGAATAATTCAAAATGTTACAAACCGACTTTGATAAAATACTGTGCAGCGGTTGACCAGGGGGCGAATTTACAAAACATTGTAAGACAATCTTAAAATTGTCCTAGAATCCTCGCAACTTTGCCATATCTTCGTTGCAAATCAACAAGTTACGACGTCACAACATTGATGTAAAAATGTCGTATCCGAATTTTGGAAGCTACATCGTAACTCTCTCATAATTTTGTCGTAACTCTGTTGTCGCTAAAAATAGCCAGCCAATCAACCGCCATTATGTTGACCTCAACCACGACCTCGTCAACCTCAACAAATCGTGACGCAGTGTCACTAAGCTGGCGGTGCAGGGCGCTGCATGCCAATCGTCTGCTTCCACCGTTGCCAACGGTTACCAATATAAACAATAACGAGTGAATTGATTTTGCGACGATTTCACTGCCAGAAGTTACCGCAAACAAATATACGTATTATGGCACTATGTGAGAATTTTATACTAATGAAAAATCTAAATAATTACTGCATGCGTACTTGATGTCGTCGTACGACAGCTAATGAGGTGTCGTACATTTTGTCGTAACTTCTGTTGTAACTTTCTCGTATTATTTTTTGTAAATCGCGTTTTATCGTAAATCTGTTGTAAACCTTCCTTACGTCGTAACATTGTCGTACATTTGTCTCACGATGTTTTGTAAATTACGCCCCAGGGCACACTGAAAAACTGAACACATTTTAGTGGTAATCAGAAGTCTTCTGTGAATTCTGTATCGCAATCCATGGTTCCACAACATTAGCAAAAACGCATGAAGTACCAATCTGCAGTGCACCTCAGCTAATTATTAAGAGCAGATTGCAATGAAATTTTACGTCGAGATGAAGAGTGTCCCAGGAACCAACCAGTCAAATTTTACTGGTGGTCTGAATCAGAATTCATATCAAGAATTCTTGAATCCATATCCAAATCATGTACACACAGCTGCTGCTGTATTGAGTCTGTTGCACTTGCCACGCAGCAGCACAATTGTTGGCAAAGATTTGCACTGTCCTAGTCCTCTGACTTTCTGGCGAACAACACTTTGCTCACATTGTGACTTACCATAAAAGCACTCAAAAAGAATAAAGTTCAGCTCAGTTATAGACCGGCAGATCTAGAATCTAGCTCAGCAGAGCTGTACCATAGCTGTCCGGCCGCTATAGCGAGGGGCTGCCATAGCAAAATTCATGTTGAAAGACGCATCATTACGCTTTACATTCACATTCACCACGGGGCGACAATTTTATGTGTAATGTCGTACGATTTTCTGCTTAATATTAAAATTACAGTTTTCGCTTACAGTTAAGGCTGAAATTAGGGTTAGGGTTTGGGTTAGGGATCGAGTTAGCATTTGTCAAAGATTTATGTGACAATAATGCACACCATAAATTAGTGTACAATATAAGTAGCAAGTTTAACGGCGATGCATGTTACTACAAAAATTGCCAACAGCTGCCCGTGATGGTATACTTAGTACACCTGAGGAGCTAGTTGGTTGACTGGTGGCGACGGCTTTTGCTATGGCGGCCCCTTGCTATGGCGGCCCTTTGCTATAGCGGACCCAAACCGTACCATAGACCCAGACAATTAGACTTCAGCAGAACATGACTAACCATCTTATAATATCATCAGTTTTCAAGTAACCTCATGAAATAAAAAACTGGTGGCAAGAACTTGCAAATTCCCAACACAGCTAATGTGGATGCTCAAAATTACAATTTTGCCCTCATATTTGCAACCCAAATTTCCTTCAAAATGGGAGATTTCCAGCCGCAAATTTTGCATTTCAGAAGACACTGTTCTCACATAAAAATTTTCTGATAGTCTAGAATGCACATAGACAAATCCGCAGATAGACAGACAAGCAGAGACACAGACAAACAGACAGACAGACAAACAGACAGACGTGAGTAGGCACAGTAGAAAATCACGGCAAAAAATAGCAAAAAAACACGGCAAACTTTTCGGAAAATCACAAAAATCAAACAGCAAAATCCCGGCATCCCAAGATGCCATTTAAATCCCAAGAACCATTCAAAGTATGTAGAACTCAACATCTAGCATTGTTGACCATCACTACAATGTCACGTAGTGCAAAGTTTTCGTCTGTAAAATTTTGCAGTAGCAAAAGTGAATATTTTTGTGTTCAAATCACACAATAAACTTCAATTTATGCTGATTAGAAACAAAAAATTCTTGTAAAAAACGGTAAAATCACGGCATTTTGGCTAAAAACATGGCAAAACACAGCATTTTGGCAAAATTGCGGAATTTGACAAAAAAAATCACCGTTTCCGTGATTTCCGTGTTTTCATGATTTTCTACTGTCCCTAGACGTGAGTACACAAGAGTGTATAGATGCTGGCACGACATGGGAAGATAACAAGTGACAAGCTAATGATTATGAAACTTAACCATGTACACAGACAGACAGCCAGTCATACAGACAGACACAGAAAGATACAAAGAGACAGACCTGAGTACATAGAAGTGTATAGATGCTGGCACGGCACGGGAAGATGACAAGCGGAAAGCTAATGATAGTGCTGACGACAAAGCCGAGCTTCATCATTTCACTGAACAGCGTCGGCCGAAAGTTCATGAGCACGTCACCGGAAATTTCATGATCATAGAACGCAACGTAGCCGAAGAAACCCACCTACCAGAAAGACAGACAAACAGACAAACATACACAATTACACATAAAAACTCACACACATACACACACGGAGACACATGGAAACATACAGGTAGCACGGTGGCATAACAGTAAGACGCTAGACTTACGATCAAAAGGTCAAGAGTTCAACTCCAGATCGGATTGCTATCTACACCGTGGGCCATGAAAAAAGTGCCACTTTACTTTTGTCCATATCTTCGGCAATTATTGACAGATTCTGAAAAATTCTTTCTCTGGCACACCCTGCAGACAATTTTCGATAATGTGATGTCCACCACACCGCAAATGCATCTCTACACTACCTTATAAAATATCAATGAAATATGCATATATAACGATAATAACAAACAAACATTTTGGAAAAATTTCCAAGAAACACTTCAGACCAACAATACAGTGAATTGTCTGTATGACACTAAACTGTGTGGGTCTAACACAGTCTAGTGTCGTATAGATAATTCACTGCAATGTTGGTCTAAAGTGTACATTTCATTTACTTAAATTTTTGTTATTATCGTTAGTTTTGCTTACAGTTATACTTCACAAGGTAGTGTAATAATGTATTGTAATAATCACGTTATTGCAAATTGTCTGCAAAGTGTGCCAGCAAAAGAATTTCAAACACTGGTCAATAACTGGCAAAGATATGCACAAAAAGTGAAGTGCCACGTTTTTTGGCCCACCCTGTAGTGGCTAGTGGCTACTGCTCAAACGATAAACCATCTTGGTATATAACTATCTACTAAGGTCAACTCAGCCTTCCAACCAGCACCTATTTTCAGTCATGGAAAGGTTGGCCACCCAGTAAACCCTTACCTGGATCTGCCACTGACAGAAATACAGAGGTACAGAGAAAGAGAGAGACAGAAATATCGGTCTTTTATCCACTTTGCCTTGGCTAAATACCAATAACTTAAAAATATAAACATATAACAGTGTGTGCTCTGTTTTGGTGTATCTAGAAATATATATGTGAATGTGAACCAGACTTAAAGGAGTGTTGAGTGTGGACTATTTCATATTTTGTATGCTCTATTAGCTATGTGTAGTTGCTACTTTTATGTTTGTATATTTTTTAGCCATTGGCTATCATTTTTATTAAACCCAAGTTGAGTTGAAGCTGAGGCAGAGACATACAGTGAAGTAGACAATGGCACAGAGCACGATGGCAGAGCGAATGACGGCGTTCATGCGTTTGAGTGATGGGTCCGGCAAAGCATCGTAGATGACAAACAGCTGCCTGTAGCAGACACATTACATCTTTACATTACATTGATGGATTTTTAATGTGCCCCAAATAAAAACCATAAATGATGCACTGTGATAAATGTACGGTACAACATGGTTTCTGGAGTGATAATTCTGCACTCAAAAACTGAACATCGATCAGGGTTGTGTTTTGACTGGCAAAAACACCTGTTCCTGCTACTCGAGTGGTTTAAACTCGTTTCAACTAGCAAAAAATTGCCAGATGGCAGATAATCGAAAATGCTCATTACATTACTTTTCATTGCACAACTAGATTCAACATGCAACAGTTGTACAAAATTGTAACATTTCCGAAGCAGAATTCACCACTTACGATCTAAACAGATATCATACAAAAACGATTAAATGACCACTTATTCAATAAAAATGTGCCTCTTAAGAGAACTGATAACTTAAACAATTTTCACGTAAAAGTGCAGCTTTTTATCAATCAATTAATCAGTTAATTAATGGACTAATGCTATCATAACACATGACAAAAATGTGTCAACTTAGAGGTGACATCAAATCAGTTACGTTTGGCAGGCAAACGAGAGTGCAAAGATCGGGAGACATTTGAAGAGACCATCAACATTCCAGTAGACAACCTTACTGACCCAGACACCCGACCAGAAGTTTGTGAATGCCGATGATATCACCTGTCAATACATCAATGGCAGATGTTTCAGCAACAGCATGAAACAATGATGCCCAGCTTCTGAAACCATGGGTAAACCAAAGGTAACCTGATAATCTACAGTTACCCCTGGGCTAAAACATAACACAGTTTTAGCAACCTTTAACTGCAAGGTAAACTAGAGATAACTCACCAAACGTTAACCCACCACCATCAGCAGGGTGAACTAGGGGTAAACTGAGATGAGCAAAAAATGGATAATGGGCTGGTGTAAACTATAACACATATAATTCATAACTATTGAATTCATTCCAGCTTCCCGGAAAATGATAAACTGATGTTTTAAAGCAATAAGTAATGCACTAAGATTTACTCAATAAATAAAATGTTGGAAAATTAGGAGAATTTGCTGCAAACAGCCGTGGAATTTGGCAAACTGGCTGACGAAATTTGCAAAAATTAACCACAGAGAGTGAGTGAGTGAGTAGGGTTTAACATCCCACCAATACAGTATATGTCATTGCGGGGATGGCCTTTGCAGGCAAAATTGCACATACACATAACAACAGAACAAAAAGTTTAACCTTTGCAGAAAGTTTAAACTTTATGAAACACAAAACACAAATAAATGATGAAAACCTAAAATTGTAAGAACTGCAGATTATAATTGTGCATAAGTATCAAAAATAACCATAGAGAACTGAGGTCGCTAGTGAGAATGAAGTAAAATATTGCGTCTTACATGCAGCGCGAAAATGCCATAAAACGTGAGCGATACGGCACTGAAATGACTCAAACTCTCAATACTTCGCAGCAGCCCAAGTGGTAGCACGCCGAATATTGTTGCAAGCACCAGTAGCGTTGTGCGCAAATTTGATGTATTCTGTTTCATAAAACAAACCCAACAACTCAGCTGACTTGGTGCAAAACTGTTTATCTGTACTGTACTGTTGTTGAATAATGTCATCTGTCAAATGCATCACTAAAAGAGTTGTGTACATACACTGTGTCTCAAAAAAACCGGACCCCTATTACGTTTTGAAATAACTCCAACAAACTGCGCCTAATAATAATAATGATTAGCTGAGAAAATCGTCAAAAGGTACTCAGTACTGTAGTGTGTTACGGGCTTACGATATTTCATAAAACGGGGTACCAGCTTAGGTTAGATGTGGATGAACTGAAGCAGCGCTTGGTGGAGGTCTGGTCTGGCCTACGGCAGACCGTTGTCGATGACGCA
>Ga0209367_1004359_pt1 | contig 19495 bp, 10 predicted proteins | sample WorMetLIZISLAND2_FD_187412 | JGI IMG/M metagenome (GOLD analysis project Ga0209367, IMG submission 187412) | Marine gutless worms symbiont microbial communities from Max Planck institute for Marine Microbiology, Germany - Olavius geniculatus... ...
TGTCTGCAGGCTGCACACGGTGGCCGTGCGGCAGGCGGCTCTGGTTAGTGACGAAAGCGCATTAGAGGCGTGTTTGCGATGATGCGCTATACAAATTGACGACCTTTACCTTTTACCTTTAATGTCAACAAAGTGATTTTTTTAGCAATTTTTGGCTGCAAAAGAGTGAATTGCGATTAAATGGATGGAAATAGACCAAGATTATCTGTGAACAGGAACTGCCATAGGTTCTCGCGCGTCGCATGATCATTAGCTCAGATTTCTTGTTATTTACGTAATAGTTTTCGAAAATTTTGAATGACTGTTTAAGCATGATAATGAACAAGATGTGAGCAGAAAATCACTATAAATGCAACATTTATTATTTGTGTCATTTTTTTTGGTTGTTTGCAGGGAATTCTGATGTCTGGTCAGAAAGTAGTTGACATGGATGTGCCTGAGAATGGACTGTCTGAAGTTCTGCGACTTTTTATCAAGTCACGAAGTGGTCACGAAGAGGAGGTTGATTTGAGTGAAGGATATTTATTGTATTTATTTGGTTATTTATTTATTATAAATGTCGTACGTGAAGTACACAGATGAAAAAAACAATAAAAAAATTTTTAAAGGCAGCTGTGATAGCAGTGTTACTGTGTCGCAGCTTATATGCAAATGAATAACTGTATACTGTGAGTATTGTCACTATAATGTAGGGGCTACAAGTGCTCAAAATCTGGGGTTTCCCATTGACTTTGATAGTCGCCCTTACAACAGTGTTACGCACTACTGTGCTACACTGTGATGGTATGATAGTTGGGTGGAATGAACGAAATTAGATTTTATAAAAAAAATTTTCTTAACACACACACATACATATATATATATGTATATATATATATATATATATACATATATATATATATATTATTATGCGATCATGTTCAGATGTCTCGTTGGTTGCTGCTGACGCCGTTCTATGCGCTGAACCCGACGCAGAAAGCTGCAATATTAGCATTCATCTGCAATGAGTTGCTCTGCAATAAAGACGTCAATGCGTACGTTACTGTCTCTCTGTAGCAACCAGTTTTGTTATTTCTTTTAATGTGTATTTTATTTTAGGGTGTTTTATTTTACTTTTCAAATGTTGTGTTTTGGGGGTGTGGTGCAACTTTTGGTGTTAGTTTTATCGCAAATTTTTCAGAGAGTCTGCCACTACCATGGAAAAAATTTTGAAAATTCTTCAAGAATTGACAGAGTTATTAATATGTCTTGGTCTGCTACTTTTTGGGAAACAGTGTATATTTGCAGATATAAATGCACAAATCTCAATGTATGTTGTGTATTCAACGGTTGTATAAATTTATTTTGAATAAAAAGTGAACATGTTGTAAGCAGTAATGATTTGAAACGTGTTTGTAAATGTTTCAGTGATTGTATTGTGTGCAGAGAAATTGAGAAGAACATTGACACTGTCAACAATTTACGCAGAGACAAATATATCATTGAAGGAAAACTGAAAAAGTATGTAGAGAGAATGTTCAGTCTAGTGTTGGTAGTAGAATTAAGAGGCATATTTTGCGGTAGTTTTCATATTCTACTCATCATGTCTATAACGATACAGCTGAAAAAATGTAACACTCTGAGGGAATTTAAACCTATTATAACTTTACATCTTATGGTGTCATGTTAAAATATACTTATTACGTAGTAGTAAATTAAATTAAATCAAAGTAAAATGTGAATTTATATAGAGCATATCATTAAATTAACCTCTTATGTGCTCTTAGTGATAACAATAATGGTCCACCAAAGTTTTACTGTCTTTGACAAGTATCCGGGTCTCTAGTCATTCAAGCATTTGTGTTTACAACCCTCATGATTTTTACTTCCTGGAGCAAAATAATCATAATAATTTCAGTGTTAAAGAATATTAGAAGATATGTAGATAGTTTTATCATGATTCGTACAAATATACGGTTGTGTGGTTAGGCTTCGAATGTTGCAAGCGCAGCGCCAGCGGAAGAAGAGTGCAGCTCAGACGCTGGTGGCTTCAGCTCCCGCCAGCACAGCGCTGAGTGAGAACGGAACGACAGCGACACAGAATGGCAGTGTCAATGCTGAGACACATGCTGTACCAGACACTGACGCTGAGAGTGACACCGACATGCCGGCACGACAGCCTTCTGTAACGACCGCTTCACATGACTCTGACACTGAGGTACATTGCTTAACGACTCTTCACTTCTGTCGCACTCTGGTTATGTGATTTGCACACTGAACAGGAAGCTAAAATGTATACGAAAAGGGTCGACTTTGATTTTTTTTGATAGAAAGTTTTATCTTTTTGTCTTATTTTAGACTTACATAAATTCGAACATTGAAGAAAATTGTTACTAGCATAGGTCAACTCAGCCTGGCCATCCTTCCAGTAGGCATAATGAATACCAGCCAAAGCTGGGGTATAAACACCACGCTATGCACTAGCATAGAGTTATCTATGATCTCACAGTGTAAACTGGGGTGTCTTACATATTGTGGCTAAGGAAATGAAGATCAGCCTCGTCCTATGGGTTTAGCGACTCAGAAAGATTTTGCGTTTCTCTTCGCATGATTGGCTAAGTTTCTGGTTGTTTAATTGTGCTGTAGGAAGACAAAAAAGCATCTGTTGAAGACCTGCAAGCCAAGATCGACAAATTAGTCAAGGTACTTGCATGAGTCACTTGTACTGCAGACGTTGCAATAACGTTATACTAATGTATACACGATAGAAGTTATACTCAACTGCAGCTGCAGTTAATGGGCAATACTAGCTTAAGATTTCTAACACATAACTGAGATCTTTCTTTATATATAAAATGTATGCAAAAGTGTGGGTTTGGAACTAAGTAAGTAAGTTACGTATGTAGTTTTTGTGGTGCATTAACCTCAAGCATGCTTGGTGTGCTAGTAGAAAGAGAAGTAGAAATGTTTGAGATGGCACTTGAAGGCGGGCAGTGTGTGTGTGTGTTGGTTTTGTGATAGTTTGCAATCAGTGTTTGAACTGGATGGACCAGCATGTATGTAACATGGTAGAGTAATCCTGTAATTAGGTGCTGTGACAAGCTTTGTGATTGATCTTTTTCAAGTTCTATTTAGTTTCACTTTTTACTTACACAGCTTTGTAATTTTGGCTACAATACTGGAAGTCATAACTAAGCTAATAACTCTAGTAGTATGGTAGTCTGCTTATTGCAAACAGGTTACTAGTATTGCAGACAGCAAATGCAACTTTGATTTGAAATGATATTTCGCCTGCACTAATGGTTGTGATGGTCATGTTTGTTTCAGCAACAGAATCAGATGCGAGAGCGCGTGTTCACGCTGGCGCACAAGCTGAGCGCCATGACGTTTGGTCAGGATCGTTACCGGCGCAGATACTGGGTCCTGCCGAAGTGTGGCGGCATCTTTGTCGAGGGCTTGGAGTCCGGGGAGCCTGAGAGTGCTGATCTGCATGCTCCTGAGATCGACAGAAAAACGGAGGATAAATCCGTTGACAAGGAGCAGTGTTTTAAGCCAGTTGCTCCACCCAACACGGAAGATAACTCTGTCGCAGTGGAACAGACTGAAAACAGATGTACGCCAGCAAACGCTAATGGCACTGCTGAGCGTGAAGTCATAACAGATCTCACAGTTCAAGCTCCTGATGAGTCTAGTTTAGAACCATCTCTCAGCGATCACAAAGTGGATGTACCGAGCGACGATGACAAGACTGAGGGTTGTTCAGTCATAAAGCAAGAAAGTGAAACTGCCGCCGAGTCAAACGGCAGTAGATACAGCACGTTGAAGGCTGAATTAGTTTCACTTAACTGTCTGATAGGCGACGATGTAAAAGTCAACGGTGAAGTGAGTGCGACTGACTGTAAGAATGGCTTCGTTGATCTCAAGAATTGTATACGCTCTGACGCTGGCTCGGTAAAGGTTGAACCTTTGTCGACGTCGTTAGCTGCCGCAAATGTTTCCCATACGAAACCGGGTAGTTTATTAGGCGATGACAGTTGTTCTATGGACGTACAAGATGAGGTGCCAGGTGCGGCGGACACAGAGTTGATTTCTGTAGCTGAGTCGGCAACGAATGATTCAATACAGTTTAGTGTGTGCTGTAAGCCGGACGATGATCAGAAACCAAGGACGCCGTGCAAAGACGACGTTTCGCTCATACGGCAGCAGTCCGCAGTGCTTCACCTGGCGATGTCCAGTGCTGGACTGTCACAGAGTTATAGCGTAGCCTCGTCATCACAGCGCACCTCACAGGTTGCTACGCCGTCGTCGGAGGTGGGAGGCGCCGGGCCTCAGTTGGACCTCTCCACCGCCAGCACGCCCGTGAGTTTCATGCATCAGACTAGTCAGGTCTCAACCCCGGTCTGCCTGTCTGCGAGCTTTGCCGACGACCTCCAGATGTCTGTGGATGGAGAACTTCAGCCGGATTATCTTGCAGTTCCGCAGAACGTTCAACCAATCTCACTCGGTTATTTACGTACTTCGATTTGTGTCTTTTGCTGTATAAGAATGTTAACTAGATGAACAAAATCCACTGAGATAGAGAGCTCATCTAAATGCTATAATATTGTTTGAAGCTAAGATTCTGCAAAATGTAGGAGTTTTTTTCTGGAGTTACTCCAGGATAGGCTGGTCCCATAATTAAAATTTTGGAAATTGTTATACGAGGACTCATGCTTTTTACTTTTTTTAGGTCAGACACTTCTTTTGGCATTCAGCTAACAGTGTCAAAGCACTGAAGGAAGAATTTATTTTTAATGTGGTTATTTCCAAAAATATGGCTTTGTTGCATTTGTACCATTTACTGCATTACACTTTGTCATAACCGCATTTTGAAGAAGCGTTAGAAATGCTACATATTGTAGCTAATAAAGCAATTATCTGTGTTGTAAGATGACTTAGTAACTTGCACTGCAGCCAAACAGCGAGGTTGGTGGCGGATCACAAGCCCGGACATCGTCAAAGAGTTGCTCGGTTGTCTGACGATGCGAGGAATTCGCGAGAGAACTCTGCAGAAGAACCTCGAACGCTACTTGAACTATGCATGCCAGTTGTGCAACAAGTCAAAGAAAAGTGGTATGAAAGGCTGAAGTTTGTTTCTGTGGTTGGATCAGTGAAGCAAAAAGTTAAGACTGTTGCTTTCGTGTATCTGTTGACTGAGTAAGCCTAACAGTAACAGAAGGCAGTTTGGAGCACAGTTTTATTGTGTGTCATCACACTGCCTCTAACAGTTATTTTTTTGAGTTCATGTTTAAAGTTGTCATACTCCAGATACTAAGGGATGCTATTAGCAACATCATTTCATAATTGCTATTCATAACTACGATCTATTTCTGCTTTGTCTAATTGTCATTTCCAGCTCGGTGTTTGATTTTGTGATTTGATTTGTGATTTTGCAAGTGTTGATGGATGTTGAGCTTAGTAAATAGATGTAGTGTTATTAGTATTGTACAGCAGTTTTGTTTGTACATTCAAAGGGAGCACACTTAAGTGACAGTGTACATCATTTTTTAGTAAAGCATTTTGCAAGCGTTGATTTTTGACTATCTGCCATTATCTCAAAATTCGGACATTATCATCTGAACCAGATTACTCTTCAATCTGCTATTAATCTTGATATAGCTTTGCTAATATGGCATTTCTTATTGGCTTTGACTGACTGATAGTTTGTGACTGACGTCAAGTGTGTTTGCTGTTAGTTCTGAAGTTGGAAGTGACTGAGGAGTCAAAGCGTATTGCTTCCAGTCCAACGTCTGCTCCGGCGCCTGATGACAATGACGTGTGGGACTTTGAGCTACAGCGACAAACAGAGATGCGCATCCTGCAGGACATAGAAAATCTGGAGGAACGAATTTGTAGCGCCAGCCTCCAGACAAAGGTATGCAGTGCAAACACTCTCATTTTGTCAGCATTAATGAACGTTCAACTAGTGGCTTTGTTTCCGAACTATGCTTTTTCATTTTTTGTTTAACTAGCCATGATTTGTATGATTTGAGTCTTGTTGATAGTCAATGAAAAGTTTCGCTGAAGAGTGAAGATGTAGTTAATAGTGTCGTATTATTAACTGTTTTGCATGTCAACTTATTTACTAGACGTGCGCTATTCAGACTATAGATTTATTTTTGTACGATATATGTTTTGTAGGGAGTTTATTTATTACAAGTAATTATTTTGGTGTATGTGGGTTGTGCGCACACGTTGTGGTTGAGTTTGCAAAAGGTGCATATTGTTATTTTTTTATTTTTTTTTATTTTGCGTTTGTATTACACTTTGTATGTGGTAATGGTATGGACTGAAGGGTTGGAGAATGGAGGAAGCTGCTTCAACAGATAAGTCGATGTCATTGCTAAGCAACGCGGAGCAGCTTGTGCAGCCGCAGCAGCAGCAGTACATTATCAACGTCGCCCGCGCTCGACTTCAGAGCTTGGAGCGCAACATCGAACGACGCTATCTGAAGCCTCCTCTAGGTCGAAGGTAAGGTTTGAGAAACTTGCACGATAGACTCTGAAGTTTTAAGTTATGTTTGTATAATTCATTTTTAAACTACACTGTTTTTTACTAGTGAATATATGTTAGTGTTCTGCCAGCTTATATGTCGTACTTTATTAATTGTAAGTTGTGACACTTATTAGCAAATGAAGATTATTATTCGTATACGTAAAGTGAATATTTGTATTTTGTAGCAACCAGCTGAATCTGGCAAACTTGTCGGGCAGCGGCGGTTGTTCATCGTCAAAGGACACTTCTCAGAGCAATCATCACAGTTCGTCGGATGATGAGAGTGACACAGATGACGAGACTGCGACTCGTGATCTGAGCTCGTGGAGAGCGGCAGTCAGCAACGCGACGTCCGCAGCTCAGCTCTGTCTGTACGTTGCTCAGCTGGTGCGCTGCATTGCCTGGGAAAAATCCATCATGAAAGTGGTGAGTGAGACTACAGTGCATTCGGCCGGGGTTTGAACTGTGGAAAATAGCCGACGAGTATAATTTTTTTGCTGTTCAAAATTATTGTGATTTAGATTTCTTGTGTTGACAATGTCCTAAGGTCAGGAAAACTGCAGAGGGGTTCACCACCACTCCCATTTATCCGTGGCAGTTCCAACGTTGTGTTGGCTTGATGTTGAAGTCTTGTTAGGTATTGCCAAGTGGTTAATGACATTGTGTATCAAGTCACAGACCCATGTTTGAATTCATCATCATCATTTAATCGTTTAATGCCAAGGTGACAAACAAAACTACTGAGAATTATCTACCAGTACGTACCAAAATTTGTGGTAAGTTATTATGTAAGTGAATAAAAAGTGAGTATATAAGATGCCAGTTTGTATAGTGCTCCAACGCCAGAACACTCCCTGATGTGCTCTATGCATTATTTCTCTAAATCGCGATTAGGGGATGTGCATTTGTCTCGGTGTTTTGTGTCATCACAGTTTACCCTGCTTTTGTGTGTCCAAAGCCGTGTGTCTTGTGAGTATGTGTTAGCTACAGTTAGGGTGTGTGTCTCTGTGTGTGTATGTGCAGTTGTGTCAATTGTGTTGTCGTGATGACAATGAGGCTCAATTGCTGCTCTGTGATATGTGCGATCGCGGCTACCACACGTACTGCATCAAGGTCTGTCTGACAGCCACTCATATGAGATTATTTCTCATCGTATCACTCTGCCATTATGATCTTCTATCTTGTTGCACAGTGATCTGCTGCAGTAGCAGTAACAGTGGCTTTCTGTAAACTGCATCAGTTTATCAACAGCCTTTGTTAGTTAAATTCTCGACGTTCTGGTAACCGCTGCTGCCTCCCTCAGTGGCAAAGGCAGGAGTGATGTTCCTCAGAGCGATGTTCGTTTGCCGCTAAATGTTGCCATGGTAAATAAAATGTCATAGATATGGGAAAGTGGATATCACCCCATATTTTATTTGTGATATAGCTTATTAGTCATCATTTCAATGCATGAGTTCATTGAAAGACGTGTATTCTGTAGTTTAAAATATTGTTATTTGTTGCTTTTGGGTGTGTTATTTTTCGATGTAAATGTTGTTTTGTGCAGCCTAAACTGGACATCATTCCGGATGGTGATTGGTACTGCTATGAATGCATATCAAAGGTATGGTTAGCCCGTAGTTTGTCTGTTATTCATTTCGTTCATTCTCTGCCCACGTTTTAACAGAGCGGTATATTTCCGAAACCTGCTTTCTGTTGTGGATATATGACAGAAGTTTTACCTATTTTAAACAATCTAAATGACTGCAGAAGACATGTTTTATATGATGGAGACTGCAGTGCATAGTGACTTTTGTGTTCAATTGCGCTGGTTATAAGTATACTTACTCACTTACTACCACTATAAAATTATTGCATTTTATCTGCTGATTTATATCAACAGTTTTTGCTCACATTTCATCTCTCTGGCTGGTGTTGGATAGTTGATTGGAGTTGAAACTGTGACTGTGAAGAAACATTGGCTGTATGTTTGTTCACTGTGTTTATATCTAGGCTTCAGGTGATCTCTGCTGTATCGCGTGTGGTCAACATGGCGGCCGATTTGTTGCCTGTGAGTTCTGCAGCCGGCAAGTGCATCTCGACTGTCTTGAACCTCCAATCTTTAGGTCTGTTTTCACCTCTTTATATACTACTAACATATCATTTTGTTACTTACTTACTTACTTACTTACTTGCTTATTATATTATTGCGCTAATATTTGTTTTGCTTTATGAGAATTTTTAATTCTTTTACTTTGTTGTTTTTAGATATTGTTAGGTTTTAAGTCATTGAAGTGCAGCATTTGTATTGCAATAAGTGTAAGTATTTGCATTTTTCAGTATTTGCTTTTATTTTTGTTCACACAAAAATTTGAGGTGAAATTATGTTGCATGGATTACTTGTTGCTTGCAACTTAACTTTGTATTTTGTAATAGAGTATTTTTGCTCCTCGTGTGCTACATTCCTATGAGATCAGTGTAATATTGAGGACCGATCGACTGACGACTGACGATCGACCTCCGTTCCTGGAAGAGCCTTCATGGAAGAACTTCTAACGGCCGTATCTCCATAATGGTGCTAGATAGACGCATGGTCACTATGGACCACCCATAGGAAGTCGACCCCCCGGAGTCAAATGGTCACGTGACCGATGACGTCACGTGACCCCAAAAGGTCAAGGTCGTGACCACATTATCTTTGAGGCGCCATATCTCCATATTGGTGCCAGATAGACATATGCGTTGAGGTATAACAAGACAAATGGCAACTAGCGTCATCGACCATTATTGGAAATTTTTTCCTGTCAGTTCCTAAAATTGGGCAATATTTTATGAACTTCGGGGAGACAATTTCCAATAACGATATCGACGCCAGTCATTATTAATAGTATAATATTAAACAGGTCTCAGTTAGACGTCGGGTTTCTAATACAAGCCGAAAAGAATGAAAAAGCTTTTTAAAAATACAAAAGAAACTAGAAGGCGCTCGCAAGAGTTCATATCTCCGCCAAGCGAAGTGTACACATACAGACACACACACAGACAAAAGCAATCTCATAATCTCCTCCAATTCACTTTGTTCCATTGGCGGAGATAATGATGTGGGCGAGGAGTACATTAGATTGGTCACAATCTAATAATATTTCTTGTTTGTACTTGACTGCAGAATGCCAAAGAAGTGGACATGCTATACCTGTGCTGATGAACGGGTATGTTCGATGATTTGTTAGTCTCTCAATCACATTATTGTCTTTTTGCTCTACTGACTAGAAGCCTACAGTTACCATTTGTTTAGACTGTTTCGGTGATTGTACGTAACCGAGATGTCGCTGTCATTTTAATGCAGTCACTTTTTCGTTGACGCAGCAACTATTGAACGAAATGATAACAGTATTCTTCAGTCACTGTAGCACCGTAAATGCGCAAGTTATTGCTCTCATTTTCTGTAGCTATTTTTTTTATTTGCTTGTTTGTTGTCACTGTTTCATTTTCTTTAGCTGTTGAACGTAGTAGACTTTATTTCTGTGTATAAGAGGCATCTCACATTTTCTGTGTGTTTACTGTCTGTGAAACAGGGAAAGCGGAAGCGAAGTCGTCCGTCAACGGCAAGCAACACACCAGTGAAAGATGGCGGCAGCGACGTTAGCGGACCAGCGAAGAACTCGGAAGAGACTAAAGAAACCAGCGCTGATGAGGAAACGTCCTCTCTACCACCAGCTATGCCAGACACTTGCGAGCCTAAACCTGCGGAAGAGCAGAATATGTCAGACAACAGTAGCAGCACAGCAGTAGCAGCACCAACAGTGAAGGAGAAGCCAATAACCAAGACATCAAAAGACAGATCAGACAGAAAAAGAGAAAGGAGAAAGGAGAGGAAGGCGAGCGAGAGTGGGTCTCCTGCTATGCCTGCTTCAGAGCGTGCGTCTCCTGTGTGCAATGGCACAGCAGCCGATGACATGAATGTCTGCAAGTGAGCACCTTGATTCTCATCTCTAGCCTTTAGGTCATATCGTCATATCATTACAATTTATAGTGTACCCCATTACGTTGTTACCTCTCGCAACTGTTCCCGACACAAGACAGGGTGGTTTAGTCGATGACAGTATGCAACGTCAGTACATCAAATGAAGATTGTCAGGCATGCAGCCTGTCGAAAGTTTTGCTTCTCCAACATATCTCACTCAATTTTTAGTCACTGGCTTAAGCTGAAGTAACTCTAGAAATAAAATGATTTAACAAAAACTGAAAGTTGTAGAAGTATTAGTAGTAAGTACAGCAGTAGCATAAAGTCACTGTGAAAAATGTTGTCGCAAACAGCAAAAATAAGTTTTACGAGCACGTGAAAATAAACATCGTAAGCAAATTATATAATGTAACTGTATGAAGGCCGAATGATATTATTCACAAGTTTTGATCAGTTCATTGCTATTGATCAGTTTTTGTGTGCTGTGTGACAGAGCAATTTTGTCAGAATTGCGTGAGCATACGGAGGCGTGGCCGTTTCTAACTCCAGTCAACACTAAACAATTTCCGACATATCGCAAAGTTATCCGATGTCCAATTGACTTTCAGACGATTGGTCGTAAGCTGAAGACTAACACGTAAGACTGAGTGCATTGCTAGCATGTATAAACTTAGTTCAGGGTAGCACATGTAGCCAATGCACTGTTGGCACTCCAGTTTTGTTCGATAAGTGGTTGTTTTAGTTTATTGTGTGACAGAAGGTTCAGTCTAGCAATATGTAGGCTACTGCAGCTGTGCATTTGTGCAATCGAACAAGCTACAGTGCTGATAATGATTCTTTCGACATGAAACTTTTACGTGAATGGAGCTTTTGTCTTTTCGTTGTTATTTACTGCATCACGTCTGAGCTTTTTAGTACTAACAACACGTTTTCGTGAAGAACACGTGTGTGTGATATGGTGGCCAAAGCGCGAGGCTGTTGATCATGGGCTGAATTCCTGACCATGAGCTGTCAGACAGGACCATTAGCTGTCATGTAACAACTGTGAGCAACTTGTACTGTGCAATGTTACCATTCGGTATAATTTGGTTCTGGTCATGTGGCACTGTTCCCGTGGCTCGATTGAGATTCCATGAAGGGATTTTTTATAAGATACTTTTTGCCCCTTGAATCTTCTGTTGGCTTATCTGTGTATGTTGTTGTTGGTGTGGTGCTGCAGTTACAAAACTCACGACGAGTTTTCGACGGACGTTCGACTGGTCTTCTCCAACTGTGAGCGGTTTAACGAGGACGACTCACAGGTTGGTCAAGCCGGTCACCAGATGAAGCAGTTCTTTGAGTCACGCTGGGCCGAACTGACCGCCACCACTCCGCCCCATCGTCTGCCACTGCCGCCTCATAGTACATGATGCACACCATGCACTAACTGAATATTTGATTGACAGTAGCCTGAGCAGCTTCACGTGTCTCATGTGCGTCGTCGTCGTCGTTGTTGTGTTGAGTTGAGGTAGATCCAACGCTATGCTGTGGGTGGGAGTGTAGAGAATCTCGGTGCCAACAACACGTACTGTAGCAATGACTAGCGCTGGCTGATGCAGCAGCTGTGTTTTTGCAGCCGATGCAGACATGCCAAGCATGGGAAAGAAAACGTCCCTCCCTTCACTCAGTTCATTCTCCTTTTCTGTATTTTTTTCTGTCTCTTGCCTTCCTTCTGTTATCCTTCTGTTTCTGCTTTTCCCAAAATCCAGCTAGTGGCTTGCTCTTGTATAGCTTGCTGTTTGCTCATTCGTCGGGGTCTAGGCAGAAAACCCTTCCACCTACGTATTTTTGCATATTTTAAGCTCAGAAATTGCAGGTGGTGAAAACGATTTTTTTTGTTCGTTGCAGAGAGAGAAAATGTTGAATATGAGGTCAAATTGCAGTGTTTAAGATAATAATATTTTAGTGGTTGGAAAAGCATGAGTTTGAAGATGTGCGAAACTCTGGCAAGAGATGCGTTAAGACTTGGCATGTCTGTGTGTTCGGCTGTGGATCTCTGCACTGCGCTGCGGTAGGTTATGTTGATGGTTGGAACTTATTGTTGTTTATAGCCAGTGCTGTTCATATAAAACACATTCTCATTCTGCGATGTTGTTGCAAGTTTCATTCCACGCTTGGTTCATGCAGCAGCAGCAGCGCATTTCATGTTTACATTCGTTGTGTTCCAGCATTGACAGCTGTGCGCATTGCATTTTGTCGGTTTCTGTCGTGGTTGTGTTAGTTGTTGCTAGTTGTGTGTTTGGACGTTTTGTTGAGAGTTGTTGGCACGCAGCATTATCGTACGTAGACGTTCTCATATCTATACTTCCATGTATTTCATAGTTTTAGCAGCAGCTATCGAGTGATTTTTGTTGTGTAGCATTTCCGTGCAGTTGGCATTAGATAAATGTCAATCATTCATCAGGTTTTGTTGCTTACTACTCGTACTTGTGTACTAGATGACATCTATTGGTGTAATTGCCAGCTAAATAATCAGTTCATGTTCAAGTCATGTCACTATAGTTACTCGTATAAGTTGCTAGTCCCCGGAATCGCCGCCTGTTATTATGTGTTTGTGTACATTCTGCCTGGAAAGGTTGTCCCCGAAATGACCTATACTGTGTTGGGCGGGACGTTAAACGCTACTCAATCACTCACCCGCAGCCGCCGATAAGCTAGGGGTTTTAGCGGTTTAGAGAAAAAAAATCAAACAATGTGTTGTGCTCACACTGCTGGAAGCAGAGCTGCCAGCGCGAGTGCGTGTGTCCTTGTCACTCGTCACAGTGCCAGTGGTGACAAAACAGTGAGTGAATATTAGTTCTACAGAGTACTATAGCATTCACTAATGGACTCCATGGGAAAACGGTAGTTTATCGTACGTCGTTACGAATCGTGTAAAAGTTGTTGCTTTTGGTTCTCAAAACTTACTACCAATGACAGACGTTTTAGCGGCTGGGACCGCTAAGCCAGCCGTTAAGGCTTCAGACCAGCCATTAAGTCCTTAGCATACGGTTCTGGGGACTGTAAGTGGCTGTGAAAAGATGAGATATTTTAAAATGCATTCAACACACACTGAAATGATATGGTGAAATGTACATATATGAGACATGAAGATTACAGCAGTGTGTGACAAAAATCACGTTTGTAACGTGCAGCTTTGCCACGCAATTATATGTAGGCTGCAAAATTATTATACTGAGTGACAGTTTAACAGTAATGCTTGAAATCTGCAATTTATTTTAATACATTTTGTGTTGTCAAATAACGACAGTGGTGCAAGCAGTCTGGGCTAGATTTGTTTTGTGTCTCAGTGTATGAGTGATAGTGCTTTTAATTGTCCTAATGTCCATTGCCAATGTTTTGTTTTTGATCAAACCAGAGCAGAGTGCCAAACAGGACTTGCGTACTCAAATACAAAGCAAATTGTGATGCAGTTAAGTTGGGTAAGCACACAATAAAACATCACTCAGTGGAACGTGAGTTTTAACTAAATAAATAATGCTTACCAGTACATTTGTTTTGCAACTTTCTACAACATGTGCATAACTTCAGGGTCACATGATAAATCTGAACTGATAAATACGTTAAGCAATTAAGTTGTACTGTAATTGTTAAAGAACGTATTACAGTATCTGCCAACACATTTTCTTGCAGTTTTTACAGTTGCGTTGGGACTGCAATGCTGTAGGCCTACTGGGGACTATGGTTTAAGTTTAGATCAGAGTTCTGAGTTTTTTGTGCATTTTGCAAGTTCTCAATCTAGGACCAGTTGTTTTGTTTTGAGCTAGCTTTTTGATGTTTTTCTGTATTTTTGTTGTTTTTGAGTTTGCTTGTCATTGCCAGTTTGTTTGATTGCGTGGAAAAATTCGTCTGTGAGTTTGTTGTCATTTGAGCAGCGCGTAGAAGTCTACTCACTTTCACTTCTTTTTTTCTCATTAATTCACGGCATTTTCGGAAGCAAAAAACCTTGTAATAGAAAATATTTGCAAAGCTGGAGTATGTAACAGAATATCAAACTGTAGCACTAGTTGTAATGATAATATTGAGATGTTTGCTTTGGAGAATTTTAACTCAAGTCTTATGGCAACGTATTGTATGTATATTTGCACACACGAAAACGATTCTGTAGTTATGGGTTATTCCTTTACCGTTTTGATTTTAGTTAAAATTGTCTTTTGCATACTTGATACGTGATAGACTGCTTCAGTATGCGCATAGGCCTCTGTGTTTGAACATATCTGCTGCTTTTGTGATCTGTCTGATTAATTACTCTTACGTAATTACATAAATGCATACGTCTTCGTTTGACACATGAATGCTTTTAGCAAGGGACCATTATGCTGCAGTAAATGCTGATTTGTACACCAACTCTTGACGATTTGATAATATTTTTATTATCTGTTATAATGTTTACTTATAATTTGCTGATAGCTTTCTACAAGGTAAAATTTTAATACCGACATAAAAGCTGTGTATATTATACCATAAAAGTTATGCTTTATAACAGTGTTTATTAAAGCCCCTGTTGAAAAATCATTACTTCTGGGAACACAGCATTGACAGCGGCAAACAAAAATGGTTAATTTGTGACCATACTAAACCGACGCATTGGTCAAGAAGTGATTGATAAGAAGTAAGTGTTAATCTTAAGGTCAGCTCACACGTACTCGAGAATGGGTTAACGTGTTGTAGAATAGTTTGTCTCTGTTACAGAAACAAAGTTAAGTCTAGTAAACTTTCTTTCATGGCGCTGTTGTGCTAGTTTCGTTGTTCATTCATTCATTTCTCTAATTTTTTTTTATTATCTTTTGTATGGGTTTTGTATCCTGATGTTGGTGGTTATCTGAAAAATGTGGCAGGATGGGGTGGAGTGTGAAACTAGTGGTCAAGTATTCTAGTCTAAAGTAATTCTGAAAAGTAAGAAACACCGAAATATGCTTTGTGACTATAATGTAATTTACTTCCTTCGTTCCACATGTCCGTGGAAAAGCTTACACTGTAAATATTAACAGAAGTGTAGTTGTTTCTCCATGATACATGTTGGTTGCATTGCAGTGGAAAATTTTTCTATCCATTTCTCTCCATTCTCTAGTTTACTGGCACCTGTAGTTAATGCGAAAAAATGAATAAGTAAAACCGAGCAATAATGTATTTTCCTGATTAATGATTCGGGTTCAACAAAATTTAGAGAATGCAGAGAGTGATAATCTTTTATTATAGTCTTAGTTGTATTCAGTAGATGACAGTTAATTGTTATTATCACATCTTAAGCATTTTCTCAGTATTCTTATACGTATGACATTGATTTTGTCTAAACACAAGCGCGAGTTGTCTCAAAAGTTCCATTAGCCTACGTCTTGTACGTAGCTCGTTTGTTGTATGAAATTATTGTTATTTTATGTGTCGTTTGTGTCAGAATTCAGTCATCAGAGAATAAGTGAACTGAAACTGCTCTTTATATGTTTCGTTTTTGTGTTTCTGAATGAAAAACTTACTTATTGTTTGGAGTCATAATAGTCTGTGAGTGAAAGGAAAGATTAAAATTTTCGTAAACGAACGTGATATTTAATTTACGAAATACAATGAAGATTACTTCAAGGTGGCGAATTCGGGCAGACAGAATGTTTTTTTCAACATTGAATCGCTTCGTAAAGTGCTGGTGCCGTTATTGAATTGAGAATGTTGACCGAGCTTCGCGCAGATTTATAAGTCTGTTGCTACGTTGAAGTTCCACAATACACACGTGTCGTCTCAGGGACCAAGTCTTCGTCTGACGGTCTGAGCGCTTGCAGTCGTACTTTTATCAAGAATTTCGTTATTTATTGGCCACATTCTCTGCGGAAATTTCGTGCAAGCGAAAACTTTACCAGTCAGATTGATGCTCGAATTTCTGTGGAGCCAAAATGATGTGTTTCAGTAACAATTACTACTGTATTTTACTGTGTCATTTTTTTACAGATTTACCCTTATGTTTCTGCATTAGGCCTATGTGATAAATGCCTTCCTCCCAGAAAAAAAACATCCCACTCGAGTTGCCTATAGACTTAGGTCTACATGTATTTAGTTGTGTTTTTATTAGTAGATGGTGGCTGTAGGTTAAGAGTTGCATTTGCCGCATGTTGGTCATTGCCGCTAGTACGACGTACATGCAGAGACGTTAGTTGACTTGTAGTGTAAGTTTTAAAACGCGCAGCAAGTTATTTAACCGGTCGGTGTTTGCTTCAACATTCAACACGTGTATTCGCACGTCACTGACCAAAAGCGTCAAACATGGCTTATAGAACATCATCATCAAAAAATTTAATTCGTCAGGCTGTTCTTTAACTTTTTTTAGATTCAATATCAATTCGAAATATCAACACAAGCAAAGTAAGTAAGTAAGTAAGTAAGTAAAATGTAAATTTATATAGCGCATATTTTTAAATTAACCTCTAATGCGCTTGCCCCACTGGTACTGACTGAACGCGATTGTTTTAAAGAACTGTTTGAAACTGTAAATGTCACACGCTGGATCTCTGAGATCATCTGTCAGTGAGTTCCAGGCCGTCGGACCAGCGACAGGAAAAGCCCGACGGCCGTACGTGTTGAGTCGACAGCGTGGTACCATGAGCTGGGTTCGGTTCAGTGTAGGCCTAAGCCAGAGTTCGTTGTTGCAGCGCCACAACACCAAAGTCTATAACATAGAGTCCATATCATGCTTATGGGCAGTGGCACAGGAACAGAAAGTAAAGCTTGTGAAAGTTGACTAGCTAACAAATTCACTCAATGCTAGCACACTGCGTGGTCGGAGTCGAGCGGGGGGGGGGGCTTTAACGACCCCCCCAAAAAAAATCTGGTTGGCCATTGCTTAGGGCCTTTATCTCATTTTTTTGTTTAAATAGATATTACACAGACTGATCTAATCAACCGTGCCAAGTTTTATTTCAGTCAGGTCAGGAGTTTTGATTCTATGAGTGGTCAAATTTTTGGCTTTCCCACTGGAAAGAGAAGTCGCCGTTAACACAGGGCTTGAACTACCGTTCAGCCTGTTATGCCTCAGAATAGCTTGCCGTGACCAGATAAGTCGACATGTTGAATGTTGAAGCAAATAATTCGTGCTTTATTGCAGCACAACTGAAGCTAGAAATTTAAAAGTTCATGATAAAGTTGAAAAAGTATTTCCCGATGACTCGTACGCTATGCATTTAGTCTCGGCTTGGCCTTGCTCTTGTACCTTGTGACCTTGTTAACATCCCTGCCAAGAGGGAAGACAAGAAGGGGACAGAAAAATGGGAAAGTAAGATAAAGGGGAATACGAAAAAAAGAAAAAGTGACATGCGACGGAAGCTCGCCGCTCGTGGTAGTTATTAACAAAAAAAATTTGAGCTAATGCTCACGAGACGCGCGAAGGCCTATAGGAGTTCTTATTCACAAGCACGCTTCCTGGCGTAGACGGATTAGACTGTTCAGGTGGCTGTCGTCAGTTGTAGGATGTGGAGCGTGCAGTCGTGTATCCGGTAACTTAGTTGTAGCGTAAATGACATGCGGCGAGCTGCTACGGATGTGAAGCAGAAAATCAACAGCAGGTATACTGAACACGAACATTTCGCATCAGTGGATATCGTTAATTTTGATGTCAGTGCTTGTTAACGGCGTGAGTAATAGAAGGATTGTTCTACAGTCACGACATGTACGCCGTGTCCCAGAAAAAAGTAACTTTGAGTCCATTGTGTTCACTAGATGGCCGCATCATTCTCGACGAAGGTTTGTGACTGATGTCTCAGCATTAGGCGAAATCGATCTAGCGCAAGCGCTTTCGTCTACAGCTGCCCATTTATTTGTATAGCGTGGTCTGTCGTCTTGCTGTCGTCTGTTACATTCATGCAACTGCAATTTTTTTTAGCCAAAGCGTACTTATTTACGATTCACCAGGGCGTAGACTAATCTGTGATTTCGCGATTTACCGAATTGCTTCAGGCACTTGTTTTCTAGGTGAGCGAAGGCTATTTCAAACATTAATGTAAAACGTTTTAGAAAAAAAACGCTAAAAACGTAAAAATGTAGCAAAAATTTTAAAAAATGTTTAAAAACGTAAATAAAAAACGTTGGCCCTAGTTTGTTCAACTTCTTGTCTAAAACCTAATGCTGTAGGTCGAGTATAACCAGAACTAAGAAAGAGATAGAACCTTATTCGTTTTCAATTCATCCGCGTGGTCATAACTCATACTAAGTAGGCTATCACTACACTACGTAAGTAAACTACCATTACTATAAGCTATTAATTAGTTTCTGTAACTTTAAACGTGCTTCTCAACGTTCTTGGTGGAATTTTCAATAAACGTTTTTTTATTACATGAAAAAACGTTCAGAAAACAAAAAAAAAGTTAAAAACGTAATAACGTGGCAAGCGTAAAAAACGTAAATAATTATTATTAGATTTATTGTTTCAGGTAAGCGTGTTTGGAGATAGTAGCTCATACATGAACGCAGCGGGACGCAACGCTTTGCAAACTTCACTCACGATCTGCTGCGTAAACAAGTAAGCAAGTAAGTAAGTAAGTTAAACATAGATTTTTATGACCAACGCCGTCATTATCACTGTCGTATATCACCATCATCATCATAATGGGATTTAATGTGGCCCAGACAATAAATATTGCGTCTACAAGAAAATGTTTAATGCGTCGGTCCGTATATACGAGCGACGAAACAGGAAAGTCTTGACACGTTGCCCGAGGACGGTGAGTGGACTAGGGTGCAGATATAATAATAGGAGTATTATTGTCGTCATCATCATCATCATCATCATCATCATTGAAAATGTTGATTTGCCATAAAAATGGCAAATTAGTACAATAACAATAAAAGAATTAACTCAATTAAACCTGACTAAGGGCGAGTTGCACCAACGTCGTTCATGATCTCGGTTCAGCTGAACCTAGATCAAAAGTTGAACCAAGTTCACGCTGAATTACATTGCACCATGTTAAACTCGGATCAGCTAATCCCGTTCAGTTGAACGGCCGTGGTTATACCGTGGAC
>Ga0209367_1004360_pt1 | contig 19494 bp, 12 predicted proteins | sample WorMetLIZISLAND2_FD_187412 | JGI IMG/M metagenome (GOLD analysis project Ga0209367, IMG submission 187412) | Marine gutless worms symbiont microbial communities from Max Planck institute for Marine Microbiology, Germany - Olavius geniculatus... ...
TTGCCATTTTCCCAAGGTAAGACAGTTGCACTAAATAGATGAGGTGGGAAATAAAACCACCATTCGATGACATATAGTCTCATTAATAAGTGTGCCAAAAATTATTATAATCGGACATTCATTGTTCAAGTTATTGCAAAAAATGTAGTCACATGCTTTTTTTTGAGACACAGTGTAGTTACTATTAACAGGCTGCAGACCAGAAATGTGCGAACGCGTCCGCGGATGGCATGCGTGTCCACAAGCATTCTGTGGTCGTGGTAACAGACGCGGGTGCAATTTTTGACATCTTTGGGAACGCGGACGTGGATCCTCCCTGATAAAAAATATTCTTTGCCATGCTGTCCAGTAATAACAAAACTACATAATTCCACTTGCATTTGCAATTTTCTGCACATCCACATTGTTTAAGGCTGGCCCTGGGACCCAGTCGATTTTTGTTGCTGGCAGTGTGGACGCCTGATGGCTTAGTTTTGTGGACACGGGCGCTACCCTGCGGACGTGGTTGCGGACCCAAATTTCCAGGATCCGCACATATCTGCTACAGACATTTGCAAATGGCCTATTTTGCCGACTTTTTCTTTCCTTCTAAACAGGAGTACTGAACTATCTCCTCACTCACATTAGCTGTCCTTCAGAGACCAGTGTACGGTCGGCCTTCCTTAGCGACAGCTGGACTTCTTGTTTGGATTTTAATCTTTTTTTCACTGTGCATTGTAGCCGATGTTTCCACTATTCAAGATGTCTCGATTTACTAATATAGGCTGAAACTGTTAAACTCACTGCAACAGTATATTCAGCAGATTATCGCACGAGGAACACTAAAAGAATTGCCAAGTAGAAATGCAACAAATTAAGTGGTTCGCATGGAACTTCCAGACATATGAAAAAAAATTATGACTGAACGTTGCGAGTTCTGTGAATTCAGTGAAAAAAATTTGACAAGCATTACTGAACCTTTGATGTGTGAAAATATATAACGGATTCTAGCAATCGTAAAAAATTACCGCCGGCGAGGATGCAGCGAAGGTCAATAGCCCGCAGACACACCAGCGCGTTGCTTGCATTCTGTATTGTGAACTTAATTCACTCTTGTCACTGATGTTACAGAACCTGTTTGCTTATAGAATGTACGTATGTGTTTTCGACAACGACGTACTTCAGAAAAGATTGTATTTCTATTAATCGATTAACTGACGCAAGCATAGTAGGTCTACGTAATTTTTAGCTGCTTTCTACTTAAAATAAGACTTACTTGCATTAAATCTATAGCGTCTGCACACAAAAAGTTGTAGCCTACTGCGTAAAAATGTAAAAAGTATTTATTATATTTACAGAATGACCACTTCTAAGAAGTAAACTCTGTCCAAAAGTCAATCTACGACCCGAGTCAAATTCCAAGGCGGCTAGACCGTGCGTAGACCTAGTACGCGCTAATTTATTTATTTAATATAAAAATCGTACACGTAGTACATAAGAACACAAAAGAAAAAGCCAATGAAATGAAAAAATACACAGTAATACCAAACACAAAATACAAAGTGTGCTATACGAGCACTAATCCGTACATAACGACACAATTATTGCCTGGCAAATGTCTGATGACAAAATTATCATCAGTCAGCCTATACAGCTCGTCTCTGACCATAACTAGTTCATACACCATAGTGCCGGCCCTGACGCTAATTGCGGTACGGGCGTTTGACCGCCCATATGTAGCAGACAATAGTTCATACACGCAAATGTTCCGTGTCGGTGGATGTCTGTGCGGGCGACTGTCTGACACCCCCCCCCGACAGTTATAGTCACTCCCAAGTTGCTGACCGTTTACTTTACTAGGGGTGCTAAATAACGACCGATCTGTAAGCCTACTCCTGTAAATGGGATCACAGGTTTTTTAATTTCGGATCCTGGGATTAAGAAATCGATCCCAGGATTGCAGTCACACTAATAGTCAGCTTTAGAATAAACTTTTAATTAACCGGTACAAGGAACTTAAGTTGTATGGCTGAAGCTCTTAAGCTGACTATTTCGCAAGATAGTGTAGCGACGCATTTTGCGTGTGATAAGATCCTCCAATAATCATTTGATTGCACATTTACCGCAGAACATATCATTATCAGTGAAATCATTTTGAAAATGATTTAGCACAACGATGCAGTTGTTGGGCCAGTCTGTATAACAAACTAAAGACTCGGTTCAGGTGTGCCAGTGTTCCAGTGACGGCTGCTGGTGAGCGCCTGCCGTCCGCTGACGTAGGTCGCTGACACGGCTGCGACATTGGCTGACACGAAACTGGCGACGACCACTGCGAAGCCGCGTCCGTACTGGTAAATCGAAGAGTTGGGAGTCCAGGATCCGAGTTGCTCACTGGTGGACGCAACGTAGATGAACATCGCCAGCAACACCGCCAGACCTGCAGTAGAACGCACGATCGTGCTGTAGACTGACAGACTGCATTGCGTACCACATGTAGAAATAGACTTCCTGAGTGACCGCGGCATCTGTTTTTTGCCACGGTCATATTTCCATCATTACTAAAATGTTGATCTTCATTCTTCAGTAGCTGTAGTTATTCGAAATATGTAGCCGAGACTCATTAAAAATTCCGCGTGGACGGTTTTGTTAGATATTGTTGAATATTAATCAGGAAAGCATTTACTGATCAGAACAATATATGTGTTACTTTCGACGGTTTTAATTTTTAAGCTTCTTTAACAATAAAAAATGCGCCCTGCAAATTACTAATAAGGACTTCTTGTGCTAAACCACCAGCCGTGCTTTGCCTGATTAAAAGTCATCTTAAGTCGCGTACAGAGCGACGTAACTGAATTGAACTGACGGTTAAGTTTTTGACGAACTGACCAATGGACAAGCAAGATGAGCCCAGTGGTCATCGGTTGACGCGTACGTGAGCGTAGTCACGTAAGCCACCGACGCCGTTAGACGACGCCCACTGTAATGTATTACTGCTTGCCTCGAAATAACCTATACTGTGTCGGGCGGGACGTTAAACCATACTCACTACTAACCCCTATTGGTCATTTCGTCATAAACTAAACCATACCAGTTCAGTTCATTTCCGTTCAGTTACGTCGCTGTGTACGCGCCTTCAAGTTAGTTTAACTACTTTAGCCTTTTTCGTGTAGCACTGGCATACAGACAGGTGCGCAATTCTATCCGTGCCGAAGACTTGGACAACATCAGTCTACTGCAGCTTTATCGACACGTGAGATTAGCGCCAAATGCGATTAGACGCGGACCAGCATTCTTGGCAAATAGGCGTTTTACGCTCGGCCGACAAACTGCAGTTTACAAAGACACGCAAGCTACAGGAAACGCACACATTACGACTTGCATTAACATTACGACTATAGTTCATAGGCCTACATTAGTTTCTGTGCTACGCGTAGTGATTAAGTGATTTAGTCGTTGGCTGTTAACAGAGCCAGCCATAGGGCGAATGTTAGCTCAATTGGGTTTAAACCTTGCACCGGCTCTAAGTACCCTATATACCGTAATGGGGACAAGCATTGAACTTTGCTCTAAGCAAAATCTTCCTACGCACGACTAGCCTACATTCGTTTAAGAAATGCACCTAGGGTTTAACAATACATCAGTACAAACAGACGGAGACGCTGTAAATAAGAAACTGGAATTTGTGGCATAAAAGGGCACAAAATTGCAATGTTGGAAAATGCGTGACGTAACTCAAAATGCGAAACCAGCTTTGCACTTTCCACTCCTGCGTTTTATGGTTCTGCATTTTGCCCACTTTACCGTATCGTATCCAAGCGTTGATTGTAGCGTTCGATATAACAGCGTCACCGTAGCGTATATGGGTCTGTACTCACTGCGGAAAATCTCTTGCTTTCCGCGACCAGAAGTCGGACGCTTCCCTTCAAATATATCCGGTATGGTCGGCCTACCTAACAACAGCTGGGTTTCTTGTAGATGCATGCTGCATACAGCCAGTGACGTCTTAAGGGAGAAAATATACCTGCGGAAGCGTGGAAGCAGCCTGCTGCGATGCCGAGTACCAGCTGTTGTCGACGTAGGCCTATCATAGAGTGCAATGATGTGTGATGGCTCAGCAGCAGCAGCAGGACGCCAGTTGCTGACATTGCCGATGCAATCCACATCAGCAAGTTCACCCACCTGGCAACCGTCCCTACACTCACACCACACACCGGTCCATGGAAGTGACACGAGCAAACCAAGATGATAACAAAAATAGTTAGGGGCCTAACTTTTTTAACGTGACGATCATCTCGATTTTTAGTTTTTTAGTTAATTTTCACGCCCCTCCCCAATCCTCCAGACAGAACATAAACGCACGTTCAAACTGCATTAAACGCGCCAATTTGGTCAGTTGATTCTCAGAAAAATAATTACAATTGTTGCTACCGGAGCTCATGTTTCAAAGCTATAATGCACGAAATTCGATTTCGACTGGGGCTGCGTCCCAGACCCCGCTGAGAAAGCTTACCCCCAGACCTCCTAGCTGGATTTTAGGGGTCCTACTTCTAAGGGGAGGGGAAAGCGAAAAAGGAGAAAGAAAAAAGGAGAGACGAAATGGGAACGGAAATGGGAGAGAGGCGAGCTACGCGAATACAACAGTCGTTGCAAAGTCGGCGGCAGTTTTGATAAGATAGTCTAAGAGAGCTCTAATGAGTGACCGGCGATCGTGACAGATCGGTCGAACGTCGAATCATTATAGACAAGGGTTCAGTGAGCGTTTCGTGCCTGGCGTCGTCTGTTCACGCGTACGAAATCGATGAACAAATGAACGGATTTTCAACGTTCTTCTGACTCCAACGGCACGCACATGTCGAAAATGTCCACATAATATTATTGGAATGACGAATGCCCACGATATTTTGTTCATTCGCAGCTGCAATTTCTACAAGTTGTACAATGTGCGAGTAGGCCTAAACAGAGAGCGAAAACAACAACAGCGCGAGTCTAACTTTTAATTATAATGCGAAATTTTAGCGACTTTTGTATAATTATGCTGTAAAACATTTTCAAAGTCGGCATAAATTTACAAGTTACAATGGCATGGTAGACATTAGATTCAACTTTCTAAGATGGCGTGTGTCCAACGTGGTATACGGAAATATTATTCTTCGAGTGAATCTCGGTTTCTCGTGATTTTTTCCTCTAAGCACTTGTGTAGTAGGCTGCACTGAGCTAGAGTAAGAGACTTTTGAGTGAGAGCGAAAAGCAAGCAGAATTGAGCCGCTATCCATTGTGTGACGTCACGCCATACGTATAGTCTCAACGCGATGCATCAAACGATCGATCGATGCAGCAATGCACACAAGTGAAGTAATCTCTCACGTCATTCTAATAGCGTCATCATTGTGTCATCGTCATCATCATCAATAGCATCGTTATTCCATTGAATCTTTGCACTGATGAGTATCGTATGATTCAGTGTAAATGTAGGCCTGCCGTCAACGCGTCAATATCATAGGGTCTACAGTGGCGTATCTACTACAACCCTCCTGTACGTGACGTCAGATTTCCGAAAATAGCCGAAACCGTGAAAAAGCAAATATAAATGCTTTAAACTTTATTTTTAGGGTATAAAATGTATTAGCAACCAGAAGATTAATAAATATTGACAAATTAGCATTTGATTAATCCAATTAGCGCTTTATAACAGTTACATAAAATTATGCGACTTGGACTTAAATTGGACGTCTAAGTAACACACTATAATATTATTAGCTGAAACTAAAACAGGGAAGCCCGTGCCTACGGTGCTGTAAGCTAATAAAGTATAATATTAAATTACAACCTGCACAACATACAATGTGTTTACCATAGATAATTAGGCCTAATTTTGTAATGAGGAAAAGTAAGCCTACAATAAAAATCTGCTTTGTCTTGGACCCAGTGTTCTCATTGACGCGCTACAGCTATCTGTACAGCATCCTTGGCATCGTTGTCGTCTGTCTGTCTGTCTGTCTGTCTGCCACGGATGTCTTGTTGCTAAACGGTGCGAGATAAGGCTTAGGTTGCTATTGATCAGTAATAGAAAATCGCATACACTCTTTCAAATAAGACAAAAATCATCGACTTTGGATGACCTTGAAAGTCAGTACTGCAACAGGAACTATATATATGCTGTACAACACATCTTTCCTAGTGACAGCTGGATTTTCTTGCTTTTCTTTTACCATCGATATCTTTATTATTTCCTTTATTTTTATAACAAAAGTAGAACGAAAAAACCGGTTGGAACAAGCACAGGCTATGACGAGTGATCAAAATCGTCAGCAGATGGACTGATGTAATCTGTATAAATATTCACACTGATCATAAGCGAGTCTGTCTGACCTGCAGCAAGACTGATTAGCAGCAGCAGCAGACACTAGAACACTCTTCATGTGCAGACATGCTCAGCTACAATAACTCCAAATCCTCGCCACACCTTATTTGCCACTGGACATTCTGACAACCGATTGAACCGATCCGTTACAGGTGATCGTGTACGCGCCGTGAGAGACCGTTTTCTCGTGACACACTGCTCACAAGCACTTGGCAGCAGCAGCAGCATCAGCAGCGCTGATGGGCACACGAGTGACACAGCGTCGAAATGGCGTAATTAGCAGGTAGAGACTAGAACGTCACTAATAAGCAAGCGGCAAGACAGGAGTACTAATGGTGGTCGTCGTGTCATCGCCTGCAGCCCGTCACTGATCTCCACCACCTAGTACGTCAGTCAGTCACCAGGCGCCGCCACGTCAACCACTCTCCACACTGTCATCAAGTGCAGCCAGGGGCGTCCACTTCATTGACAGATGGAGGCAAATGTCTCCTGGAAAAAGTTAGGGGAAAAAGTAAAAAATTGAAAATTGGGGAAATATTTTGGTGGCATATTTCCTAACACAGAACGCAGAATGAGACAATTCTGCGTACAACAGCCCAATTTTTTCTCTGCTCGCTTCGCTCGCAGCTTACTTTTAACCCCTATTTTCAACGCTGTATTTAAGGCGAAGGGGTTAGCGGGTTTAACCGCCCCACGGTATTTTTAATTTTAATGTGACCATATTCTGCGTACAACAGTTCAAAAAAATTCGGCTTGCTTCGCTCGCGATTATTTGTAGGCCTATCCCTGCTTTTAAATTTGTTCCGCCGCCCTTGTTTGCTTTTAGCATTTTAACTGCATACATTAAATTTGGTCAGTTGATTCTGTGGAAAATAATTAAAATTGTTGTAACCAGATGTCATATTTTAATGCTAAAATGCACTAAGTTCGATTTCGGCTAAGGCTCCGCCCCAGACTCCGCTGGGGGAGCTCACATCGCTCCCCAGACACTCTAGCTGCATTAGAAGGGTCCTACTTCTAACACAAGGAAGAAGAGGGGAAAGAGTAAGGAAAGACGGAAGGGAAAGAAATAAAGCAAATAGAAAGGAAAAAGAAAAAAGGATGGAAAAAGGTAAAGACTCGAAAGGGAAAAAGGTCAATTCCCGAGCAAAATATTTGGCTACGGCCTAGCCTAATTTTAAAGTTTTGGTGCCACGCCACCCTTGTTTGCCCCTATATTGTTTAAACTGCACTAAATTTGGTCAGTTAATTATATGAAAAATAGTTAAAATTTGTTGCCACCAAATGTCATATTTTAAACGTTAAAATACACCAAATTCGATTTCGGCTGGGGCTCTGCCCCAGACCCCGCTAGGTGAGCTTACAGCGCTCCCCAGAACACCTAGCTGGATTAAGGGGTCCTACATCTAAAGACAGAGAGAAGAGAAAGAGGAAAACGGGAGGGGGAAAATAAAAGAGAAGAAAGAGAGAGAAACAGAAAGAAAGCGGAAGGAAAATGGGAGAAAACGAAAGAAAGGGGCGGAAGGGTAAGGGAGAGGGAGGGCATCCGAGTTGGGGGGAAGATTGCCTCCTGTTGCTGAGGGGGGATGGACGCCGCTGAGTGCAGTCCCTCAAATACGACGCAGTCGGGTACTGACGTTACACAGCTAACGTCAGTGGCAAAAGATAAGGAGCAGGAGGCAACTATCCCTTCTCCAAATATTAGCCTGTCGGAACATTTTTTTCTTGGGAAATTTGTTTTTCCAAAAATACCAACAAACGGTTTAGTTTGAACATGCCTAATTTTGGCGAAATTGAGGGACAAAACCCATAATTTCATCTGTCGGAAATCTGTAGCTGTCTGTCGAAAAATTGCAACTTTCTTCGGTATCTGTTGCATTGGCGATTGGTGCAAAAATTGCTCAGATGGTGATGCAAGCATGATAATTGGCACAATAATACTTCAGCCTATAGTGATCATTTTTATTGCAACGTGAACGTGAATATAATAAGTCTGCCGTTCACTTTATTCAGTAGCGGAAAATAAAAATACATGACTTTTATACATTTCAACTAATCTGCAGCCTTCACTTGCTATGCATAAGCGTCCAAACATGCTGGTTGTTAAGGAAAACACGTTGCCTAGCAACGGTTGCTATGCCGTGATTAGTTCACGTTGGCACTAGCAACAAAAATGATCACTATAGGCTAAAGTATTATTGTGCCAAGTTTCGTGCTTGTATCACTATCTGAGCAATTCTGGCCATATTTTGGACTAGTCGCCTAGACTCATGCTGGTATGTCACAATTTAAGCATTAAATCAAGACTTTCTACCGTCATTCTAACCCATCGGCGCACACCGATCGCAAGGTTGTCTAATAACAGACGATTGCGCGTGTGCGATCGCAGGCAGCTAGTCGCTAGCGTCGTCGCTACGTGCTAATCGGGCGAGAGAGAGCCCGTCATTAGCTTCGTTAGTCGTGTTCCCTAACGACATGACGACGGCAGCAGCCAACGATAATTTCAGCGTTCCAGACACACATGCGGACAGACGTCGTCGGCAGACTAACAACGTTTCAGCCACTCGATACGAGTTAGAGCGTAACCGCATTCTGTCGACCAGCGCCGCCACACTGGCTGCGGCGAACTGCTTGACAGACTTAACTTCCACCATCGACATGCCATTTGCCCACGGCAGCGGCGCCGCCAAAATAATTCTTCTGCCGCAGTGCAACAGACGTCGAAATCGAGCCAAAAAAATTACGATGCGATGTACACTTACCCCGTTTTTCAGAAAAAATATATACAGGGTGGGCCAAAAAACCGGACCTGTTTGAGCATTGATAACTCAGCGGTGGTTAGTGGTAGAAAGACGTGTGATACGTCAAAAGTTTCAGAATGCTGTAAAGAATAAACGACAAATTTGCATAGTGAAACATTTAAATATTCTTTGCCTAATTTACATAAATATTCGTCACCCCCGAAATTCTGCCAAATTGACTGTAACACTTGGATTTAACATGGATATTTGAGCTTTTATAACTTGGCGATGTTTATTGATGGAAAGGCGCGAAATATGTCAAAAGTTTCAAAGTTGTGTACAAAAGAAGTGTACAACTTGCATGTTTCAGCATTTAAATATTCTTTTTCTGATTTACACAAATCTGTCCCACCCCTAAAATCATGCTAAATTGGCAGTAGCACATAAATTTAAGTTGATTTTCATTCATCACACAGTGAAATATGAACAATCATTAACACATACGTTGAGTTTAGATGAAACACGACATAGGCAATTGCCCAGCTTTTGCATTCTTTACCATCATCAGTCTTTTTAGGCAGCTGATCGATCGCTGGAGTCAATGTGTTCAGGATCAGCTGAGCCCAGCATTCGATTAGCACACGTTTTAGCTGGCCAGTTACTGATTTTCTGTGCTATGCTATCTGTTACAATGCCCCACATTGAATAATTCACAGAATTTAAATCTGGACTTTTTGGCAGCGAGTTTTTGAGTTCAGTGAACTCGGGCACATGGGAGTGCAGGCAAATGCCTAATTTCAGGGGATAATAACGATTTATGCAAATTAGGCAAAGAATATTCAAATGCTTCAATATGCAAATTTGTCGTTTATTCTTTACAGCATTCTGAAACTTTTGACGTATACACGTTTTTCTACCGCTTACCGTCACTGAGTTATCAACGCTCAAACAGGTCCGGTTTTTTTGACCCACCCTGTAGTATTTACACTACTTGGAGAAACGACCTTTGGAACTATAGAAGTGGAATCAGCTGATTTGCACAATGTGTCAGTCCTTATAGCCGCGTAACAAGATGTACAGCATCTTGACTGCTGTGAGTTTTTAATGTGTATCTGTTGTGGATTTGCTGTAGACTTTCAATTAGTCGCGAACTTGTTATATCGCTTATTGTACAAGGAATCTACAACAGATCGAAGCAAGTGGAATTTGGGCCATCCATAGCCTACTTAAAGACTCGGCTGGAGCTACTCATGCGCGTAAGGGAATATCGTGCATACGATGGGTTTCCCGTAAAGAGCTATTCACACAACCTTTAATTTGCGCGGTTCTATTTCATCAATGTCTGAAATAAAAGATTACATCAACACATGTCACGTGACTAAGCGCCTCTGCAGCGTCAGCAGCCGCAGGACACGCACGTACACGACAGAACATTGTCGGCGTTATGGTGACACCGTCATTATCGACAGTTATTTTATCATCATCGTGTTTCACCGGCATTCGCTGTCAACATTGCGTTGTTTGATGCAACACGTTGTTTGCTTCCAGTTAGTACCCTTGAGACGCGAGTTTATCGATCATGTGCTGATGCAATTACTCAATATTCTTACCATATTAGTGAAGTTATTTCACGTTCTTAAACTGTGAAGAACTGTGCGGAAGGTAAAAAATTTTTTGTGAAATGCATCTCAGTACAGTAACATAATTTTATAACAAATTATTGAATAAACTACTCTGCTATTGATTTTGTTATAAACTAATTGAGCCTTTCACGAGAAAACACAAAAATTAGTAACATTTCAAATAATTATTTTGATATTCTTTGCGTTCAAACATAACGAAACATTAACAACTAAAATCGCCGCAAATACATTTCGCAAAACTTGTTTATTACTGAGCAAAAATGCATCTCGTATTTTAGCCGACAATGTGTCGATTTTTTGTGCAATTCAGCGCATAATTTACCGACATTATTTCGCGCGGTGTGATAAATAATGAATTTTCAATTTCGTGCGAAAACAATCGCCAGGCATACGTAGACGTGGAACGCTGTTGGCGGCGGCTGCGGCGGCTGATCAGCGGATGGGTGTGTGCGATGATGCCACGGGCGTGATGCAGACACGCTGATCAATAGCAGAACGACATTGTTTGATTGGACGACGCCGACTACGCCAGTTATTAAACAGTTGTTAACGTCGACACGCAAAAGAACACGAATCACAAACGATATCAGATAACGTCGCTTGTCACGTTTGCGCCACCACGCAGTTCGATAGCTAAAAAACGCCGTTCTGTTGCAGTTACAACTAAAATTAACTGCAAAAAAATCGAAGTGCTCTGATGACTGTAGCCGCCGTGAAAAGAATATCATTTTCAACTGTAATATACGACACAACAAAACTCATTTTACCATTCCGGTAGTGGTTTGTTTGCTTTGCAATCAAAACAGACGTCATGACGAGTGACTACTTTATCACGCACGCGTGAGCGCTCTTACCGCAGTCGTTGTCATCCTGAGACGTGGTGACGTCGTATACGGCGCAGATTGTCCACGCTCCGACGTACTCATGGCCGGTGACGCTCGTGCCTCCGCTGTGTTGTTGGTCTTCCGGGCCGGTAACCTCACTGGACGTGATTCGACGATCAACCACGGCACTAGCTCGCATCATATCTGAGGACGACGAGCTGCTGGCGGTGTACCGAGGTGATTTTGTTTGGATGGCACTGGTGATGTGGTCAGTGGCTACTAATGTACGTGGTTGATCACAGCCAGACGACTGGACGCCAACCTCAATCCACTGCGTCGAGCTATACCCCGTTTACACGAGGAAGCACACATGAAGCAAACGTATTCAAAATACACGTGCACGACGTGTGCTCGCTTCATGTTTGCTTCATCGTGTAAACTGGGAATTAAGTTTAGCTAATTTCCTACTGACGCCGATCCACTGCGTCGAGTTGACTGCGTAGATGACGCCGACTATGACAAAAACGCCGCTCAGAAACGACGTTGAGGACAGACAAGCCGTGATGGCGACATCCTTACACGACTGTCGCTGTGTGACCACAGGACCAGCAGTTTTTCTGCAGACGTTTTCGTCGTAAGGTTTTGTCGCATGGGTTACGTCACAGCGTACTTTTTACTGTACGGGGTCTTATCGCAGGGTTTTTGTCACAAGGGGTTTTATCGTTGTGATTTGTTTGTAGCGGTGCGCTGATGGCGGCATCCTTACAATACTGACGTCGCTGTGTGACCGGTGTGGGAGTTGGATGTTCACGTGATCGACGCAGTAACTCGACGCATCTACTGCGCAGCTTCAGCAGCAGCAGCCGCATCATCAGACATCCATCGATGACTGCATCACACGACCAATAGACATCAATAATAGCTAACAACCAATGTCGCCAAGTACAATGATACAAGCAGTCGCATACAGACGATATGACACGTAACCACCACCTTAGAGCATCAACAACGTCTTATCTTCGTGTGTTGGCCAGAAGAAATTATACTGCTCAGTGACAGAGACATTGTAGGCTATGCGAACAACTTGCTCAAGAGTACATGTATGTAGTTACATAATTGGAAAACGGCCAATAGTCGAATCGTAAGCTATCGATCAAGAAGGTGATGCCATAACCAGTACACCACCATTGCTATGCAAAATACCGCACATAATCGTTTGTATATGTAGTGTGCAGCTCTTAGCGAGGTCTAAATAGAAAAAAATAAACTAAAACGCCAGTTCGATGACTAAGTTTCTAAACATCTGCCTACAATAGGCCTACTTGTGATGTAATATGAACTATAAATTATTAATACCACAAAGCCACAAAAAATCGGAAGCAGTCAAATAAACCGAACTAACACTTCATCGTGATGTTTTATGTCGCCCGATGCTATACGATGGTACCAAGACACCTTTTAACGTCTGCAGCTGGCTGATCTCACACTTAGGTAACTCAGGTATCTAACGGAGAACAGTGATGATAGCGAATACCTGTAAATTGTTGCTGAATGTGAAGGAATACTTTGACGTCACTATAGGTGATCGTCAGCAGCTGCAGTCACGTGTGTTCTCTGTTCATCAGAGCATCATGACGTCGACTCAGCAGCATACAACATCGTTCTGATGATTGTCGTCGATCGTTCGTTCGCTAGAGAGCGCTCACAGGATCTCGGCGCACCAGTCGCCGATCAGCGCCTGTGCTACGCACACACCGACCACATTGCAATTTTACGACGTACCACATCGCAGACAGGTAGATAGATTGTGCAAATGCAGCCATCTGCAGCTGAGATGGCACAGTTTCACAAACGTAACAGTTAATCACACAATTTGCGGTAAATTACTGTGATAAAAACACACCGACAAGAAAGTAATATCAATATTATCAACCACTCTAAAACTTTCTTCAAAACACAATCACGTTTGTAACGAGTAGTTTTGCTAATATGAAGCTGCTGTCATTATCTCGGCCGTAAAACTATTTGATTGTAAAACACTCCACATTTTAACCGCTGGTAAGAAATAATTAAAGAATGTTTTGGGTCTCTTTTTTATCTACTGAATACACTACTGTTGAACATAACAATGTGCAAAACAGCAAAACTTAAAAGTATTTAGTTTCTAAAGAATATGACTAGATATGATGTATGAGTATGAGCGCGAAAATGACGGTTGGTGACTGGTGATGTCGACGTTTATAAATAGATTGATTTAATCTTTATTTATCAAAACATATTCACATAAAACTCAAAAAAGCTAAAAGCTAAAAAACAAAAAATCATAGACGTACAAATTAAACACTATCTGGCACTGGTGCTGCAATTGACGTAGATGCCTTGCAGGTCGTATATTTTATATCAAACTTTTTAACACGATTTGACCACCGTTTCCTCGAAAAGTTAAAACCGAAGCGGAGTTAATTTATGTCTTACAATGTTACTAGTTCTAAACAGCATCATGACAAATCTGCAGCAGACTGTTTGGCACAGTTGCTTCTGCAGTTGTGCCGGCCGTGGAGAAGCGAAATAGCTGGAAGCTAGCGACGAGTTTCAATCGACATCTCGTCTTCAGTGAGATCGTAATCACGTTACGTGCCGCATACACTACACTGCGTCACGCTCGACGTTCTCATTGCCCCGACTTTGTCCATACTCCATAGGCGTTATTGCGTTATCAGCAGTATAGCGCCGTCGCCATGGCGTGTCATAATCGGCTCTCGTCGTCGACCTGGGTGGGCTCCAGGCTGCGATGTGTCTCAGACACTGCTCTGCTCGAGGCAAAACGTACGTGCCGGTGCCCCATTATAGGATCGCCCCTGCACCCAGAAAAGTCTCCCCCGGCCGACAATTTACCGGCAAAAATCCGCCATGCCCGCCGGCCGCCCGGGCGGGACGGATTTTTACCTATAAATTGTCGGCCAGGGAGACTTTTCTGGGTGCAGGGGCGATCTTATAATGGGACACCGGCACAAAGACGTCGTCGACGCTCACGACGAGCACTTCACAGATCTGCGCGACGACAAAATGATATTTGTTCAACTGTCGAGTGCGCACAACGAGTGCATTGAGTGATTCGTTCACGCCACCGTGCCGTCCTACGGCTGCTGCAGCAGATGAGCAACTTCATGGCTAAATCACAAACGACGTAAGACAAAATAGAATAGTTACTAAAATGCAACCATCATTGGGTGACGCGATGCAACTCACCAAGTACAACACGAATCACCGACGGTCAGCTAATTGAAATAGTAATTAACCACACCAACAAACATACAATAACGAACATAAAGGTTGGAAAATAATTGAGGTCTATAAACGAGTTAAAAATGCAGTACTGTATAAAGTCATGTCGTCAACCAGTAATTGTGCTAAGTGAATGCAGATCATAGGCAATGACACAAAAATACCGAAGTTATGTTAACTCCCATAGACCAGAGAAATTATGTATTTGTGGTAAAATATATTTAATAAAACAATACTGTGACTGGCCGTAAAATTTCATTGTTTGAAGTCTGTTTCTGCAGTTTTCCATTTGTTTGCGCCGAAAGTCACGAAAAAGAACGAAGACTTTGCGTGTAAGCCGATCATATTTAAGAGAATGAATACCTGGGTGCGCGAGAAGCGGCGGCAGCTACAGCGACAAGCTGTGATCAAAGAAAGCGATCGCTGGAAGGTAAACTAATTAGTGATTACACGCCGAGTCGGTTGCGACTATCATTTCATGCAACAACGGTATAGAAAAGAAAACAAAAATAGGCAAAAAGCTACACAACTGATTTATACAGCTATAAAACCTTATAGGCCTATCCGCGATCTGCCTGTAACTTGATATTGATCAAAAAGTATATATACGTTTTAGACAGAGTAAAAATTTAAAACATAAAACTTGTTGTCAGTGTTTTGCGTTTCGCACGCACTGCGACCTTAGTCGATCTTCTAGTTGTATACGTCTTCCGGGTAATGCGGGGATATCATATTTCAGCGCAACGTGACCCAGAGATCTTATGCTAGATTACAGGCTGCATTTTACGGTTCACTTTTCACATTTCGGTCTGTCGTCATTTGATCGTGTAGACATCTGTAACTGGCATTTTCATCATAGCGATGGGAGGTAAGCTGACGGCAACACCTGCTGCTTGCGGCAACGTCGTGAGCTGAATAATTCTAATTCTTATCGACGTAGGTCCATGACCGCCATTCCAGACCCTAGTCGCCATGCACGTGCAGCCAGTTTGACGATACGATACGAAAAGTTTATAAAGCGCGCTTAACTAACTGATACTATACTGCACACAACTGAATTCAAAAAGAAAATTAAAAATGAACTACAAAACTCATAACCTGAGCTTGGAAAATCCAATGAACTATTTGCTAATCAAGTGTATCGGCCAATCAACTGAGGTTTCTTTTTTATGGATTACTGCTATCATGCTGACATTAAAGTCGGCACATGCAACCTTATTCACAGTTATTAGTCAATGTGCGATTCAACAATTTGTTTGATATAACAAGAAAAATCCGACCAAAATTGCGGCATTAAGCGGCTTTTGCATGAACGATTTGTCCTGACTCGACAGACAACACTTGACAGGTCAGTTCAAGCCCGTCGAGAGGGTGGGGTAAAGAGGTAAGCCACCCCGGGCCCCGCAACGTTTGGGGGCCCCGCCATCGGTCACAAATATAAAGTACGCCAGAATGTACCATTTTAAAAAGAAAAATTCAAAAAAATATTTTCCAGAGGGCCCCGTGCAAATGTTTACGGGCCCCGCGAGAATGTTTCCCCAGGCCCCGCTGTGGCTCTCGACGGGCCTGAGTCAGTTTTGTCATATCGTGTAAGCTAATGCTGTGGATGCATGTAAAATAAGTGCTGCAGAAAAGTTGCAAATATTGCAGAAACACGCCGTAATTGAGTGTAAAATAATTTTCATTTTTTTATATAATCACAATGGCTGACGTGTCACCCCACTGTTGTGTGGGGCCATCTCCTCGCGAAACCCCTATGAATATCGTAAGAATCTTACACCGTCTGAAAATAAAGTCCCTATGCTACATTCTTGTCCGTTACAGTGTGCGTTTATCTTCTTTTAAATTTTCGCGGTGAGCTCCGAAAAACGTATCATTTGTGCATTAGTGTGCGGTACAGCCTTCAAGGTCATTCAAGGTCATTGATTAAGTGGCACTCTAAAAGGCAGATGTGGCTTCGTATTAGTGATTAATAGTAAGTTACCTTGGCTCTACTTGCACTGTTTCTGAGATAGCCTTCAGCGACGTGCTGAAAATCGCAGAATTTTCCTACCGCTCTCATTTCGTGCCGTCGAGATGATTTCTTTCTGATTTCTGTCAAACAACTTTACGGATTTAAAACTAACGTCTTTTGCGGAACTAACAGTAAGGTTTTTGTTATCCTAGCTTGCAGTGCACCGCTTTGATACAATCGCAGAGTGTGCCAAAACGGACCGACGGACGCTTCGATGATAACTAAGTCGTACTATAGGCCTAGCACTATACGTGCTGTTGCGCGTAGAAATTTAAAAAAAATGACAAAAACGGGGCAAAAATATAAAGAAAGAACGCAATAGAAAAACTGGTAAAAAGTAGCGAAAGAACTGATTCAACTGAATAGGCCTATGAAAAACATTCTCTGCCTCAGACTGCTAAAACATCGAAGTCGCCCAGCATAGAAGCATAGCATAGCAATGTGCTATGAAACAGAACTTGTACCTTGAGCGTTTGTGTAGCAAAAACATTATTTGTTGTTATACCTCAACGCAAAATACCTGCACGCGATAGGTCCAAATCGCATCACGTGACGTTGACAAATACGCAATCTTGCCCGCGCATTCAACATTGAACCTCAGTGTTGCCCGCGCAGGCAACAGTAAGCGGTCAACATTGAAGTCGTGAAATGATTTTTGTTTAATCAATCAGTTAAACAATCAATTATTAACATTAAAGTGTATAGCGCCCTTTACAAAGTCCTGAATGGCAGCGTTTAACAACGAAAAAAACTATACCTAAAATGTAACAATATTCTTAAAACTGCGTCGTAACACACATAACCGTCGTGAAAAACGTCGAATGAAGCTACAGATATATTTGTGTACAAGGGGAGTATTCTAACAAAAGACAAAAACATCTTTAGATTGGTCGGTCGTCCTAGATTGTTTTCCCCCCGTCAATATTGCGTCTGCACACCGAGGCGTGTTCAAATATCAATTAACGGATTAGCAGGCCGGCTGTCGATAGTGGCGACGGTGGCTTTCCCTAGCGGAGTGTTTGTGGACTGGAGCCGGTCCAGGCGTGTCTAACGGAAAAGAGGGCGGATCGGCAGGCTGCGTGACGATGCAATAACGTTCCGGTCGGTGCGCGCGGGAAATTAGTTCATCGTTGCCAGTCGCTGAATCACGTTGGCGAGACCACCAATGAAGTTATGCTGCACAGTACTTGCTTGCTCAGCAGCCACACGACAGAGCGAGCAGCGGCCTAAATCGGTTTGCAATAATTTTCACTTAGTGCTGTTAATTCTTATAATTAACGTCTTCCATCGTAACAACACGTAAGAGACTGCCGGTGCCAGAGGCGGAGTGCATAAGAACGTACACTCATCTGTGTGTGGCAGAATAACTGTTTAGTGTTTAACACAGATTCGTAGACAACTGTAGCTGTGTGCTAAAACGTTACTGGTTAACTTCAATTAACCATCTGCGAAAGTGGCAAACTATGTCGGCTTAGTGTCGACATATTTTGCAGACTGCAGACGTCCGTCTGACCTTTGAACTTTTAAAGCTGCAAATTTGCATACCGATTACTCCAGTTTTGGGAAACGTTTGCGCCAATTTTGATTTTTCTATGTTTTTTTAGTTTACGAGTTAAAAGCCCGTATGCACGCTATGCGCATAACGGAAATCGCCGGCAGACAAACAGACGAACGGACGAGCAATATTTGTAGTGCGGCCTATCATAACGGCCACACAGTAATTAAGGAAAAACAGCAGATTCAGCGTGTGCGTTTTAACTAAAATCATCGGTTGAAGCTGATGCTTTTCAGCAACACATCGGCACACCAAGCGATGAAAAACGACATACGAATATGACGAATTTCTTTCGGTATTTTTTTCAAGAGTTTTTCGCTGTTTGAAACGTAGGCTATCATATTATCGTCAGGCTTAGAGATGACCGGGAATGGCTTTTTATGTTCCCATTCCCTCCCATTCCCATCCAGTCAATTCCCATTCCCTCCCATTCTCATTCCCAACTTTGTAACCAATTCCCATTCCCATGGGATTCCCACTGGGCTATTCCCATTCCCTCCCATTCCCATTCCCAAACAATCATTAATTTCAATCGTTGCAGCATAACATTTTTGGCTGACGAAAAGACACAAGCCTAACATACAATATCATACTGTGCTTGTCATTAAATATCAAAGTTCCCGAGTAAAAGAGAATTGTCATCAAATGCAGATATGTCATCAAAAGCATAATCGTCATCTCTACTACCGTAGGCTATCACCCCATTCACACGCTACCAGTATTATAGGCTACAATAAACTGTATGTTACTATTGCATAAACCAAATACTGCATCAGCCAATGGGAATTTATTCCCATGGGAATAAGGGCCATTCCCATTCCCATACAGGTTGTTTCCCATTCCCTCCCATTCCCATTCCCAATTTTGTCATCAGTTCCCATTCCCATTGGGAATCCCATTCCCATGGTCATCTCTACCCCGAACGACACATGTCTACCTCTGTAGGCTGTCGCATATACATATAATTATTAGTCCGCCCGAAAACGATAGTTTTCGGAAGGACTTATGTTTTACGCATGATGTTTTTTTTCCACTCGCGAAATCTCCGAGATGCGTGGGCCGACCGGCGTGAAATTTTGCACGATGGTCAGT
>Ga0209367_1004362_pt1 | contig 19486 bp, 12 predicted proteins | sample WorMetLIZISLAND2_FD_187412 | JGI IMG/M metagenome (GOLD analysis project Ga0209367, IMG submission 187412) | Marine gutless worms symbiont microbial communities from Max Planck institute for Marine Microbiology, Germany - Olavius geniculatus... ...
ATGGTGCTGCTTGGTTTTGCACTATTGATCTTCGTGCTGGGTATCATAATATCCCGGTAGCAGTGGATGATAGAGACAAGACTGCCATTATAACGAGGCGTGGTTTGTTCAGGTATCGGAAAATGCCATTTGGGCTGTCAAGTGCGCCAGGCACTTTTCAGCGTTTAATAGATCTTGTGTTCAGTGGCCTCAACTATTATTCTGTTTATGTTTATCTCGACGATGTGGTGGTATTTGGGCCTTCCGTTGAGATATTGATATAGCGGCTGGGTGAAGTTCTGCGGCGACTGAAAGATGCAAATCTGAAGATTAATACCCGTAAGTGTCACACGTTTCAACGGCGCATTTCCTTTTTGGGGCATGTAATCTCAGAGGCAGGGGTGGAGATACAGCTTGAGAAAACTTCTGCAGTCGAAGAATGGCCGGTTCCTTGCATCCTACGTGAGCTGAGGTCATTTCTCGGACTTTGTTCTTACTACCGTAAATTCATTCGGTCGTTCAGTTTTATTGCAGAGCCGTTGTACGAGCTGACGAGAAAAGGCAGACAGTTTTGTTGGACCTAAGCCCAGCAGCAGGTTTTTGATAAGCTGAAATCTTGTCTGGTGCAGAGTCTTGTATTGGGTACTCCACAAACTGATGGCTGCTTTTACCTCGACAGCGACGCTAGCGACCTTGGACTGAATGTAGTTCTGTCTCCCAGATCCAGAATGGTGAGGAACGAGTCATTGCGTATGCTTCTCGGACGCTGACTCAGCAAGAAAGAGCCTATTGTGTCACGAGAAAAGAGTTGTTGGCTGTGGTCTTTGGCCTTAAAAAGTTCCGTCCCTATCTTATGGGCAGACATTTTGTGATGCAAACCGACTATTCAGCCATTTAGTGGCTCAGAAAGACGCCTGTACCCCTGGCACAGACTGCCAGGTGGTTGTTGTTTATAGAGCAGTATGATTTTGAGGTCCAGCATCGCAGTGGGGAAAAACATGGAAATGATGATGCTCTCTCGCGTAGACCTCATGTCTGCAAGCAATGCGAGAAGATTGTTCCAGCTGAGGTTTGGGATGCTGAGTTTGAACCGGTCGATAATAATCCAGAGAATGGGGCGGAGACTTGTCGGAAGGTTCGGGTTGTCAGCCAAACTGAAACCCCTCCATTTCCAGACATGCAGGTTGGCCGTTTAATGGAAGAACTGGCCGAGTTGCAGGCTCAAGACCCTGAGTTGGCTCCAATTGTGCGTCTACGACTGCAGCAGTCTGACCAGCTATCGTTTGATGTGGTCTGAACGGAGAGTGCCGAGACTAAGTTCTATTGGTCGCAGTGGACACGTTTGATTGTTCGTGACGGAGTGGTCTTTCGTGTTATATTTGACCGCCAGGGACGACCATGTGGTCAGCAGCTTCTGGTTTCCAAGGTCTTGCGTAATGAGCTTATTGAGATAATGCATGCAGGGTTAACTGGTTGCCATGTCGGAGTTGGCAAAACCATCTTCCAGGTCGGTCGAAAAGCCTGGTGGAGGGGTTGGAAGGCTGACGACCGTCGGTTTTACCAGCGGTGTCCCCGATGCAGTCGGTATTTCAGAGGCAAGTTACCTCGACAGGGAGCTCTGCAGCCTGCAAGAGTAGGGACGATCATGGAGCGGCTATCAATAGACTTCACGGGTTCACATCCCCGGTCAAAACGAAGCAATAACTTCATTTGTACCGTTGTCGATGTATTTTCCAAGTAGTTGAAAATTTTCGCAATTTGAAACAAGGAGGCTCTTACTGTTGCCAGAGTTTTGGTGGAGAAGGTGTTCTGTCGGCTGGGGACACCACTGTCGATATTGAGTGACCTCGGAGATGAGGTAGATGGCCAGGTCATTCGTGAGGTTTGTTAGTTGTTACACATCGACAAGCTGCGCACAAGTGCTTACCATCCAGCCTGCAATGCTCAGATTGAGAGAAAGCATCGTACTCTAAATACAATTTTGGGTAAAGTTGTCTCGGATTATCAGACTGACTGGGATGAAATGTTGCCCTATGTTGCTGCTGCACTGAGAGCCTCTCCGAGTAAGTCCACTGGTTACTCGGCCAACTATCTGATGTTTGGGCGCGAAGTTAACACACCTGCCGACATCGTGTATGGCGTTGTTGAGCCCCAGGCAGAGACTAGCTACGACGACTTTGTTGAGTCTGTCCGTGACCGTATGCAGGAGGCTTACAATGTTGTCAGGGAAAACTTGCATATTGCTGCTAACCGTAACAAGCAGTACTATGACATGCAGGTTAAACAGAAGTCGTTTGAGGTTGGGGAGTCTGTGTACTATTTCAACCCTCGGCGCTTTCAAGGGCGATCCGAAAAATGGGCTAAAAAATACACAGGTTTACTTGTGGTAGAAAAGGTGCTGTCACCCGTGAACTATCTGTTGAGACGTTCACCGCGCAGTAAACCTTTTTTTAGTCATGTAGACAAGCTCCGTAAGTGTTTTGAGACAGAATCGCAGCCAGTGCTGCCGAGTGCGGCACCGAGACCGGCCGTTTCTCTCTTACCCCTTTCTCCGGGGCGGGAAGATTTACAGTTGGTATTAGGAGCTTGTGATGATTCGTACGGGAGCGATGAAGAAAGGATGGCCAAATTAAAAAGGCAAACCCGTGCTCCTAAGCGTTTCATTGAACAGTACTAGTTTTTTCCTGCTTCTTTTCTTAGGTTCATGGGGATTTTCCTTGTCTTGCTGTTGCTTTTTGTGACACACAGGATGCGCTATAACACTAGTACAATAAAATGTGCTGCGCTATGTACTTGTCAGAACTGTTTGAATTTGAATGGCTAAACTGTAGAGGTTGTGATGAAAAGACCAGAACTGTATACTGATGGTAAATATTGATGCATCGACGCTGCATTATACTTAGTGTTGTAACCGTAGGCTGTTAACAATTTTAGCTTTGGTGTTTTTGTGAAAGACACCAGTTGAGAGATGCAGAACAGTTAATCTGTAATTGTTTGTGCATGTATAGAAAGACGGTTGTCTGTTGATTTCTGAGTTTTTCCCTGTGATGGTAATTTCTCACGTGACGAGAACAATTATTATAGTTACAGGCAGTTTTGGGGTATGCGGGCAACGTATCGCCTCAGGGTTTGGCTTCCCTGCCCCTTGCTAGCTACTCACCGGATACTCACCGGGTGCAGCTGCACCCGTTGCAGACACACGTAACATCAGAACTCCATGCAGATGACTGTTGCGAATCGTACAGCTGATAGGACTTGTAGACTTGCTGTAAGTCTTTGAAGAAGTCCATATGACGACTACGTCTCTTCTTCAAGCGGCTCTTGAATGAATTTATCGAAGGAACGTCTACTTCATCTTGTGACAAATTGTTACACCGGCTGATAACACGCTGCGAGAAAAACTGAAGACGTGCATTACAATAATAGTGGTTTTTAACAAGTTTCAAACTGTGACCTCTAGTCCTGCTGTCTTTACTTTTACGAAAAAAATTCGTCCATGGAACAGCTGTGAAACCCTTAAACATTTTGAACACTTCAATAAGATCCGCTCTGTTGCGTCGTTCCTCTAGAGACCACAAACCCAGCTGCCGAAGCCTTTCATCATATGGCAATCCTCGCAATTCCGAAAACAATCTAGTGAAACGATGCTGAACCCTCTCAAGTAGCACTTTATCCTTGCTGTAGAACAATAGTCCAAATGTGGCCTGACAAAATATTTGTACTAATTTAGTAAAATTGATCTATGTCTGTACTTAATGGTTCTGCTAATAAGTCCGAGCATTTTATTCGCCTTACTATAACATTCTTTGCAGTGAAGAGCTACTTTCAAGTCCCTGGAGAAAACAACACCCAAATCTTTTCCGATGACACTTTCTCAATTGGCTTCCCATACATGGAATATGACAAATCTGCATCAGTAACGGATCTACCGTAGCGCATAGACTTGCATTTTTTTCATATTGAATTTCATTTGCCAACGAATAGCCCACTTGTAAACCACGTCCAAGTTGCTCTGTAATTCGTTCCGATCATCGTCACAGGTAACCTCGCTGGACATCTTGGTATCATCTGCAAATTTAAACACACGACTCGATGTACCATCTTTAAGATCATTGATAAAAATCAAAAACAAAATGGGGCCGAGCACGGAGCCTTGTAGCACACCACTGCAAACCTTTCTTTAGCTTGAACAAGAGCCTCCAGACAAACCCTCTGCCATCTGTTTTTCAACCAGGCCTCAATCCATCTGCATACAACTACTTGTGATTGTTTTGTAAAAGTGTGTAAATCCCACATTTTCCATTGTCATTAAGTGTTTGTAATTTCAGCTTTTGGTGATTTCTCACATAACGAGAATTATCACCATGATTGCTGGTGTGATAAGTTTTTAAGTGTTTGTAAATTGTGATTTTGTCATTTCATGCTCGGGTAAATGCAAATACTTAAGCATGCTTAAAGTGTCAGTTAGATCCTGAGCGGTTCAGAGCTCATAGTTCCTTAATTGTGCGTTTTTTTAGAGCGTTGTTTTTTTTTACCTGTGTTAGTTTTGGTGATTTTTTAAATCATTTTGGTAATAATATCTATTGCCATGCTTGCTCTCCTCGCTAACTTGGTAAGCTAGTAAGCAATTTTTTTTTTATGTTTATGTGAGTAAGTAGTTTTGTGGTTGTGTTTTGTGTTTAAGAGTGTATTAAATGTTTTTACTTTCCGTGCATAAGTATAAAAAAACTTATGCGTGGAGAATAAGTCAGTGTGTTGAGTGATTTTTACCGTGTCGTACGGTCAGTTTTGGGGTATACGGGCAATGTATCGCCTCAGGGCTTAGCTTCCTTGCCCCTTGCTGGCTACTTGTAATTGCCTGTGCGTGTATAGGTAGATGTGTTTACTGCTGAGTATTGAGTGTTGGTTTTGGTGGTTGCTCAGACAATGAGAGTAATGACCATAAATTACAGGCTGGTTTAGGGTATGCGGACCTTTTATAGTCTCTGGGATTTGGCTCCCCTGCCCCTGGCTAGCTACCTGTGATTGTTATTAGTGTTTGTAAATCCAGTAAAACATTATGTGCATGGAAACATGCTTACATCAGTGCATCCAGTGTTTTTGTGATCTCACAATTTTTAAAAGTTTTTTTAAACTTGATTTTGTTAGCAGTGACACGTTAATAGCTTTTCTAATAATGATGATAATTACTGAGAGTTAACTGAGTTACAGTTAGTCGTGTTGATTTGTGAATGTAGAAGTGGTGATCCGTGACATTGTTTTTTTATTCGCATTTGAGTGTTTTTGTTAGTGTCTGTAAATTAAGTGTGACATTTTATGCGTGGATACGTGCTGACATCTGTGCATTCAGTGTTTTTTAATAATCTCACATTTTTTTAAGCTGACTGAGTTAATATTGTAGTAACTCTTTTGACACGGTAATAATGATTGATGTGAGGTGATTCAGAGACTGTTAGTTGTGTTGATTCATGAGTGTAGAAGTTGATGTGTTGAGATGTGTTTTTATGTTCTGATTTTTCTTAGATATTTCTTGTTATGGTAATATTATAAGTAAAAACCCGGAGAGGGTTTAATGCCTAAGTTGCCACCTAGATGTTTGTGTGTTTAAGGCGCTTTTGTGCTTAACTAGCACTCGCCATGTGAATGTGGTTGTTTGCTCTTGTGAGTAGTGAAAAGTGACCCATGCAGTTGGGGATGGTGTCTCATTGTGCTATGTTTCACGTTTGTGGGAAATATTATGTCCCATGTTGGTGTTAGGTCTAAAGGCCCTAGGTTGGTGAGAGAGTCCCAAGTAGGGTTTCGAAAGGTACCACTGTCTTGGTTTGGTCCTAAACTGGTACTAGCCTCTAAGAGAGTGCTACTGTGTCCAGTAAAATTAATTGCATATGTTTCACTTTACGTTGAAGGTAGAACTGTGAGTCTGTGTTTTGACGTTTTGATAATCTCCTAAGTAGCATCCCACAGTGGGTATTGTGCCTGAGTTATCGCATAGACATGTTTGTAAATTAGAGGCAATTTTGTGCCAGACTGGCACTCGCCAAGTGAATTTGCTTGTTTATCCCCTGTCAGTATTGGATGGCATGCTCCACGTTGATGAGAAATGCTGTGCCCCAAGATCCAAGAAGTCTATGATTGTGTCATGTTGGTGTTAGACCTGAGGGTCCTATGACAGTCCAAGTAGGAACCCGGAGGGTACCACTAGTTTAGTTCTATACTGCCCTTGGCCTCCGTGAGAGTGAGCTATTGTGCCCAGTAGATTTGTTGAGGTTGTTTCATGTTAATATTGGTTTGTCGATATGTGTCCCTTTGTCTCCTGTTTGCAATCTCCTAGGTGACAGCTTAGGGAGGGTTTTGTACCTGAGTATTACAGAGACATGTTTGAGTTTAACGGCGGTTTTGTGCTAGATTAGTACTCGCCATGTGAGTTAACTTGTTTCTTGTGAACACTAGGAAGTGTGTCTCACGTTGATGTTAGATACTAGATGAGTCCTATACTGGTACTGGCCTGAGTGTGCTACTGAGCCCTGTAGGATCATTTGCAGATGTTTTACCCCACGTTGATGTTGTTGTACCAGATATGTCCCCTTGTCTCATGTTTGTAAACTTTTAGGTTACAGCCCAGGGAGGGTCTTGTACCTGAGTACTACAAAGACATGTGTGTGTGTTTAATGGCGGCTTTGTGCTAGACTAGTACTTGCCACAAATGTTACTTGCTTTTTGTGAGCAGTAGAAAATGTGCCCAATCTTGACTGTAGATATTGTGCCCAACGTCGATGTTGTTACCTCCAGAGGTTTTGTGCTTAAGTTTTGCAGTAACATGGTCATGGTTGTTGATCTGTAGCTGAGTAGTGTAACTGATGTTAAGAAGTTTGACTAGTTTTTGTTTTGCTTTTGTTTAGGTGTTTGAATACTGTGTGATTATGAGTAGGTGTAGTGATGCGCGTCTTTTTAAATTTTAGTTTTTACACTTTTTCTGTCCATTTTTTTTACAAGTTTAAAATATCGAACTTTACTATTAAGGGAGGGGAGGGTGTAACAGTTAGGTCCCAGCACATCCTTTATTTATTTCAGTAACTAAATATTTCTAAATTTATCATTTCGCGCATCTCTAGCTGTCTTTTTGAAACTGACCCAGATAACCAAATTGTGATTGGTCAGAGTTACTCTATTTGACCTACTCTTTGACCTCACTAATTACTCCGAGTAAGGCGTGATATAAAAATGGCGGGGTAGCCCGAAAGAGACGGGTTGTTTTTGTTCTTGCTTTGGCTCTAGTTTTGGTGACTTAGTTAGTCCGCTTGACGGAGTGGTTTAGGATGTCACATACTTCCGCCACTAGTGACAAAGGTGTGTTTCGCGTATAGGCGTTATTTTGATAGCTTTTTAGCTGTACGAACTGCTAAAATGCTGTTAAATTGATGACAAAGCACAGGACTTTTCTTTTTGTGTGTTTCGCGTGTAACGACGTTTTGACCGCTTTCTAACTGCAAAAACTGCTAAAATGCTGTTAAATGGCGTGATAAAGTGTAGGACTTTCTTTTAAAGTGCATATGATAAAGTATAAAACTTTCTTTTGAGTGTGTATTGCTTGTAAACGTCAATTGGACTCTTTTATTGCTACGAATTGTCTGTTTTGGGTCTAAATTGCATTAAATATTGTTTGGTAAAATTCCGACTTTATTCACAATAAAATCTCGTGTTTGTTTTGTCATTTAGGCTAATTACTCTAGTAAAGTTACTCTGGCAGATTACTCTTGGAGCTACTCTAGTAAAGTTACTCTGGCAGATTACTCTTGGAGCTACTTTGCGGATTACTCTGGTGGATTACTCTGGCGGATTACTGTGGTGGATTACTCTGGTAGAGTTACTCCGGCGGATTACTTTCTCACAAATAGTCTTCTTTATTATTAATAAGCAATAATTACTAGTTATAACTTTAAAACTAGAGGCCTTCAGTCCTACGTTTAGGCTAAATCAAGGACCCACCCGACCTTTACGAGATTGTTGTGGACCCCTCAGCTAAGTCGACCTAGCTGCGTTGGGGGCAAACGTCACAGATGGCTTAAGTCTGCTATCTACACATGAATATATCCATGGATATCCATATCCACGGCAAGCCTGACTATATCTGATATATTATGCTGTAGTAACGTCCGTGTCGTGAGAAATACAAGTAATTTGAGAAAGCTCACGTGAAGCACGATAGCAGTAGTCCTGACTCCTTGAATTTTAAAGATGGAAACTTAGATTCTTAAAAATGTACGTTCTGTGCTAAAAATGTCATACGCAGGTTGTCTTGGTCTATCTCCAGCCATTTCGTTGCAATTCAGTGTTGAAATGTGCGCTGCATCAAAAAAAATTGAAAAAAAAATTCACTAAAACCCCCTTTTTGCGGGTTCAAGGTCGTCCAAGGTCATCGATGTTGATAAATCTAAAAAGCCTGTCACCAGTGCTTGTTATGATAGGCAACATGTGTGTACCTATCTGCAACCGTTTTCACACTAGAATAGCCAATAGGGTAACAATAACGTCTTTTGGAGGGAGGTACCCCTCTTTGACGCCCTAGTTCGAGGGGAACCCCGGCACTCAGGGGCACGGAATTTTGTCGCGAAAAACTAGAGACCATGAGGCAGTCCACGGTGAAAATTTTGTGATTTTAGCTTGTACCGTTTTGATACAGTGCCAGGGTGTGCCGGACGGCTGACAAACAGACGGACAGACGATGGCGAAGACGCGCGAAGCATTCTGCTATCACGCGTAAAAATGATGATGATGATGAATACAGCAGAATAAGAAAGAAAAAGCCAGCAGCCAGTGGCGTCCTGGCAAAACGGCGGGGGCGCAAGAACCCGCGAACTGCCGTTAGGCTACTGCCCCATAAATCTAAGCCTGTCGAAAAAAATTATTTTTCACGGATTTCGTCCAAAAGTGTCAAAATCGAGCTGAAAAGCCCCCATTTGGGAAATTTTGGAGAAAAATTCGAATTTTCAGCATCCATCATATCTCCTTTGTCGGAATTTGCATCTGTCAAAATATGCAATTTCCTGCCGTGCGATTCCGTAATTTCTTAAACCGACGACGCCGTTGAAACATGTAACAATAGAATATAGCAGTGCAGTCGGCAGCGGGCCTAAAATTAAACTGCGCTGTACCTGAGATGACAAGCGAACACAAGCGGACGAAATTATGCCGAAGTAAAATTTAGAGAGGCGCATTCAAGCAAGCGGCAGAATCAAACGCATTTAATTTTTAAAAAAACTGTCCCCTTGCCCATTTATAGGACACCGATCTTAAGTTTAGAAGCATTATGACGATTTACAGCAGACAGACCAACACAACAAGATACGCCAGCAGCAATAAGTTCAACTTCTGACTCAAAATGTACGTTCCATATTCCTAAACTTCAGACTTTTGTAAACTTCAGACAAACTTTTTTTAAATGTTATACATCTCCAGTCTTAATGTTAAAAAGCCAGCGGTCTTTTGACCTTGACTATTGATCAGTGTTCCATTAGTGCTACATTCTAACAGGTTCTTAGCATTCTATAACTTTCTGTTCCTGATTTGTGGCAGCAACGAGACACAAGAAAACAGCAAGTAACGTGGCCTCATATACTCATAGTAATAACACCAGTTTTGAAGACGAAATAGCAAGCACATAGCCACATATCTTCACGTGCCCAAGCGGATACTGACTGGCATTATATTTCGTAAAAAGCACATTTAAGCAGAAAGCAGAAAAAACATTAGCAAAGTACTACGAAAATATCTGCAGTAAAATGCGCCAACAAATTAGCGACAAGCACATGCGTCTTCTCAGCAAATAAAATTCGTTGTTTTATTGGCGTAGCAATCGAGAAATAAGTAAGAGATCAGCGTCGCTTAAAAAGCACAAACCTTCGCCAAGACTAGTGATGCCACACAGCGAATAAAACAATTTTCCTTCTGCTATAAACTGAAACTATTAATGGGCCCGGATCGCGACTGGTTCGCCACAGTGCGACGAACGTTAATGGCCAGTTCACACCTACGATGCAACTCAACAGTTGAGTTGAGTTGAGTCGGCGTCGTAGGTGTGAATGGGCCATAAGTATGGAAAACGCCGTCTTGTTTCGGGGGAGGGAAAAAATGCAGGAGCGAAATGTCCTGTAGCTCCGAAACCCAGTTGCCGATTTTCCAAAAAAAAATTCTTACCGACTGTTACACGTGTACCCCGACAAAATCCTATCAACAACTAAAGCAGAGTATCTCTAAAGCAGACGAAGAGATAAACCGACGGCGAAGGTAAACACAGAAGCGGCGCTTTGACAGGTTACCTGGCAGACTTTGGACAACATCGTCCGCATAGACGCGAGGCAAACGCCGTTCGGCTGACAGCGACAACACGACAGACCAAACGACCAATTCAAGCCGATCTTCATAATAATTGCTAGAATGGAAGATCTCCTTGGTCAATTTCACAGCGCCAAGGATTAAGTAATAAGGTGTGTGAACAGTTGCATAGGGCCTGCGCAAGAAGGAAACCCCCAAATATTAAATGAAAAAAATCTTGATCATTTTTTGTCGTTTTAAACGTGTTTAAACTCAACAGAAATACTACTGGCATATTATGAAAGTGACTGATGCAAAATAAAACCAATAAATAGCTGACTTTCAAGCCTCGCTCAAGGCTAAGTACTGCCCGCGGGTAGCCGCAGTATTATGCATACAAAAACTTTGATATGACCTTGATATTCAATAGTGTTTAAGCAGTTGTCAAGCCACGTGTTCACGAAAAATTCCATCAAGCAAAGTTCAGCAGTTTGCAAGTTACCACGGTAACACTGAAATAAAACTCGCAACAGAAACGATACGGTCGTCGCTATCGCGGGCAGTAATGACGGATAAATAAATAAGTAAAACACTGACCGAGGAAGTTTGCGGGGCTGGGCGTGCGGTACTTGGGCGGCTCGGCAAAACTCTCGTCCAATGAAGGCAGCTGCTGGCGTAGGTCAAGGTCACGTGATGGTGCTGAAAGTATACAAACAAAATATTGGAAATAACAAACGCACTGGATTGTGTAAGACCCAGCAAAGAGCATGTACAAAGCTACGTAACTGAACTGAACTAGCACGGTTTTGTTTCTGACGAATTGATCAATGGGCAAGCAGCGAGAGCCTATTGACGCGTACGTGAGCGTGGTCACGTGGGCCACTGTCGCCGTTAGACGATGTCTACTGTAATGCATTACTGCTTGCTGATTGGTCAGTTCATCAAAAAGTAAACCATGTCAGTTCAGTTCAGTTACGTTGTTCTGTACGCGCCTTAAAATTTGCAATTGGTGGACAAGACCAAAAAATTGCGGTCAAACCATCACAGATAGCAGAGTCAGTGTCGCGGTTAAAGCGTTAGGGGAAGCAGAAAATTGCAATTTTCACAAAGGCTGCAAATTTCCAACACAGCTTATGGGTGCTCAAAATTTCATAACTGCTGCCCCTAAATTCTCGCAGTACGAAAATAAAAATGAAGGGTTTTCGGCTCCAAATTTTGTATTTCCAGAAACAAAATTTCCGTAAAGCTAAATTCAAGGGGTGGGGAATTCAGTTCAATAGTGTTGAGTACAGTAACAGCATTTTGTTCACGCATTCTTATAACAGAGAAGCCATGACGGCTTCGCTGATGCGTAGTAGCTGCGTGTAAACATCTCTAAAGAACCACACGAAGCACCAGCAAATCCGCCGCAACAGAGCAAAACAAGTCAGCAGTCACAGACCACGCCATCTCTCTCAACCACGTCATAGACTGGGACCGCGCCAAGGTGATCGACAGAGAAAGCAATAGAATGGACCGGTGGATCAGGGAAGCTATAAACATCAGGAAAGAACAAGACAAGTCGATGAACCGAGACGAAGGGTCTTACCAGCTTCTACACATCTATGACTACTTACTGTCCGCCACAGCGACACCTGGTGGACAGTCGTTCCGACGAAGGCAGCAGCTGTTGCCGAAACGTCAACAATAACAATGAATACAAAGGTTGTAATTTGATAAATTTATTATAACTTATTTCTGTCTTTAGCCGGCTGGTGAATTGCCCCTCTATTGCCCCTATCCCCTGCCAAGATATGACATGGTGCTGTTGAACTCACAAGCGAATATCGGTGACTCGTAGCGTGTTCTGTAGGGCGGCTCCACGGCAGCGTTGGGAGTCCTGGACGCACTGCGCGGATCAACGACTCGCTCCTCGGACCTTCTGCGCTGTAAGTCCTTCAGTATCACTGACGCCGCGCCGGACTCATGCAGCTTCGACAGCTCCTCGATGTCACGTTCTGTCCGCGCATCCACTTTGGCCGGAGGAGAAGCGACATCCGCGACGTTCTCCTTGTTAGCGGAAGAGTCGAGGACGTCATCCAACGACTGACCAGCCGACAGACGACCAGCTCTACCGCCCTCACGCACTGCACACAGACACCAACGAAACATTGCTTTAAATGCAACTGAAACGACGAACATCGCGAGCAAGTTCTACTCCCCAAAATATACAAGGTGGGCCATTTTCATACGCCTTAACAGTAACTTCATCAAATATTAACCGATTATCAAAATTCCTTCACCATCAGAATTAGGACAATATTTGTAATAACACTGTTACTAGAGATTCCACCACACCGCAAGTGTGTCGCTACACTACATTGTGATTGATAAAAGCACCGCAACGCGGCGTTCCGTTGATCGCGCCATTGCCTAGTGGCGTCGCCGGCTTGAGAACGTCGTCCAGCAGCAAGGCGGACACACTGAACATTTGACATATAAATGCAAGATGTGACAGTTACTTTAGACAATAACTGAGACATAAAACACGTTGTTTTCTGTAAATTCTGTTGTTAAAAAAACAATAACGTACAGAGCTCCGGAAAAGCGGCCGCGGGGGCGGGAGGCGCCGGCCAATCATCGCGCTCTATTGGTCTCACGTGACCGGCGTCCAATGGCTGTGCATCCGGTAGCTTCGCCAGCTGAATCGCTTCCTGAGTCTTGACTGGCTTGTAGGGTTCCGTGCGCACTTGAGACGACTTGAACGAAAACAATGACCTACTCGCTCCTGTATAGCAGCAACACGCAAACATGCCGTCAAAAAACGTCAAAAAAGTTAAGTTGTAGGTTACAGCTCTTCACGTAAACCCCTCTCAGAGCTCAGCTAGATTGCATTTACCAACAGCGACGTTGATTTAAGGAGAGAAAAATTGACCTGCTATATGCACTTTTCGCGCAGTGAATTAGCACAATTTTGCTTCCTGAAACATAAAAAACAAAAACGCTTCAGCTTCTGGGATACTTCCCCAGACACCTACCCGTTCCTTAAAATATTAAGTGGGCCAATGTCTACGGATCGAGCGTTGCCTGTAATATAGGATCACACAGTGTTACCAATATAGGCAGATGAACGCGTCCCGTCTTAACCCTAGCCAAACAGGCAGAGCATTATTTCATTTACCGGCCCGGGAGGGATGGAAGGCTGAGTTGACATGGGTGCTGGATGGCGGATCGACTAACTAAAAACAGGTTGTGCAATAAAGCAATCTCCGGTGATAATAATTGTGTACAACATTACAGAGCAAACAAAAATTTCATTTGTTTACCGGTAGCTCTGCTTACAAAAATCAAATGCAACGGTCAAATACTCGCAATATCGCAGTTCACGAGTCACACTCGTGGGATCAGAAGCAAGTGACAGCTGATTGGCGGGAGCTAACGATAGGCCTACTGCAGCGCACTATGCGGCTTTCCATTGCCCGTATAGGAAAGAGACAAACTGTTGGATCCACGGTACAGCCAGCAGACATACCACTGCCCCAATCAGCCACACTAAGCCTTCGCCCCCGTAGCGCGTATTGCTACTACTCATTTCCCAGGCCGCTAAAGGTAGAAGGCTGAGCTGACCTGATCTTCCTGCAGACAGATAAAAAACACGAAAACAACAGCAACAGCTTCTACACAGCTTCTAAGTCTCACCTTTTCTGGTAGGTTTAATTATGTCAGTGCGAGTTTTCCTGTAGCTGAAGCCATCTGTAAACACGCAACGAATCAATCGTCTGCTAATATAGGAGTATCTAACGACATTACAATTTAGCACACATGTCCGGCACAGCACAACCGTACAGCGTTTATACATCGACTTAAAGAATAACCCAGCATCCCATGTAAAAAATAAACCTATACAAAAGTTCATATTGTGCAGACGCTGCTAGGCTGTGCGGCTGCTTGGCAAACTTCAGTATACCGGTAAGTATTTTGAAGTTGTAAACTCTTCAATTTGACCCGACCTGCGTAAAGGCAAACGATGTCGATTTCTGAAATATTTTGCACGTTCAACTTAGTCTGGTTTGACAGTGAAAACAAAATTAACCGGCGCTCCCAAATACAAAAAAATAGAACTCATTGAATGTGCAAACGTCCGCTGATTGGATGTCCGTCCGGCCTCCGCTGTTCACGCGGCTCCAACTCCAACAAAGGCCAAAGTAATTCGGCACAACATTCCAGCCACGCTGCAAAATCAAACACGGTTATTTCCGAGAGTTGGTTTAGTCGCCCAAGGCCTGCGACGGTACCGCTATTTAAATAGGGCGTAATCATTCCGCCGTCTGTAATGGTTTGGCCTCAGATTGTAATGCAAATTTTGACCATCGGTTCCAACGCCCCATATTCCTCCACTTTACCTGCAGAGACCGGGACGCCTGTTGTTGTACAAAGTCGCATGGGGCCCCCACAAAATGATATTTCAGTTCGTGAAAAAGCAACGGCTTTAGCAGAGTGCACCAGTGTGGCAGACGGACAGACGGACAACGTTATGGTAACATCTAACGCTTTCAGCGATGCAGCCTAAAGCCTAGTTTCCATACAACGTGTCACGCACGCAACGCAACGGACGCAACAACGCAAGACTGAATAGACGCCGCTTCAGCCTGTCTTTGCGTTTTGGCCGTTGCGTAGTTTGCGTACGTTGCGTCCGATGTAGAGCGAGCGACACTGACCTGGTCTGTGGAAATGCTGTGGCGCTGGTTTGTCGCCAGTGTCGGCGTTGATGGAAGGTGCCCGCTTGTAGCCATCCTTGAGTTCCATGTAGGTCGTGCTCTTGTAGAACTTGCCGAAGTCAGGAGTGCCACTGCGACCCGGGCTTGCGCTCGACTCCTGCGTCCAGTGCCAACACATCGCCCCCCTCCCCCGCGTCTAACACCAATTTTACTCTTCAATGACAAATTAGGAGAATAATACCAAAAACTGTCGGACTGCCAAAATAATTTTTTACAGCCAGGTATCTTTAAATTGCCAAATTTGACGTCGGGTCCCTTTAGCACTTGGATGGACGACTGTCGACGGGCTGGTAAACCATCTCGGTATGTAACCAGCCACCCAGGTCAACTCAGCCTGGCCAGCCCTTCGTAGATAAGCGCAATAAATACCAGCAAAAACTGAGACGTAAATATGTCACACCACGCGATGCGCTGACCGTGATCTAGAGGTGTAAAGTCTAAACTGGCGTCTGGCTGAGGGCTAAGTAAATGGAGACAAGCGCCGCCCTATGGGTCTTCGTTCGGAAAAAACTTTTCGGTTTTACGTAAGTTAGTACATTTAAATATAAAATCTGTCATTATTTTACCAGTAACGCTTCAGTTTTTGTTTATAAATACTTTGAATCACCGTCATTTTTATACTGAAGGTTTAACGGAAAAATAAAAAAAACGACGATTATCTATCTCAGTACTGCTCAACGACGTCAACGTTGAGCAACATTTTGATAAGCCATTAAGCCAAAACGTAATTAATACATCATTTCTAGTAGTATTTCTACTGATACCAATAAATCAGCAAACTAACCACCACAGCTGAAAGTCACTTACCCGCGACTTCCTGGACGACGTCGAAATTGGACTTGCGCTTCTGTACTGCATCTGAAACACGACCAACCGGCGGGATAATTTATCACGGACGGCAAAACATTATTTTACACGTGGGAACAATATTCTAACCATAGCGCTACAGCATTGCTGACACAGCAACACAGATCAGTAGAAAATAATAACAGTAATGTATCTGATATAATTAAATTCATTATAAAGTCATGTAACCGTACGTGAAAATAGACATTTTAAATTAATAACGGCTAGAATTTGTATGAATAACACGGACTATCGCATTAACGCACAAACTCACATGCAGATCACCCACCCCAAAGGCCAACAATGCAATCGACTGCATATTGTTCCCAAAACCTATAATTTTCATGGAAATTCATCATCTATTCCAGCAACTCTGCTAAACCAACGAACTAAGACAGCAGACACAGCCTTTTGGTGGAAGTCAAAAAATGTGCATAATAATATAAAAATAATAAAAACGATTTCACAAAAACTGGAAAAGTTTTTTAATAAACACTTACAAAGTGCAGATGTGGCGAAAGAAATCCTCGCGAGTCAGCATCTGTGCACAGTTAACATATTAAAGTAATTAGTGTTTTAATGCATACAGACATTGTACAAATACACAAATTAATCAAAAAGCAAGTATTTTCACACTGACAACTTCAATAAAACAATTAAGTGGCCGAAGACATTTGACCAAAAGCGAAATCGCTAATGTGTGCTGCCCCCTGGTGAGTGGTGAGACTTAAATAAACAGGAGCAGTTTTCAGCAGAACGGTTCAACCTCCTAAATCAGCTTTTCCTTTGGGAATCTAACACCATGCGTCATTGGATCCTGCCAAACGTCGAATGGTTTAAGCATGGTGCGCGAATGTGACAGACGACAGACCACACTACGGAAATATGAATAGCAATAGGCGTTATCGCTTGCGCTAGAGCGATTTCTACTAAAAAAGGAGATAAACTAAAGAAAAAAAGACTTAGAGATGAGATGAGTTTTCAGCCGAGAATGGAAGACACCAAAAGGTGGATGAAAAAACAGGTCCGCAATATCAGAGGATAAAGATTGAGACGAGATACATGCAGTGATGTTTTTTCTTGGCCTTGGCCTTGACCTTGACCTTGACCTTAAAGCCAAATTTTGCGGCCTTGGCCTTAGAGATTTGGCCTTGGCCAAAAAGTCAAGGCCACCGCCAAGGTCTCGTAAGACTACAGAATTCACCATCGCAATAGATTACATTTGTTATGTTAGAATGTCGGAATGATGTGACTTAGAACCACAGCCTTGGCCTTGGCCTTGCAAGTGGTCTGGCCTTGTTAACATCACAGGATACATGTTCACGATACTTTAACGCACGCATCAATCGTCTAGACCACTAAAACTCTCCACCGTGGTACGTAAAAGGAAGCAAATTGGAGGCAGCTTGTATACTGGAGTGATGGTACCCGCTGCAGTGACGGTTGACTATTACGGACGAACAGACAGACAGACGCCCCGGTGTGGCTAATTTTGTTTATCGGCACGCAGCTGTCACAAGCAAAGTCACGATAGGCGACCAGACGCGCTTCAAAACGACGACGTAGAATTTGATTACATCCGCCATCAGCACGCGGGGTGGTCTGTTCCATGCTGACTGGCAGCGTCCGTCTCCTGTATAGAAGACACTGATTCTGATGTCGCACAACATGTACACGAGCATGTGACCAAACTTACAGACTCCGTCTGTTATACCCCGTTTACAAGATCGAGCAAACATCGAGCTGCCTCGTCCAGCTATCATACAGCCAGCTCGTCGAGCCAGCTTCATCGTGTAAACGGGGTATCAAACTTCGCTTCAAAATGTCCTACACTGCTTGTTCATTGGTCAGTTTGTCAAAAACTAAGCCGTGTCAGTTCGACTCAGTTCATTTACGTCGCTCTGTGTCTCCGCATGCCAAGTGAAGGAAAACCTCTCTCTTCCAGTTGCTAACGCAGAGAAAGTTCTTGAAAAAGGGAAGACGGGAGGAAGAGAAGGGATCGATCACCAACTAATCGCATTGCTTGCCAAATCACCTGCCCCTGCAGGCAATGCTTCTCTGGCGTCTGATTGGTCGACAGCGAAATGACGTAAATTCAATCGCGTGGCGCACGAAGTTGTCGCCATGGCAACTGACATAACAACGGACGGAAATAGGCTATCTCGCCACAGCAACAAAAAGAAATTTCCACTCCCCCAAGAAGCATCTGTACACCTTTCCCTCCCCCTCAAATACGTAATATTCGTAGCTATAATAAAGCAAAAAAACCCAGCTGTCGCTAGTAAAACGCGCTACAGCCTATACAGTTCCTGTTGCAGCACTTACCTTTCTATGTCATCCAAGGTCAATGATTTTTTATCTCATCTAAAAAGCGTATGCCACTTTCTATTAGTGACTAATAGTAACCTTGAAACTATGTCAAACCGTTTCCGAGATGGCCAGTTTCGGTTTAAAAACGCACATTTTCCCTACCCCCTCCATTCAACCTCAAATTTTAAAATGTTCCCCTTGCACTGCATCCCCGAAACTTTGTAGCAGGAGAGCCTCGACACAGGACTAATCATTCGTGTAAAAAGTTTTTTCCTTAAGGCCTATCACTTCGAAACGTCGTACAATTCATCCGTGACATACAGACGACAGACAGACAAACAAACAGACGACAATGGTATACCAAAGACGCCTATAGCTGTAGCGCGTCGAAAAGCTATTGTAATGTAGCCAGAGCACATTTCCGGCAAGTTAAAAAATTGCTTTTATGAAAAATAAAAGAAAAACGTTTATAAACATTTTCAAAGAAAGTGCTGTCAAAGGTTAAAAGTTGTCTCTACTTCACAAAGGTAACCCGTCTCAGAGTTACAGAGCGTCGACTGCCATACGTGATCACAGTGTTTCTGAAACAGGTGAACGCACATCGCTTTAACGCCACTCAGACAGGCATCCCGGAAGGGATGGAAGGCTGAGTTGAAGTTGACCTTGGCGGTCGGTTATATATCGAGATGGTTTACTTGTCCGCAGTACTTGCCCATCGAAGGAGTAACTACCTGATAGCGACTCAACGTGGAGTAATACCCACGACTTCTCGATGGTGTAAGTCCAATGTCGTATCCGTTTGTATAGCGAATAGGTTGATGACGAAAACAAAGCTGTCAGAATGTGTGTGTGTGTGTGTGTGTGCTCGCGTTATTTTAACGAGACCGACAGACATACAGTATGTACGGAAATCGATAGGTCGTAAACATGAGAACAAATCGTTACTGTTGTCATCTGGAATGCTATACGACGTACAGTAGCATGCAATAAATCGTTATGCACTGGCCTAATATTTAACCTTTTCCTTGACTACACCAGTTCGATTTCGATTATCAAAACACTATTAAAACAAAAAGCTCAGCTACCGCTTAGATACAGAGCGTCAGCTTCGTGTACTTCGTTTCATTGAAACTGTTAAGAATAAGGCGTTTTTCGGTTTAGTTACTCTGGCAATCACACCGCACAGCTCATCATCATCATCATCATCGACAACCGTGGGCTCAATGCCCGTTGGTGTCTGACGCCATTCTTACTATCGCTGCCCACCGCTGCCTATCTAGGGC
>Ga0209367_1004363_pt1 | contig 19486 bp, 10 predicted proteins | sample WorMetLIZISLAND2_FD_187412 | JGI IMG/M metagenome (GOLD analysis project Ga0209367, IMG submission 187412) | Marine gutless worms symbiont microbial communities from Max Planck institute for Marine Microbiology, Germany - Olavius geniculatus... ...
CGGACCCTCTAGATTCAAGCAGGCCTGCGCACGTGGGTGTCAACGAGAGGTACCTCTGTAAAAAGTGGTTATTTATACTCTGTTGGCTTGTCTAGCGTGTAAATGGTTGCAGATAGGCACAGCCATGATGCTTATCATAACAAGCACTGATGAGGAGCTTCTTACGAATGTCAACATCGATAACCTTGAATGACCTTGAACCCTAAAAATATTGGTTAAACGTGATTTTTTGGCAATTTTTGGCTGCAAAAGAGTGAATTACGACGAAATGGATGGAGATAGACTAAGATTACCTGCGAACAGAAACTGCTATAGGCTTTCGCACATCTCGTGAGCTTTGCTCAAATTTCTTGTTACCTACTGCAATGAAATAACCTACTTCATACCGAGCATGTTAGCAGTTCCGACGGTGTTTGTTTTGATGGTCTTTATTGGGTTGTGCAAATAATGGAAGGGTGATGCTGGCGCAGCCAAGTGGTAGATCTCGTCAACTGTAAAACAATTACAGCTTAACAAAACATTACGATAAACAATGTGAAAGATAATACACAACAGTGCATTTTACATCAGTGTAGCACCCATCACTATGCATAAGTTTAGCTACTTCCCTGAAACAATCCGAGTTATATTAGCACAGACAAGAACCAATCCAACCACCCATCATATCTCTACTTACTTCTGTCATTCCCGAGATATTGTTTTGCAAAAGAAGGCGTTAGTTACGATCAAATGTATGTTCCAATCAGACAGTCAGCCACAAAACTGATTTCCTCAATTTGACAGCATTAAAGTGGAACCTGAATAAATAATCAAATTTCTTATAAATAATGAACTTGTGCATAACATAAACACAAAGTCCTCTCCGAGCCACAAAGCTCATAAGGCAACACTAATCTGTGTTTCCTTTGCCCTCAGCCAGACACCAGTTTATACTACAAGACCACCGAGCCTGATAAAAAGAAAGGAAAACCAGTAAATACCAGGTTGTTAATATTTCTCATGAATAAGTGACTCACCAACTGTTAAATATCAGCCACAATTATTTAGCCACAAACTGACTATTCCACATATAATAAACATCACTTTATATCAGTGCTGCCAATTAAAGATACAAAGACCAAAAAAGGGCAACAGCTGAGCTTGTCATTTTCAGTAATCAAATAATGCAGCAGACAGATGATACACATATACAAAAAGCCCAGCTGTAACTAGGGTGGGGTCGATCATACTAGCTGTCACTGACCTTAAAGGTCATCCAAGGTTGATGATTTTGTGTCATCAGAAAGGGTGTATGCCACTTCCTATTAGTGATTAATAGTAACCTAGGCCCTATCTCGCACTGTTTACCAACAATAGCACGCAATGGACTTCAAGGTCATCCAAGCCAATATGCGATTTTCTATTAGTGACCAATAGCAAAGCCCTATCTCGCACCGTTTAGCTGCAGTAGCATGAAACAACCTTCAAGGTCATCCAAAGTCATCGATTTATGTCATTTGAAAGCCAATATGCGACTTCCTATTAGTGATCAACAGCAACCTAGGCCCTATCTTGCACCGTTTAGTCACAGTACATACGTGAAAGACGAATGACAGATGGACGTACAAACAGACAGATGACAACAACGACAAAGGGTCGACCTTTAAGCTTACAGCTTAGCGGTCAACCTAAAAATGCAGTGACTAAATCAGCATTTACACAGCAACAAAAAACATCAAAAACGTCACAAAAACTAATATCATATTATGTAGTTCTTCTCATCTCTTGTATATTACATCACAAAAGCATGAACACCAGTTTTGTTAGCCAGATGTGTTAAGTGCAATATATTAAACAGGCAGTTGATTGTATGTGCTAAATAACACTGATGATGACTGACCTTCAAGATGTAGTGGAGTAACAATGTCATGAGTGATGAGCTCAAAGTTCTCGTGTCCAATCCACTGCTCAATGTTCCTCTTTCGACCGGTAAAAAAGTTGTCGACAACAGTCAGCTCATGACCCATTAACATCAAGCTATCGACCAGGTGTGAACCAATGAAACCTGCACCTCCAGTCACCTGCCAAACAAGTCATAAAAAATGTAAAGTACTTCCCAAGCCATCAGGCCCATAAAGCAGCAGTGATCTCCATTTCCTTCGCCCTCAGCCAGACACCAGTTAACACTGCAAGGTGAGCATGGATACAGGACTAGTGCATTATGCGGTGTGTCTGTTTATGTCCCAGCTTTCACTGGTATTCATTGCACCTACCCATGGAGGGATGGCCAGGTTGAGTTGACAAGTTGCCTCCTTTAAAAAGTGCAGATTTATGTAAACAGGCAAATTTTGCAGCAGACCTATACAGAAATGATATGCAGTCACAGAATACATACAAGTATTCGTTTACGATCCTTGTACGACAGGAATTTCACCTCTGGATAGTTCTTTATTCTGCAACACCAAAAAAATTGACAAAGAATAATCTATTAGCATAATCAGTCATTTCTACATGTCTTTTTCACGGCTTTGTCTGCAAGTCTGTATATATAGTCCTCATTTGTCTTTTCTTGATGAGTTCTTGTTCTTGCTTGGTCTCTCGTGATCTTTATTTGCTTCTTTTGTCTATTAATGTCTAGAAATGACAAAAGTAAGTGGATTGAACATATAGGTAAAGAAGCAGAAGAAGCTGTAGGGAAGACCAATTTCTAATCTTAACTTCATTTCAAAAGTTTACGAATGCCTATTTTTGACTCGTTTTCAACCTCACATCTTGGACTCGCCTAATTTCAACAGCTACCAGTCTGCATACAGACCTGGCTGTTCCACTGAGTCTGCCCTACAGCTTCTCCTTGATCATATTTACTCCACGTCTGATGAAGAGAGACTGATGTTACTTGTTTCTTTGGATCTCAGTGCGGCCTTTGACATGGTCGAGCATGCTACCCTACTAAAACGACTTTCTTGCAGTTTTGGTGTCTCAGGTGTTGCTTATTCTTGGATCAGACCTTACCTAGATGGCAGGACACAATCTGTACGTATGGGCTCGTACTCCTCAGCTCTGACTTCATGCTCTGTCGGCGTACCCCAAGGATCCGTCCTGGGGCCACTAACGTTCTCTGCATATACATCTCCTCTGTCAACCATCGCCAAATCTCACCAGGTCTTTCAGCAGCAATATGCAGATGATACGCAGCTCTATGTCGCTTTGTCGCCTATCAATTATTCCAATGAGCTCATCACACTCTAGTGGTGTCTGAGCTCACTACATGTCTGGTTCTGTGAAAACGGCATAGCACTCAACCCATCCAAATCGGATGCTATACTTTTTGGCACTGTTCAGCGTCTAAAAACCATGTCTTCTCTTACTTCTGTCAAAATAGCGGATTCTGTGATACAGTTTTCTGACACTATCAAGATTCTCGGGGTTACACTTGATTCTAATCCCATCTTGAGACCTCACATTAAGACAATATCCAAGTCCTGCTTTTACCACATACGTTCCTATAGACAAATTCGTCCATCGATGGATCGTTCTATGGCCATAGCTGTTGCTTCTGCTTTGATGTCCGCAAGGCTTGACTATGCGAATTCGATCCTTTTTGGGTGTCCACAGAAACACATATCTCGCCTTCAGCGAGTACAGCACGCACTCGCCAGAGTTGTAATGCAGCAGGCCTATCATTCTTCTTCATCGACTGAACTTCTCAAACAACTCCACTGGCTACCTATTGAATGGCAAATAAGATTTAAACTTGCCACCTCAACTTATAAGACACTGCACACTGGCCATCCACCTTACCTTACTGATCTCTTGCAGTATCATAAATCCTCAGTGTCCACGTGCTCTTCTACCAGTCAGTTACTTGTAATTCCACGGCATAACTTATCTTTTGGTTCTCGTTCTTTTCGTGTCTCTGCACCGAAAATTTGGAACTCCTTAACTCCTCAATTCGTCAGTGTCAAACCTTGGCTACCTTCAGACATCACTTAAAGACCCACTACTTTCAGTCAACCTTTTCTGCCACCTAGCGTCCATCATCCAATGTGCCCTGATTCTTTCTGAGACTTTGGCGCTTTATAAATCATTCTAGCCTGGCCGTAGAATGGAAACCTGAAGATGGCAAGAGGAACATTGGAAGACCCAACAGGACATGGCAAGACACACTAAAAGAAGATCTGGAGGTAATGGGCATAGACTGGAGAGACAAGACAACTGCTGCCAGCAATCGTGCCAACTGTAGATGAATCGTCAACCAATGTTTCACATGGAACTGGAGGAACTAAGTCTAAATAAGTAATAATCAGTTCTTGATTATAATCCAAGATGGTGCTTTTGATGAGCTATAAATTATCACTAAAATATGACCAAAAACAAATGAGAACAAAAATGTCTCAGCTGAGGCTGCATAAAATTAAAACAACGATTACCCAATACCCATACAGCCACTGCAGTCCACATAGCACACATAACTGCCATATCAACAGTCTACAAAAATGCATAGAATACGCAAAAATGTATCAACATTTATAATATAAACTTAGTGATAAGATACACTTAGTATGAAGTGCTGAAATTGAATTCTCACATTATTCACCATGCATGCAGTACCAAAAAATTAACGAACAAGTAACCCGAGTATTGAAATAAACTTGGCACAGCACCAGAAAGAATGAACAAACCGATTATCTAAGTTGTGCAGCCTGCTTTCCATCGTATCAATTTTACTCTGCAATGAGAATGTAAGCTCATTTTTGGGCTGTGTACGATAATGGTGCGACAACTGATCAATTTCGTTGACAGCATTCAAGTCATGAGGCCATGGAACTGGTGAGCTGCAAAACAAAACAAGCAAGCACTGCTCTAGTTAGTAACAATAAAAGGACAGAGAACATTATGCAGTTTATATCTGCATCTGATACAAGAAGCTCACTTAATAAAGCTTCAGCTAATTTTCTAAGACAGTCTACGAAAACTGTCATACTGCTATCTCATCAGCAGCACGATAATCAAACAGGATCTGGTAACAAGCAGCTCAACGAACGTGTGGATCTGCGGACGTTACATCAGGGTTAAGGCGAAAGTGAAAGACAGGGTTTGGGTAAAAAAAAACATGTGGGAATGTTAAACTGATAAACTACAGCATAATTACAGTGTTAATATTGTGACATGTGCAGATCTACACATCTCCACAGCTCCATTACTTGTAGCACAATCGAACACTGTAAATCAAGTCAAATATTCACTGTCGCTAGTATTAACAGAACTTACTCACACGAGAGACACTATGTCTACTAACCTGTGTTTGTCCAACTGGTGTTCAGCATAATATGTATGGCCTGCAACAAATCAGCATTAAAATATAAGTCTTACATTAACATAGTCCGTTACACAAATGTCCACATAGTGCAGAGATGACATATTTCCACGAATTATTAACAAACTTCAGAAATATATAAGTTGTAATTTACAAACAGTGATAAATGTGAATAGCAATAAACCTTTTGACAAAAATTTATAATGTCTAACTGTTGCACTGTTCATGGAAGCCACTAACATCTGATGCACGGTACACGGTATTGGTATCAGAAAATTATCACATTCACAAATGCAACAAAGTACAGTAATGTCAAAAATTCAACAATTAAAATTTGTAACAGTTTTGTAAATCTCCGTAATCTCAAGTCGCATGTAAAAATGCAAACCAAAATGACAGCTTCTTACCAAGGAACAGTACAAATACCAGACCAGCAAGTGCTGTGAGCACCTTAACATTTGCATAACGCAAAACTAAGAGTCTGACGATTTGGCAAATTGACAAACTGTTTTTCATTTTAAACTATGTCATCCTGCCGTCGTCAATTCAGTAAACCAGACACAGTAAACATAAATGCGACTAATTATACTAATTTTACTACTTCTGTCATAGTTTGTTTACGTGTTTGCCAGTGGGCGTGGCAACGCAACTAGCGAGCCGCAAGATCCAGATTTTTGGCTGTGAAAAATTGAAAATGTCTTGTCTTTAATCATAAAGTCATAACGAATGTAGTACTAAATTACAGTTGTTGTTCAAATAAATTACCGTTGTAGCTGCTACAACTGACTTAAATATAAAAATGCAAAAGTGTGGTTTTTGAGTAAAGACAGTGAGAAATTAACTGGTTCATGAGGTTCGTTATTTTGACAATTTATGTAACTGCAAAAATAACAGCCTTCTTTGTTGTCTGTTATTTTTCTTGTGTTTTTCTGAATTTTCTGTGTAGAAATGGGGGAGTGTTTCGTTGGGGTATGTCCGTGTTTTGTTCGACAAAGTAGGCCTGTCGATGATGAGGAACGAGCAAGAAGGGTTCAGAGTCGAACAATAGACCGGACAATTGAAGTCGACCGGCAGCGACAGCGACGTACCGTAAAAATTTTACTTCTTGGTTCTGGCGAAAGTGGGAAGAGCACCTTCATGAAACAGATGAGAATAATTCACGGGAAGGTATGATGTGCGTTTATCTGACTAATCTTAATATATGCACGCGCATGAAGTTTTGTCACGAACGGAAACTTGCGTGACTTTTTGATGGATGTTATCAGTACATTTTTTTGCTCTGTCAGATATCCTGCTTATTTATTTTGTCCACACAGCAGCGTTTTGCAATTTTTTGGCAAAGTTATATCTGCGGTCAAAATTCGTGACAATAATCGACTACTTATTTGCTGTGAATTTTTGCCGTAGTATCATGAAAATCTGTAAAAATTCTGTCTGGACACTTATTAATAACAACAGCAGAAATTAACGAGTATTTGAGTAATCACATGATTAATCATTAAAAAATGTAAAGATTAAAAAAGTTTGAAATCGGTGACTGTTAGGTCGTAATTTGATTTTGTCAACAGAGCGGTGAAGACAACAAGAGAAGACGAGTGGACAACCAGATGACATCATCTTTGCTGTCTTTTTTTAAAATTTGTCTTCTCTGTCGTTATGGCTGTCTATCAATTTTTGTCATTGTCGACAGTTTTTCAGTGGGTCTTTCATCCTGGCAAATTGAGAAATGTTTGTAATTTAAGCTCATTATAATGTACCATAGGGTTACCAGACACATTGGGGTTTAAAGTGTCGCAAGACACTTCAAAGTTCAAACCTGTAAAAAAAATCATGAGGCTCTAGACTTCTGTCCTAAGTGTGTCTGAGACACTTCTGACCTGAAATGTTAGGTTTGAAATGCCATAGCTTGAATGGGTTTGATGTGTCTGTTTATGTTTTATAACTTTGGCTTTCACTTTACTGTAGTTTGCTTTCATGCAAATTCATGGCAGGTAACTGCTGACTAATTTTGGGTGCATTTTTGTATGGCAGATAATGCCTTGCATTTTTTGGCATCTTATCTTTTCTGTTCTACCAATGTGACTAGGAAAATATGCAAAACACACCTATAAGGAAACTATGATTGTCATTTTTGATCATTTACTGCTGTTCAATGTATAAACAGCAGTTCTTGTTGCTTGCAGGACTTTGACGATGATGAGCTGCTGAGATTCAAGCAGACAGTCTATGAGAATATAATGAAAGGAACAATGATGTTGATCGATGCACGGCAGAAGCTAGGAGTACCATTTGCAGATGACAAGAGTGCAGAACATGCCGTCTTCATACGTCGGTTTGATACAAACATACGACTGGATGAACCAGTATTTCTGCAGTATGTTCCATCACTGATGGCTGTATGGCAGGATGCGGGCATCCAGAACGTCTTCAGTCGCCGAAGAGAATTTCGACTTGTATGCCATATTTACGTTAATTTATCGTTAACTTTTTACATTTATGAGCTGTGTTTTGATACGTAGGCTGCAGATTTTGAATGTATGAAAATAGTTTTGTTAAAATTTTTGTTTAGAGTGTATCTGATGCGGCATGGGTCTTACATCCTGGCAAATCGGCAAATAATCAGAGGTTATTGCAGAACATGGAAGTACAGTTTCAATGAACATAGGCTAGTGTTTAGTTTGAGATGAACCAAGCATGGCAGACACAGCTTTGACAATGAATATCCAGACTTTAAGTCAAGCCTAGTTTCAGCCTCAGGTTTGCATGGCACTGAAACCCATAAAGCTTTGTTTATTTAATCAATTACGATTTTAGGGGGTTTGTATTCCTCAATTATTGCTAGACCATTTTGCAGCAGTTTTTCTTATTCAAAGTTTTTAGTTATTGTTTTAATGCATTATATAAAAGTTGTTAATTAAATAGTTTTTTCTATTGATAAATTAGGAGTTTTGTTTAGTTTTTGATTATATTATACATATTTGTAAAGCAGTGTTTTAATTGTAAATGGTGCATTGTGATTGATAAAGAATGTTTGTGTTGGTAGGGAGATACAGTGAATTATTTTCTGGATAATTTGAAAAGAATTGGTCAACCAGTAAGTTTTTCAATGTTTCTTACATTGTAACTAATGTGATAAAAGTGTTGACCGTTGCGACTGATGCTTTGAACTAAAACTGCTTTAATAAAAATTCACACAATATGATACTACCATTGTCAGTAAGAGACATGTCTGAACCAGAGATGTGTGGATCTTAGAATTTGTGAGACAGCATTTGTGTCCGAGTCTACAAAACTAAGCTGTCAGGCCATGGCATTCGCACTGATGTTAAAAATTGTCTGAGCTCTTAAGCCAACCTTTTTCAATGTGGCATGTGCAAAAAGGCTGCAGAATGCCAGTTGAAGTTTGCAGTGTTATTACTAGAGAGAGAAATGTTACAGTAACAACTTTTTTTATCAGTGTGTATTTGCATCTGCATAGACATCAACAGTTGCATCTGTATCCATAGAATGCTTGTGAACATGCATTCTGTACAGCTGTTGCATCGTGAAGTGAATATTTGTTGCAAAATATAGTCACTTTTAAACAATTTCAGCATGATCCAAATTATGTGTGTGCGTAATAACATACATGTGCATTAATGCATTTTGTTAAAATGTTGATTCTGATGCATCATTCTACTTCAAAGAGCACTATGTACACTGCTACTCTGCTACCGTACTTTGCTACTGATCGCTCTTACACTTTGTACTGTTCTGTTTACTTATTCTATGCAAATGTGAGTCTGCTTTTGAGAAATGCCTAGTAGGGCTGAGTGCTTTTTGCATTTGAAATGACTTGAAAGACTATAATTGTGGGACCACTTATGTGGTTTTTGTGTTTACAGAATTACATACCGTCACTGCAGGATATTCTGCATGCTCGCAAGTCATCAAAAGGCATAACGGAACATGAGTTTGTGATTCGCAGTGTTCCGTTTTTGTTTGTGGATGTTGGGGGTCATCGGTCACAGAGACAGATGTGGTACCGTTGCTTTGACAGCATGCACTCCATCTTGTTCTTCGTTGCATCAAACGAGTTTGATCAGTTTAGCTCAGATGAGCAGCGTAAGAATCGCCTCATTGAATCCACCGACATTTTTGAACTTATTTCCAACAATAAGGCTCTTGCCAGCGTGTCCATTATTCTGTTCCTCAACAAAACCGATCTGTTAGCAGAAAAAATAGTTGACACCAGCATAGCGGACTACTTCTCAGCATTTTCCGGCAACCCACATCGTTTGACGGACGTGCAGCAGTTTGAAGTGTCGCTGTTTGATCGACGGCGGAAAGATCGTTCACAACTGCTCTATCACCACTTCACAACGGCCGTCGACACGGAAAACTGCCTGATGGTTTTCAGAGATGTCCGAGACACCATTCTGCAGCGGAACATTCTTTCAATCATGCCAAGCTAAACTCAGTGCAAATGGGCATTGTTCTTGTTGAGCAGCAGCCTGGTCTCAGTTATGCCTTAAATATTGTAAACTTTTCGTTCTTTCAGATTGCTTGCCGTGTAATATTTTTGCAATTGTATAAAATTGAAAGGAAGTAAATTTGTATGTGTATGACTTATCTGTGCCTGACTATTTTGGTATATTTTCATCCATTGAGTTTACAGCAACATGTGGTACAATTTCATTATCATTATGTGTTCTTCTTTTATGGTATTTTGCATGGCATTCCATTACTCTAAATGGTAGTGTATCGTTCTTCATTTTTGGAGCATTGTTTTGGTCAGACTAGTTGTAAGACATGATTTTACATACTGCCAATACTAGACATAATATGATGTAGTTTCAAAAATGATTATTTAGTTAGTTGTTGTTGTTGTTCAAGATTGTGCCTTTTCAGGTACTTGAATGTAGTTTTAGATCTTTGTTTGCTGCCATCTGATTTTATCTACAAATAGAGAGGAAATAAATGGTGCCAGATTTCAATTGGTTTAAGACTTGACATTTCAAGCATACATACTTTGGCATCCCCATATGATACTCATATGATGAGGGGAGTTTTGATATTATGATTGATTAGCACAGTAGAAAGTGTCTTCTAAGTATTTGTATGTGTCTGGACTTGCTGCAACCTCCAAATCTGCTTGTGCAGTTTCATCAGCTGTGCCATGATTATCGTTCACAACTGCTCTATCACCACTTCACAACTGCCGGCACTTATTATGTGTAGCTTTCATTTTTGCAGGAAGTCTTAACATATTATTCACCCTTTAGGGCTGTAATGTCGTTATTGTTTTTATGTAGTTACTTGAGCAGTATTTAGCTCATTTGACTGAGTCAAATCTCTGCCCCAACTTAGCCTGCATTTTAAAAAAAAAAAATTTGTTTACTGTTTGACAAATACTTGTACATGTTCAGGGAAGAATTAGCTGTGTGGTGTTGAGGACATATAAGAAGCTTTGGCCTGGCTTGAGGGGATGTCTAGATTACGAATTAATGGGGAAGGGTGATGAGTGTAGCAAGCGGCTGAATTGTGTCGTCATAGTAAACATTGTGTACATTGTGATAGTGCATGTGAATTAGTTCTGTTATGTTGATGTGTGTTAGTAGTTTGTGTGTGTGTGTGAATAGGTGAATATGGTTGGTGCTGCACATAGTTTTCACGTATTTATTACTATCTATGCATGGCACATAACTTCATCCTAGCTGTGGTTGTTTTTTTTGTAAATAACACGTTTTTTGATGTTTGGTATTTAAAACTGAAGCTGATAGTTTGATGCCTAATCGTATTTACGTTTAGTTTTGTTAAGTGTCATTTGCAAGCACTCGTTTGTTTAAACTGAGATACAACGATGTTAAACTGTATAGTGTAGCCAGTTTAAATATTTTTTGCTGGCTGTGATATAATGTTGACGTCATAATATGCTGTGAGTACAAACATGGTCTTGCTGCAGCAGTTGCTGAATAGCTGCCCTTCTTCAATGGTGAACTTTTTCTGGTTCACTAATGAAAAAAGTTCATCGTCTCAGAACTAAGCAACATGTGGGCAGGAAATCAAGCATTGCACAATCCAAAAATTCAGCCATCTCGTAAGCAGGTTGTGCTGGTGCATAGTCTTGCTGGAAGGTGTACAAGTACAGCTATCCCCAGAAGTGTGTGAAAGTGATCGTTTTGGGCGTCTTTGTGGCCGCCGTGGTAAAACTAAAACAGTTTGTCATCAGTGAACCAGATAAAGTTCACCATCGAAGCAGGGCAGCTATTCAGCAGCTGTCAGCACCGGTTGTGGCAAGCCCATGTTTGTACTTATGGCACATAATGACGTCAGCATTACATCACGGCCAACAAAGAATAAACCAACTGCCATATTTTGTCGAAATATTTTGAATTAGAATTTCTTCAGCTACAACTGGTAAAAATTTTGTGTAAATTGATTATCATTTGAGTGAATTATGAAAGAAAGAAAAGGGCATCTTTTTATGAAACACCATGTATATTGTGTCGGGCAGAACATAAAACCCTACTCACTCACTCACTGTAAGATTATGTTGAAAGTGTGCCTGGTATGGTCTGCTTTGTTGTCATGTTGAAAGTTGACAAACTGCAGTGGGGAATTTATACATTTTTCTGCAGAGTTTTATGTTTTGATAATTAGTTTGTTTTTAATTATATGTACAAATGTATGTAGTTACTAGGCCTAACATGTTCAGTATGTATATTGTATATTTCAATGAATAACGTGCTTAATGAAATGCCATCAGAAAGCACTAAACGAATGTCTAATCTGTTTGTTGTCACTTACTGGCTAAAGCATTATCTTGTTTGTGCCTCTGAGCCATAGGTCTGGTTTACTGTAGCTGTGAACTGGCTATAGAACATGCACTATGCACAGTGTGAACATGTAGAACTGGTGAAAGCTTACATGCACTTAGTGGATTTACTGTTGACTGTACAGTGTAGTGCATAAAAAACAGGGCCACTTTTTTTACAGCTTATTGTCATAGAATGTAACAGAACAGATTAGATCAGCTCAAAATTTAGCAAAAATCAACATTTTTCATTCTTAACATAATTAGTCTGTCCAGAAGCGATAGCTTTCGGAGCGGGCTTATGTTTTACTGCAGATGTTTTATTTTTTTATTTCAATCGTGAGATCTCCGAGATGTGTCGCCCGATCGGCGCAAAATTTTGCATGGTGTTCAGATCTAGGTCGAATTTTATAATGCTGGTCCAAAATTTTGGAGGACCCACCCCCAAAAAATTTTAGGGGCCAAAATCATGCAAAATTTGGTCCGATTTTGAACGACTTCAGACTTGAATGGCGAATATCTCTGGAACGAATGAAGATACTCGAAATCGGACAAGTATGTGATCTACCGAGATTCCTTTCACGTTCAGCGAAAAAAGTCTGGTGAACATTCGTCCAGAAATTCCGCAGATCTGGAGGTGTAATTATACCCACCCAAATCGACTTTTTCAGAAAACCATATTTCGGCCCCTAAGGGGTGCTGCACCCCCAAATTTTTACACGCGTTAGAGAATGACCGTCTTACTAGCGCACCCTTCACCAGGGATGGGGGTCCCATTACAATTTTTTAAAGGGGAGTTCAAAATTGCTTTAAATTTTAGCAAGTGCGCACCTATAACTTTGGAGCTAGTGGGAGCAGCCCCACGATGCTTTGCCACATGACGGGCCTTAAGGTGGGCATGATCACTTGTGTACAAATTTTAAGGGGTCTGCACCCCAATAATTTGGGAGGGCCAAAAATCGAAAATTCAGCCCAATTTCGGACAATTTTTGACTTTGACCGCGAATATCTTAGCAAACGATCGAGATAACAAAAACGTGAAACAAACTTCATCAACAACGATTCTTGCGAGGTTCAGCAAAATAAATTTTGTGAAGTTCGGTTCATTAACAAAAAAGTTATAGGCGTGCATGTTGACCTACCCTAAGTCGACATTGGGCCTTCTGCGTATGCTAATGCATTTAAGTTTGGGTCACGTGACTATGCCACCAGGGAATTTCACCCTTTGAAATTTCCTCCCAGTCGGAGTTAGGGCGCCAGGCAGACTCAACGTTGGGCTTTGCCCCAAATTTTTAGTTTGCAATGTATTTCAAACAATTTTGGAAATTGAAATGGTACCATTTAGCAAGTGACAATAACCCCTGACATGCGCTGTAAATTTTTAGCTGCAAGATCGTGCTTTGCAAATCGCCAAACAGACGACCGTGTGAAATGCTCGTCTCCTTTCATTTTTTTCCAGATATTTGTAAACATGCTTTCAATGACTTCAGATGAGCTCCAAAACAAGTTTGGAAGTGCGAACGGATTGCGGATGGTCGCTGCCTTTCAGACACCTTGTTGTACCAGTGGAATTAATTTTTTAGCATTTGGTTTACACACATCCTGGCCCAGTTTTCTTTCGGAAACCCCTTAAACAAACATTGTGTACTCCAGTTATCTTTTGGCATAAAGTTATAATCAGCGCTTGATCGTCTTTAGGCCTACCGATCTTTCTTATATTAAAAAACACGAAACATTTATCATGTGTTATGGCTATTGTCATTCACCAGATTTTGCTTTTCGAAAGTGATTCAAATAAATTGTGATGTGATATTAAGAATGAAATAACGTTTATATGTGCTAAATTTGGTGCTGATCTGATCAGTACTTCTAAAGTTACAAGCCAAAAAACAAAGCGGCTGCGTTTTTATGCATCACCCTGTACATTAATAGGCGACAAGGTGTTGCACTTATTATAGATGTGTGGTTGCACCATTTCTGACTGACTATTTTTTATCTGGTTTACTGTGCCAGCAGTTTTTCAGCACCTCTGTCTCCAGTGGCCACTGTTAGGCGTTTTTTGATATTGCCAATTTTCTTTTATCTTCAGTTGGAATTAGTAGTCTGCCGTAGCTGTAACACTGTCTATCACCTGAAGCCATATTAGTGTGAGTCAGCATGTAGTAACTGCTTACATTCTCAGGTATGGTGACTTAATGAAGCATGTGACTTGAATGTGTATTATACCCCGTTTATACGATTAAGCTGGCTCGATGAGCAGGTTATACGTTAGCTGGGGGAGCCAGCTCGATGTTTGCTCGTCGTTTGCTCGATGCTTGCTGGACATTTGCTCGACGTTTTCTCGATGTTTGCTTGATCGTGTAAACGTGGTATTAGTAATGCATTAACATTTGCTGTTAAAGCGCGTACAGAGCGATGTAACTGAACTGAACTGAGCTGACCTGATTTAGTTTTTGACAAACTGACAAAATAGGCAAGCAGTAATGCATTACAGCGGGCACCATCTAACGGCGTCGGTGACTACGCGCACGTACGCGTCAGCCAATGACCAGTGGATTCGCCCTGCTTGCCCATTGGTTAGTGTTAGTTCAGTTCAGTTACATCACTCTCTGAATGCCTTTAGTCTCACTGGTTTATTGCTAACTTGTGTTCACTAGTTCGTCCGCTAGTGCTTTGATATTGGTGGTTGGGTGATGAAGAGTATCTGGCCTGTTGTAACTCCTGTCACATCCCAAAGGATTTTCATTTGGGTGGCCTGGTACTGTAACGGTAGGACGTTGGACTCGTGATCGCAAGATTGTAGGTTCAACTCCCGATCGGGTCACTGTCAGGTGATTACTACTTGGATGGGTGACTGTCTGTGGACGGGTAAACTATTTCAGTATGTAACCAACCACCAAGGTCAACTCAGCCATCCATCCATCTGGGGTAGGTAAATCAAGCTACCAGCCTGTCAGGCAAGGCGCATTCACCTGTGTTGGGTGGCAGGTAACACTATGCGATCCCATGTGGGAGGTGACGCTTCGTAGCTTTGAGATGGGTTTTCCATGAAATGCTATAACATTTAAACTTTTTTTCCAAACCATAACCATCCTAAGCTGAAGTGACTCTGAGATAATGTGCTGGCTAGACGTAATGCAAAGTTTGTGAGTAGATGTCAGCTGTGCTGATAGTGAAACATCCGACTTGTGCCTTTCTACTGCTATACACTGGAGTTCTTACTGTACTGTACGCTGCTGTTAATATCAGACTGTTGCTGATTGATTGTGCTGGCGAATTGTAGAATAAATTGTGAATATCGCACATCAAATAAGCGTCTTATGGAATTTTTACATGCTTTGTTCATAGGCATAAGGCATATAGGCCACTAAATGCAGTTTTTTAATGCTTAGTCAAATGTGCAGGCCTATACATATACATAATGGTCGACAAGGTATTGCACTCAGCCAGTGCGATTTAGATTTCTGTGCGTATTTTTTTGTCAGAAAGCTGATAGCGTTTATTAAGATAACACTATAGATCTATGTTAAAATTATAACAGTAGGGCCATTGAAGGAGGTTCACTTCTGCACAACCATCATCCGTACGTGAACGCATTCAACATTTTTCATCTCTCCTGATTAGTTCTTTTAGTGCTGCAAAAATTTTGCCAGTGAATACCGAAATATTGAAAGCATGTTGTTCTGTATGCCTAACTGAGTATTTACTTTTTTGTAACTGAATACTACACTGTGTCCCAAAAACATCCCCGACATTTCCGGTTGTAACTTGAAGAAAAATTATCAGATTTTAATGATTTTTGAAACAAATATTCTTGGCACAGCTGGCCATCAAATGACCTTTCAACTGAAATTGGATAACTCTTCTTCAAGTTACAGTCGATAATGTCGGGGATGTTTTTGCAACACAGTGAACTAGACATGGATCAACATAGCAATAAGTCATAAGTAAATCATATGTTGACCGATTTTAATAGTCGTAATGTTTCACTGAGACACAAAACAGTAAACCAGCAAAAAAGTAATGTTACTGCTTTCTATCAAACTAAGGATTGCACGAGACGTCAAATGCATTGCTAATTTCCTATAGGACCTTGTGATTTTTTTACAACGTTTTGAGGTCGCGATGACGCGTTAGCCAGGATCCTGCGACGATCACTTAATTGCAAATTCTCCGCTGAATGCGCGAGTAGACAAGAAATGTGTTAGTTTGACCAAATAAACTGTAAGCTTGATCCAGAACGGATGCAACTTTTGATTTTCTGTAAATCTATAGGCGCACTTCCACGAGACGTATTTGATCTAGTGTAGAAGAGTGAGCAGTGACAGCTAAAATTCATTCCTGCCATCGCAATTTCCAGGCAGTATGCTGAGCTGTTCATTCATCTGTTAGTAGGAAAGGTTAGCGACGACCTCCGTAGGCAACGTTAAACGTTTTGAGATTAACGAATGCCATGATTCATGAGCACTGCTATTATATGACCTTTGATGCGTTGACGTGGCGAATGGCGCATTGATCGGTTCGAGGTGATATGATGCGAAGCTCCACTACGTAATGAACTTGCTGTCGGTGGCGTCTGGCGCCACATGCTTTATTGGCTCCTGTAGAAAACTGCGTCATGACCATGCAACACATGGCGACCCTAATGAACTCGGCCGTCGCTATACTGAATAGTGAATACTGATAGTCGTTTCGAAACCGCTGTAGGCCTATGGACAAGCGATTTTCACATGTCGTGAACAGGGCCGTCTTTTGCCAGCGCGGGGCCCTTGGCACGAACTTACTCGCGCGGGGCCCCTAATAACACGTCTTAATGAGTGTCTGTGACCACAAACTACACGGTGTTTCATAAAAAGGGACCCCCTTTTTCTTTTTTTTATAATTCACTCAAATGATGATCAATTTACATGAAATTTTTACCAGTTGTAGCTGGAAAAAAATACTAATTCAAAATATTTCAACAAAAGATGACAGCTCATTAAATATTCTTTGCTAGTCGTGACGTAACGCTGAAGTCACAATGTGTTACGGGTACAAACTTGCTAGTCTCAGCTGGTGCTTTCAGTTGCTACCCTGCTCCAATAGTGAAAAATCTAGTTCGTTTATGACAAATTATTGAAGTTTTACAGTTACAAAAACATGCAAAGCGATCGCATTTATGTGTATGTGGAGATAATGAACTTTCACATGTTCGAGCAAGACAGTGCACTAGCACACCGAGCTTGCGAGAAGGTTGAGGAGGATTCTTTGAACGCTTTCGGAGCTAATCAAAAGCGCGTGTACGACTTCTTATTAGTGATTAATAGTTAGCCTACCTTGGCCCTATATCGCACTGTTTCTGAAATACAGCAACTTTATTCGCTAAAAATCGCAATTTTTTCTACCCCTTCTCATTTAACGCCTTCGCTCGCGGTTGCCCAATTTCCAAAAGTTTTACGGATTCTGAAACTAGAGTCTTCCTCTTCCAGTGATCCTGGCTTGCACGGTTTTTGACTGATCCACCCGTGTGACTTAAGGACAGACGAACGGACAGACAGAATTGCGATGGCTAAGACGCGCTTAGCAGTACCTGCTGTCGCGCGTAAAAACCCTTTGCGCTTTCCGAACTGTATGTCTCTGCGTGGTTCACGAAATACGAACGTCGTCGATTCTATGACCGAGAACGTGTGTCTGGCGGCAGAGAGGCCTACGTTTTACTGACGCTGAACAGTGCAGGCGACGACCCGTTGCAATCGAATTGCACATCGGCAGGCTTGTAACGACGAACGATATAGGGCCAGCCAACCGCATTTAAGTGTATCCATTCAGGCGTCGCACAGCGCAATGAACGTAAAACCTGGCCGCAGTAACAAGCTTTAACAAACGGGTTTAGTGCTGGTCAGTGGTCGTATACTTACTGCAATCTGTGGTTAAATGTGATTCCAATGACGCGAGTCGACAGCACTTAGCCTACTGCATAACTGTGAGTCAAAAAGTATAACCTATGGCTATACGCCACCGAGTTTTTGCGATAACGTTGTAGCAATTGGCCTATTGATAGATTGTATACAGAGTGGGCCAAAAATGGCACCATTTTTGCACACCTTATAGTTTCACCAAATATTAACCGATTTTCAATTTTTTTTCACCGTCAGAATCAGGAGACAATTTGTAATAAACCTATCACTATAGATCCCACCACACCTCAAATGTGTCGCTACACTATTTTGTGAAAGGTCTGTATCTTAAGAATAACAATTAAAAACAAGACAACTTCTGCAACAACACATTTTAAGAAATTAACAACAGAAACAACGTGTTTTTGTCTCAGTTATTGTCTAAAAGGTCATATCGCACAGTTTTTACGACAAATGTTTAATGTGTCGGCCTTGCTGCTGGACGATGCATGATGCATCCAAGAATGCAACGCCACTGACCAATGGCGCGAACCAAATGCTGCGGCAATTTGCCCCACTCAGTGACAATCGATTGCTTCAGTTGGTTGACTGTCGTGTCAAAATTGATAGGCCATCTGTTGAAGAACATTTCAAACGGCATAATTAACTGGATTTAAATCCGGGCTGTTTGGGGGCCACATCTCGATCAACGTTGATCACGCAACTGGTCAGTGGCGTCGCCGGCTTGAGTGCGTAGTCTGATATTTCACAAGGTAGTGTAGCGACACACTTCAGAAGTGGTGGGATCTATAGTGACAGTTTAATTACAAATTGGCTTTTGATTCTGACAGTAAAAAAAATGAAACTTGGTTAATAATTGATGAAATTATAAGATGTACAAAAATGGTGCCATTTTTTAACCCACGCTGTATTTTACCGATGCATGCATTTTCCGTTCCAGTAATTTGCAATAAAATAAAGATTACATCAAAGCTCAAACCTACGCTAGTACTTTGTGAAATATTAATGAAAACTGTCGTGCTTTATGCGCCGTTACGGTCTTGTTGACATAAATGAGCTCGCCAAAGTCCTGAGCTGACGTATATGGCAGGCAGCCACAGTGCAATTTTACATAAAACCAATATTATTGTCCAGAAAAACAGAAGTACAATGCGGGGGTTAAATGTACTGTTGAATGTGTAAATTGTGTAAAACATCTTAGGCCAGGCACTGTGTATGTTTTATTTTTTTCTTATGTACTCCAACATATTTTACAAATTGTCACTGTCACTGTAGCATATAGTTTAACTGTCTATGCAGTTCTTGTGCTTTCTACGCGTGCTTTATTGCGTTATAAATGTACAAAACATCAGTTTATACACTTGTTAACGACAACATTTAAGGACTTGCACATCGAAAACAGCAAAAATTACAAAAGGTGATATTATTCAGCAGCACATTGACACACAGTCAGTGTGATGCGGGCAATATCACCTTTTGTAATTTTTGCTGTTTTCG
>Ga0209367_1004365_pt1 | contig 19477 bp, 13 predicted proteins | sample WorMetLIZISLAND2_FD_187412 | JGI IMG/M metagenome (GOLD analysis project Ga0209367, IMG submission 187412) | Marine gutless worms symbiont microbial communities from Max Planck institute for Marine Microbiology, Germany - Olavius geniculatus... ...
GGAAACTGTTGTCTTAATTGATCGATATTCATAAGATCTCCTTTCGTTTGTTCTTTTAAGGAGATCTTACACCATGGGTGTGACAGATACGGTCACACTAACCTTGAAAATGTAGATAGGCTCGAAAAATTATAAGCTGCCTATACAGTTCATAGATACATAGTCGCAAGCAGTCCGACATTCAAATTCGGGTTCTGCCCACCGGGCTTGAGTCTTTTTATTTGCCGCTCTTCCTGTCCGCCGGTCTGTTTGGCGGATCAGCGGCAAATAAAAAATAGAAACCCTCTGCGACCTCTGCGCTCTGCGGTGAGAAATAATGTTGAAATACCTTACCCTAGTTACGAATATGAGTACTAAGCTCAACTCCACTCCACCGGGTAGAACTTTCAGACCGGAGTCCTGAGTATCTGCCGATTTACAGAATATCCCGCAGCAGGGCGGCGCAGGTGTTCGACAGTTTGAGGCCTTTTTCTTCCACCTTGATCGCTCCCGGCTCACAGATTTCGACACAACTCAGGCAGCCGACGCAATCTTTAGCCCTGACCGGAGCGGATTTGCCATTGCGCATTTCAAATACATCGGCCGTGCAGATCTCTAAACATTCTTCACAGCCATTACATTTATTAGGATCCATTTCGACCACGAAACTCATATTTAAGATTTCCTCACCAGGGCTGCAAATTCGAAATACGTAATTTAGGACGCAGATTTTCGCAGATGCGCGCAGACTGCGACAAATTGAGGAATTGAGGAATTGAGAGATTGAGGAATTATAAAGACCGATTACCTACAATTCCTAAATTCCTGAATTCAATCCATGCTTATCTGTGAAGATCTGCGTCCCATACTTTTTTATCACTTGTCAATATTAATATTGTATCCAAAACTATAATTCATTCTCGAGATATATGAAATCAAACTTAAATGTCAAATCCTGTAAAAACGGTCATTTATTTATCTAATATACTGAATTATTTATAAATAATATTATTTAATTTTTATTGACTCTTCGAATTGCCTGGATTAGAAATATTTTTATTTTCCCACAATCAATAAATTTTTGTATACAACATTGCAAAATTCCGCCACTTCAAGCAAGACCAAGAAAAAGTCTACTTCCGTGAGGGAGTTGGCCTACAACAACTTGAAATCAGCCGTTCTGGCCGGGCGATTCAACCCGGGTGAACGATTGACCGAAGAGCATTTGGCCAAAAGCATGGGCGTCAGCCGCACGCCTGTCCGGGAGGCGCTTCATAAGCTCGAATCCGAGGGCCTGGTCAAGCCCATGGAGAGAAGAGGCTTCTCGGTGGCGCGTGACTCGCGTGAGGAAATGGAGGATCTTTTCGACATTCGGGCCGCGCTGGAAGGATACGCCATCCGCTTGATATGTGCCCGCATTGACGACGGGTCAATCGATGAACTGCAGAATTTGATTGGTCAGGCCGAAAAGGCGCTGCAACGCAAAAAGCTGGATGAGGTATTCAAATACAACACCCGCTTTCATGACACGTTGCATGGCCTAATCGCCCATAAATCACGTTTTCACAGCTTGATTGCCGACACCCGAAAATATGTATTGCGCTACCGCAAAGACAGTCTGCACTATCTCGCCGGTGCGCGGCGCACCATTGACGGCCACAAAAAGATAGTTCTGGCGATCAGTTTAAAAGATCCGGATCTTTGCGAACGCGTGATGCGCGAACACGTCCAGGAAGCCAAAGAAGAGGCCTTTAAAACAATTTCAGATACCACCGGTTCCCAGGCTGAACCGCGATAGCCGCGCTGATAGTTTCATAAACCCGGAAGTTAACCTTACGCGAAATCTGCGGTTAGAAGGTGATCATGTTTATACAGAGATGTATAATTTCGGATTTCGGATTTCGGATTTCGGATTTATGGAGTCGCTTCAGGCTTCGCCTTCGGCTACGACCCGACACGGCGCTCCATCGATTAAGTAATTGCGGGAATCCAATACCTGAATATTGCATTTAAACTTCAATATGGATTTGATCTAAGAATTGAGGATTTTATTGCCTAGGTCTTGAAATCACATCATGGCTGCTAAGGATTTATCAAATAGAATATTTTCGCCACTAAGACACCAAGGCACGAAATTTTTTTATAAATTTTTTTCTTTGTGGCTTCGTGGCTTTGTGGATATTTTCGGTTTATGCGGGTTAGGAATTTAGGGATTGAGGAATTCGAGGATTGAGAGATTGAGGTATTCAAGGATTTAAGAATTGAATGTATTCTACCCATTATAATTGATAGAGCAAAGCGATTCCATAAATCCGCAATCCGCATTCCGCAATCCGCAATCGAAATACCGCAAACTAATATCCAAAATGTTGACCCATTATAAGAATAAGTTGTGAGATCTGGTATTACAGCTACATCTCTCCGGAGAATTTGATGAAAGCCGATAAAGACAAATGCATCGCGTGTAAACGGTGTTTCCCCTATTGTCCGATGGGTAAAATTCAATCCTTTCGGCGGCATGCGGACATTCCCGGCCGTATCTATATCGAGATCGATCAGGATCAATGTACCGACTGCGGTATGTGCGTGCGGGCCGACATTTGTCCGGTCAATGCCCTTCACCAGGAAGTCGAAGACTGGCCGCGGGAGATTCGCGGAATTCTGAGCAATCCGCTGATCGAGTTCAAAGGCTCGCAGGTTCCGGGTCGGGGAACCGAGGAAATGAAGACCAATGATGTCAAAGGCACCTACATGCCCGGTGAGGTGGGGGTCGGAGTCGAGCTGGGCCGGCCGGGACTCGGCGCCTATTTTCGCGATGTTGAAATCGTTGCCATGGCCCTGATGGGCGCTGATATCGGTTTCAAGCTGGCCCATGAGAATCCGGTGACCCATTTCATGTCGGACAAGACCACCGGAAAAATCAGAGACGACGTCCTGGGCGAAAAAGCGACTTCCGCGATTATTGAAGGCCAATGCAAATTGGAGAACCTGTCCCGGGCCTTAAAGGCCCTGCAGAAAGCCGCCGACCGGGTGGATACGGTGTTTACCGTGGAAGTGATCACCAAGGTGACCCCGGAAGGAGAAGTTCCGATCAAGGCCCTGTTGGAGGAAGCCGGATTCTGGTTTTCCATCAACAGCAAAAACAACCTGGGACTGGGATTGCCGGCCTATGATTTTTACGGAGAAGGAGATCATTCATGACACACAGCCTGCATCGCAGGGGGGACTACGAGAGCCTCAAAGAGGATTTTGTCGTGCTGGGCTGCCCGTCTACCGGTATCAACAAGGACGGATCGGCGCCCAAAACCCGGGACTTTTTGAGCATCTGCTACAAGCACGGACCGATCAATCTCGGCGATATGAAAACCGGCAATATCTACAACACGACCATGGATGATATCCTGACCAATGTGACCGACGGCACCGTCGTGCAGTGTACGTTCGACAACCGGGATAAAATTGTGGCCCTGATGAAGGAACTCAAGGAAAGAAGGCCCGGCATCTCAATCATCATTTCCGGGGTAACCGATGTGGTCCAGCAATGCATGCACGAAGCCGGGTTGGGCGCGATTCATTCCCTGGAATATTCGCTGGGGACCTGGGGGAAAACCGAGCGGCTGCCCGGCTATGCCATATTGAAACTGCACACCATGTGCGGTCATGCCATGATCGCCTCGGATCTGGTGGGTAAAATGGTGCGCGATGTCAAGCGCGGCCGCCGAACCGTCAAATCCTGCGTGGTGGAGATGGCCCAGTGCTGCACCTGCGGCAACTTCAATTTGACCCGAGGTGAAGAGATTTTTCGGGAGGTGCTTGCGACGTATATGGTGAAGCGTCTTTACTAGTCCGGACAAGCCGGGGAAATGACTAAAATGCCTAAAATGATCTAAATTGCCTAAAAATTTCGGAGTTGCTTCACTCCGTCTATATTATAAACATCTTATACTTAAAGCATGGAAAGTAATAAAAACAGCGTACGAGCATGACAACACACCATGCTTTTTTAAAAGTAAAATAGATAGAATACCTCAACTTTAGGCATTTTAGGCATTTCTCGGAGTATTTTGATTGTGTCACCAATAGATCTTGCCATCTACAAAAAAGTTATTTCTAGGATGCCACTGGAGTGAATGAAGGAGACCTATATGCGATATATTTTGGTGGGCGGGAGCGCCGCGGCTGTCAGCGCTTTGGAGGCCATTCGGTCGGTTGACAAAACGAGTCGCATTGATTTGTTCAGTGATGAAGATGTGCCGCTGTTTTCCAGAGTACTGCTGCCTTACTATGTTGCCGAGGAACTTGCCAAACCGCTGTTGAATTTCCGGTCGGCCGATTTTTTCGCAGAAAACAATATTAACGCGCATATCGGGGTCAGTGTACAGGAAATCGACCCGGACGCCAAGACCGTAACCACCGATAACGGAAATACCGATGCCTATGACAAATTGCTGCTGGCTACCGGCGGTAATGCACTCATTCCTAAAATTCCCGGTGTCGACAAAGACGGAATATCTCCCCTCAAAACCCTGCAGGACGCCGAGCGTATCTATCAGTTCGACGGCGAGCGGGCGGTAGTTGTCGGAGCCGGCAGCATCGGCGTGGAATCCTGCATCAGCCTGATGCGAAGAGACTTTCGAGTTACATTGCTCGAGCAGCTGGGGCATATACTGCCGACGGTTTTTGATGATGAGGCGGCCGGCATTATCAGAAGACTCCTCGAACAAATGGGAATCGAGGTGATAACCGGGGAACGTGCTATTGAATTCACCGGCAACGGCCGGGTTCAAAGCGTGGTGACGAGCACCGGCGAAATCGAGTGCGACAATGTGATCCTGGCCACCGGCATCCGGCCGGCGGTGGAACTGGCCGAAAAGGCCGGCATCGCCATCGGCATGATGGGCGGCATCACAACCGACAGCACCATGCTGACCAGTGCCCGGGATATATACGCGGCCGGCGATGTCTGTGAAACTTTCGACATCGCCCGCAACCAGCCCTATGTCAACGCTATCTGGCCGACGGCGGTTGAACAAGGCCGTATCGCCGGCCTCAACATGGCCGGCCGGGACCAACATTATGCCGGATCGGTCAGAATGAATTCCATCGGCAATTTCATTGGCATTCCGGCCATGTCCATGGGGGTAACCCGCACGGAAGAATGCTCCTATGCCGATGAGGAATGCCACTTCCAGGAAGTCAAAAAGCGCACGAAAAACACTTACAAAAAGATCATTTTGAAAAATGGCTGTATCGTCGGCGCCATCTTTATCGGGATCGGTCAAACCCAGCGCTGCGGAATTATATCGATTCTGCTCAGGCGTCAAATCGAGGTTTCCGACTACATTCAAACCCTGATCAGCAATAACTTGAGCTTTATGGATATTCTGCCGCTTCTGCGGCGCTACGGCGACAAATTCCCGGAACCCGAATTCAAGGAGTTGATGGATACGGGGTTGTAGAGGTTGGAGGGTTCCGAGGTTCAAGGTTCAGAGGCTTGGGGTTCAGAGGTTGGGAGGATCAGAAGTTCAGAAGGTCAGAAGATCAGAAGATCAGAAAATCAGAGGTTCAACGGTTCAGGGTTGTGCCGATTCTGAAGTTATAGCATCAAGACAAAGAACGCGGCCTTCGACGAGCTCAGACGAGACAAAGTCGGAATGCGAAATGTGATAAAAAAGTATGGGACGCAGCTCTTCACAGATTTTTACAGATAAAACATTCCAGGTCCGCCTGACGGCTGAAGAAGCAAAGTCTGTGAGTGTAATAGTTTTTTTTCGCCGAAGGCGATGAAGACAATTGGTTTTAAAATCTGCGTGCATCTGCGAAATTCTGCGTCCTAATTAACGAGGTGTAAAAATTGCAAATCATCAAGGTCGATCCCCAAAAGTGCACCGGTTGTCATCAATGCGAGCTGTGGTGCGGGACGGAAATCGCCTCGCTGGCCAAGGAACTGGCCGAAGCTATTGTTGAAGAACCCCAACCGGTGCCGCGGGTTTATGTGGAGGGCACGAAGATGGCCCTGCAGTGCCGGCACTGTGTCGAAGCACCCTGTCTGGATGCCTGCCCCAACGGTACCATGCGGCGGGACCCCGATACAGGGTTGGTCTACGTTCACGAACCGACCTGCATCGCATGCTGGATGTGTGTCATGGTTTGCCCCTTCGGCATCATCAATCCCTCGCCGACGTACAAAGTGGCGATCAAATGCGACCGCTGCCGCAACATGGGATTCCCGATTTGTGCCGAAGTGTGTCCGACCCAGGCAATCACGGTCGAACCCCGCCATGACTATCGCAAGGTGTTTTAGAAAGGAGATTTAGATGGAGTTTATCCAGCGCAAGACCGCTGACCGAGCAGTGAATCACTTCCTGCTGAAAGCAGCCGATCAGGAAATAACGGTGGCTTGGGACCGATTCGAGGGCCAGCTTCCCGAATGCGGCTTCTGTGAATCCGGGCTGAGCTGCCGGGACTGTCTCCAGGGTCCCTGCATCAGCCATCCGTTTCGCGGCCAGAGCAAACTGGGTGTCTGCGGCAAAGACAAAGATGTCCTGGCTGCGCAATCCCTGCTGCGATTGGTTCTGAAAGGGACCATGGCCTTTTTGGATCAGTTAAATGATTTCGTCGATGAAATCCAGGCCGGTGCCCTCGATCCCGCCGATCAGACTCAAACCGACCAAACCTTGAAAGCGATTATGGATCTGCTGCACACCGGCAACGGCGCGACGACCGATGATTTTTCGGCGCCCCTGCTGGAGAGATGGAAGGCAGCCGGAATTTTGCCCCGGGGGCTGGCCCACGATATCTTTAAAGCGTCCCAGCGCCTGGAAGGCGGCTTCAGCGATATGACGGAATCCCTGCTGTGGTCTTTTAAAACGGCGCTGTTGGGATGCATGGCGGCCCGGTTGCAGAACCAGCTAAAGACCGCTGTTTTTGGCAGCACCAAGGCCTCGGAGCTGCAGGTCAACCTGGGGGTTTTGCAGCAGGATACACCCATCGTTCTTTTGTACGGACCCATATCTCCGGTACTCAAACAAAAGATCGCCCAGGCGGCCCAGGAGGAAAAGGTCAGCGTCATGGGAGTCTGCACCGATCCGCTGCTGCCGCCTTACCGCTTTTTCCCGGTGACAACCTCTGTATCCCAGGAGATTCCCCTGATGACCGGCGCCGTCGATCTGATCGTTGCCGGGAGTCAATTCGTCAACCCGTCGTTGGCGGATGTTGCCAGAGACTGGACGGTAAATGTCGTGGCGACCGATGGATTAAATCAAAGTGCGGATCCCCAGGAATTGGCCCGAAAAATAGTGATGCAAGCCACCCAGGCATTCGAAATGCGACAAAACATTGCCCGGGATATTCCCATGGTAAAGGAGTCGGCGGTAATGGGATATTCAGCCGCCCAGCTCGATCTCAACAAAATCGTCCGGGCGCTGGAAAACGGCCAAATCAAAGGGATTGCGATCCTGGCCGGCAGCAACAACGTCAAATATACTCAGGATGAAGTGCTTGTCACGATCGCCAAACAGTTTCTGGCCGAAGATATATTGTGCATCTCCGATGGCGATGCCAGCGTCAGTCTGGCTAAATATCGCCTGCTGGACCCGGCCCGCCGCGATAAAGATTGCGGCCCCGGCGTCAACGAACTGCTGGACTCCCTGGGCCACAAGCTGCCGTCGGTGATCGACTGGTACATGACGGATTTTCTGCCGGCCCTGGATGCCGCCGGCGGCAAAGCGCTTGCGGAGTATCCGCTTTGTGCCTATTTTCCGGAAGCCAGCCGCACCGCTGAGGTGACCCAGGCGCTGTGGACGGTGGCCATGGGTGTCTCCACCTATTTCTGGCCCAGCCTGCCGGTCACCGGCAGTGCGAATACTCGCCAGGCGCTTGGAGATTTTTGCCGGCAAAAATTCGGCGCCCAATTGCATGTCGTCACCCAAAAGATCGATGCCCGCGCGAAAGCCGGCTTGTTTTTGAAGGAGATCGATGCACCGGCGGCCCTTTCGGGGAAGGCGTGGGAATAACGCGCCGGGGGGAGAGCCGTTATTAGTTATTGGTTATTAGTTATTAGTAGTTATTAGTTATTAGTTGGTGGCTATTTAGCCCGTTATTCTTCGTTAGAAAGTTGAGTGCAGTTTTAGATTTTGGATCTGGGATTTAAGGAATTCTGCTTGTCGTGAGCTTCAGGGTCGAACGGTCCGTTTTAATTGATAGAGCGCAGCGATTCCATCAATCCGCAATCCGCAATCTAAAATCCCAAATTTGATATTCAGTTATCGGAGGAAATGATATGAAAAATCAAAGCGGTCGCCACTTCCTGCAAATTCCCGGCCCCACCAACGTGCCGGATCGCGTGCTGCGGGCTTTGAGCAAGCCGACCATCGATCACCGGGGGCCCGAGTTTGCCGAACTCTCTTTGGAGGTTCTGGCCGGTCTGCAGCGAATCATTCAAACTTCCGGACCGGTCGTTGTCTATCCCTCTTCCGGTACCGGCGCCTGGGAGGCGGCCCTGGTGAATACCCTGTCTCCCGGCGACAAGGTGCTGATGTTCGAGACCGGGCATTTTGCCACGCTCTGGCATAACATCGCGGCCGCCTTCGGACTGCAAGTCGATTTTGTCCCAACCAACTGGCGCCACGGGGTTAAACCGGAAGTGGTCGAAGAAAAACTGGCCCAGGACAAGGAACACCTGATCAAGTCGGTGATGGTCGTTCACAATGAAACCTCCACCGGGGTTACCAGCCGCATCCCGCTGATCCGGGAAGCCATGGACCGGGCCGGCCATCCCGCTTTGTTGATGGTGGACACCATCTCCTCGCTGGCTTCGATCGACTACCGCCATGAAGCCTGGGGGGTGGATGTGACGGTGGGCTGTTCCCAGAAGGGGTTGATGCTGCCGCCGGGCCTGGGCTTGAACGCCATCAGCCCCAAAGCGCTGGAAGCGGCCAAATCAGCCACATTGCCGAAGTCGTTCTGGGATTGGCAGGCGATGTTCGATGCCAACCGGGTCGGATTCTTCCCCTACACGCCGGCCACGAATTTACTCTACGGGCTGCGCGAAGCCATTCAGATGCTGGAAGAAGAAGGGTTGACCAATGTCTTTGCGCGGCATGATCGTCACGCAGAAGCCACCCGGCGCGCCGTCCAGGCCTGGGATCTCGAGGTTTTGTGCGAAAATCCCGCTGAATACAGCAGCTCCCTGACCGCCGTCATGATGCCCGAGGGACTTGAAGCGGATGCCCTGCTCGATCTGGTGCTGGAGAAGTTTGACATGTGCCTGGGCATCGGGCTGGGCAAGGTCAAGGGCAAAATATTCAGAATCGGCCATCTGGGGGACTTCAACGACCTGATGCTGGCCGGAACGCTGGCGGGCCTGGAAATGGGTCTTGCGCTGGCTGAAGTGCCATTTTCAAAAGGAGGTGTTGCCGTCGCCCTCGATTATCTTGCGAGCACTTTAAAGGAAAAGTAGTCCGGTTGTTTTCCGCATCGGCTGTTCATTTTCAACCACGAAAGGCACGAAAGACACGAAATGGTAATGGTCATATGTTCTGTCTTTCCTTCGTGATCTTCGTGGTGATATAACAAAGGATCGAAATCAACCAAATCTTTTTAGATACGCGTGAAAAATTTTCGATCCGTACTTGAAAAACTCTCATAAAAAAGCCGGACAGACGAAGTCCACGACGATAGTGGCTTGCCAAAGTATGAACCTGATTGGCCAACCGCCGTGGACAACATTAATCATCGAGACCTCCCGGTCTCGGACACCGTACAAAAGGAGGATTTGTCATGAAAAGGAAAAAGCTATTTATCGCCATCCTGTCATTAACCCTGTTTTTACCTGGTGTTCTCATCCTTCAGGCCCAGGCGGCTGAGCTCAAATTCGGCCACGTCGGCGCCCCGGGTTCCCTGTTCACCATCAGCGTCGAAGAATTCGCCAAACGCGTCAATGCTGAAGTTGACGGCTACAAAGTCGTGTCCTTCGGTTCGAGCCAGCTCGGCAAGGATCGGGAACTTCTGCGGAAGCTCAAACTGGGTACCGTCGACTTTTGCCTGCCCTCCACTGTCATGTCTTCGGTGGTGGACGAATTCGGACTTTTCGAAATGCCTTATCTCGTTAAAAACCGGCTGCACATGCGGGCTATCCGGGACCGGCTCTTCCATAGCAAACTGGCTCCGGCGGTGGAAAAGAAAGGCTATCAAATCATCGCCGTCTGGGAGAACGGTTTCCGCAACATTACCAACAATGCCAAACCCATCAACGTACCCCAGGATCTGCAGGGCATTAAGCTGCGCACGCCCAAGGGGGCCTGGCGGGTAAAGATGTTCAAGAGCTATGGCGCCAACCCGACGCCGATGGCTTTGTCCGAAGTCTTTGTGGCCCTTCAGACCGGGGTTATCGACGGACAGGAAAATCCCATGGCCCAGATTTACAGCCAGAAATTCCAGGAAGTCCAGAAATACCTGTCGATCACCGGTCATGTCTACACGCCGGCCTACGTGACGGTCAGCCAGAAGCATTGGGCCAAATTGCCGGCGGATGTGCGTGGACAAATCGAATCCATTGCCCAGGGCATGCAGGAATTCGTTTACATGAAAGCCGCTGAGCTCGACAACGAGCTGCTGAAAAAGGTGGAGGGCGCAGTTGAAATCAACAAGGCCGACAAGGAGGCCTTTATTAAAGCCAGCAGTGCCATCTACGAGGAATTCGGCAAACAAGTCTCCGGCGGCGCGGAGCTTATTGAAGCGGCCCAGGCACTGGGAGCCATGTACTAGAGAATAAGATGTCACCACATCCGGGCTTCGGTCCGGATGCGGTGACAGTAATAAATGAATAATGAGTAATGAATAATGAATAATTGTGGATGTCGCTGCGCTCCGTCTAATTGAAGAGTGATGAGTGCTTGACTGAAAGTATCACTGTTTAAAGCAGACCCGGATGTGGCCAATAATGATTGAAGACTGAAGATTGCAAACAGTAAAAGGTTTCAGGTGTCAGGTTTCGGGTGTCAGGAAGGGAAGTTTTAAAGCCTCTTATGAAATATTTTATTTATCTCTCGCAAAGGCGCAAAGCTCGCAAAGGAAAGGAATTAAAATATTAATAATCTTAGCGCCTTGGCGTCTTTGCGAGAAAATTATCAGTTTCTTTTTGTGATCAGACTGGCGTTTTTTTTGTCAGAGGCAGCGCTCGTGTGAAACTACTTGAAATGGCGAATGACGAATGGCGAATGGAGGATTCGCTTCAGTCTTGGGGCGTCGCTCTTTGGGCTTTGCTTTCAGCTACGACCCCACTAGTCGCCTTCGGCTTGGGGCTTCGCCCTTTAGGCTTCGCATTCAGATACGACTCCACAAGACGACCCGACACGTCGCTCAGTCTTTTTTTAAATAGAATCCGCAAACGCGGACCTTAAATATTCAATATTCAATTCAAAATATTCAATTCAAAAGGGGGGTATCCTTGTATACGCGTTTTCGCAAATTGTTCGAACGCTTGCTGGAAGCCATCGTTATCATTCTGATGTCTGTGCTAACGATTATCGTGTTGGTGGCCGTTGCCTATCGCAAGGGGGGCGCTTCACTGAGCTGGTATGATGAGATCGCATCCGTTCTGCTGGCCTGGCTAACCTACTATGGTGCGGCCCTGGCCGCCTTGCACCGGGGACATATCGGTTTTGCCGGGCTGATCAAAGCCATGCAGCCCGGGCTGCGGATCCCGGTTATCATTTTCAGCGAGGTTTGCATTCTGGGTTTCTTCGCGCTGCTGGCCTGGGTTGGGGTTGACGTCCTGATCATTCTGGAAGGCGACTCGCTGGTCAGCCTGCCCGAGGTGCCGACCCGCTTAACCCAATCGGTGATCCCCATCGGCGCCGTGCTTTTTATTATCGCCGAGGCACTCGGCATTCCGGACGTGTTGCGGGAAGCCCGAAAGCCTGATGGATTTTCCAATGATGATATCCCGGACGAAGCCGACGCTTCCATGGAGGTGCCCCAGCAATGACCCTTTTTCTGATGCTCATCGGTTTGTTCGCCCTGATATTCATTAACGTTCCGATTGCCGTGGCTCTGGCGGTGGTAGCCGTCGTGGCCATGGTGTTGACCCAGGGGGTGGATATATTGCCGAATGTGGCCCTGGTGATGTTCGACGGCGCCACCAAATTTCCCCTGCTGGCGATTCCCCTGTTCATCTTTGCCGGGGCCATCATGAACACCTCCGGGATTTCCAAAAGGCTGATTGCCTTTGCATCGGCCCTGTTCGGTTTTATCAAAGGCGGTCTGGCCATGGTCAATGTGGCGGCTTCGATGTTTTTTGCCGAGATGTCCGGTTCGGCGGTGGCCGATGTCGCCGCCCTGGGCTCGATCCTGATTCCGGCCATGAAGAAACGGGGTTATCCGCGGGGATTTGCCGCGGCGGTGACGTCTTCTTCGGCCACAATCGCCATCATCATCCCGCCTTCGATTCCCATGATTTTATATGCAGTGATGTCCGACAGCTCCGTGGTCCAGCTTTTCGTGGCCGGCATCGTACCCGGGGTTCTGGGGGGGGACTATCATGATGGGAGTCTGCTACTGGTTTGCCAGACGCCACAACTACCCGGTGGAGGAAGTGTTCCAGCTCCAGAGATTATGGTCGACTTTTAAAGCAGCCTCCTGGGCCTTTCTGCTGCCGCTCATCATACTGGGAGGGATCTTCGGCGGAGTGGTGACGGCCACCGAGGGGGCCGGGCTGGCCGTGGCGGCTTCACTCTTTATCGGCGGCGTCATCTACCGCGAACTCAACTGGAACCATCTGCGCAAAGCCATTATCGACGGCGGCATCTCAACGGCGGTCGTCATGCTGCTGGTGGCGTCCTCGGCTCTGGTGGGCAACTACCTCACCGAGCAGCAGGTGCCCCAGCAACTGGCCCAGGCCATCATGAGCTGGACGGACAACCGCTATCTGGTCCTGGCCCTGCTGAATGTCTTTTTTCTGGTGGTGGGATTGTTCCTGCACTCGGCCGCCGCCATCATCCTGGTGGTGCCGATCGTCATGCCGCTGATTAACGCGGTGGGCATCGATCCGGTACATTTCGGGCTGATCGTCACCCTCAACCTGGGCATTGGTCAGCAAACCCCGCCGGTGGCCAGCGTGCTGATCACCGCCTGTTCGGTGGCCAAAGCGGATATCTGGGAGGTCAGCCGGGTCAATGTCTTTTTCGTCGCCGTCATCGTGGTGGTGCTCCTGTTGATCACTTACGTTCCGGCTATACCGATGTCGCTGGTCAGGTTGTTTTATGGGTAGATACAGAGGACTGAGTTTCGATTGCGGATTGCGGATTGCGGATTTTGGATTTAAGGTATTCTATCATTTTATTGTTGCTCTTCGTGTCTTGGTGTTTTGGTGGCGAGTGTCGGGTGTCGGGTTTCGGGTGTCGGGTTTCAGGTGTCGGGTTCAAAGGCACCAAATCTCTTGTGAAACTACTTTTAAATGACGAATGTCGAATGACGATTGACGAATGGTGGAATCGCTTCGCTCAGTCGATTTAAAATAGATAGAATTCATTATTCGATGTTCGGTGTTGGACGTTCGATGTTCGACGTTCATTAGTTTCTATTCTCCGATCAGAGTGGACTCCGGCGGCCGGAATGACATCTGAAGTCCTCAAATATCGATAGCCATTGTTCAAAAACTATGACACTGCTGCATTTGCGGAGCCCTTGACTTGACATGTCAATATCGCATGCATAGGGTTTTTCAACCGGATTGATCAATCCGAAATCCGAAATTTAACATGATATATGGATCTACTGCCGGGTCCTGAACCTTGAACCTTGAACCTTGAACCCTGAACCCTGAACGGTTACCGATGGATTTTTCTCGACTCAAAATTGCCGGTGATTGTCATACCGATGCCGCTACCCTGGAAAAATTCAGCCACGACATGAGTGCCTATCGGATCTTGCCGGCCCTGGTTGTGGAGCCGAAAAGTGAGGCGGATGTTCTCGATACCCTGCAGTTTGCCAGGAACGAAGGACTGAGCATCGTTCCCCGCTCCGGCGGCAGCGATCTCAGCGGCGCCTCCATCGGGCCGGGGATCGTTTTGAATTTCAAAAAGCACCTCAATCGCTTGGCCGTGCTGGGGGAGGAAACGATTGTCGAGCCGGGGATGATCCTGGCACACCTGGTCAACAAGCTCAATGATCATCACCTCATGCTGCCGGCCATCCCCTCCAGCAGTGCGCTGTGCGCGCTGGGCGGCAACGTCGGCACCCGCGCAACCGGTCCGAAAACCGCCAAATACGGCACCCTCGATGACTATGTGCGATCATTGCGGTTCATTACAGCTCAGGGCGAGGTCGTCGACACCAGCCAGGGCCTGCCCGCCTACCTGGAGTCCGGATTACGTCTCATCCAGCAAGAATACCTGGCCGACGAGACGAGTCGTCAGATCGTCGCCGCCAGGCCCTATATCGCCGGCGGCTATAACTTAAAGGCCTTTGAACGCTGTTCCGACATGGGCGAGTTGGCCGCGCATTTGCTGGTGGGAAGTATCGGCACCCTGGGGATCGTGACCGAAATACGACTGAAGGTGATCGAGCAGCAACCGTCCAAAGGGACCCTGGTCGCTCATTTCAGGAATTACGATGAGTTTACGGAAGCCTCACTGCGCATCAAAAAACTGGATCCGGCCGCACTCGAATACTCGGATGCGTCCTGCTGCCGGCTCGTCAACGGCCAAATCCTCAACCTGGAGGATCCGGACATTGCCGCCACATTGGTGGCCGAGTTTGACGACTCAAGCGACAAAGTCCGGACGGGCCGGGAAATTATTGAAACGTATGATATCGCGCGCCTCTGGGAATTTAAGGCGGGAACCCCGGAGGAAGCGGCCTTATGGCAGGACCGCCGCCGCATCCTGCCGTCGCTCCTAAAATATTGCCGCCGAAACAACTTGCTGCTGCTGCCCATCATCGACGATATCGCCATTCACGTCAAAGATTTCGGCCCGGTGATACAGGATCTCGAGGCCCTGATGCGGCGGCTGAATATCGAGATATCGTTTTACGGGCACGCCGGCTTCGGCAGCATTCATGCCCGGCCCTACTTCGATCCGGCCAGCCAAAACCTGAAGGAACAAGTCGAAACCGTCTCGCAGGAGTCCTTTAATATCCTGCAAAAATACCGAGGCACCCTGGTGGGAGAGCACAATGCCGGCCGCTCCCGTTCCGTCTACCTCGAACAGGAATTGGGCCCGGCCTTCGCCTACCTGCGCCAAATAAAAAACCTGTTTGATCCCGATGATTTTCTAAACCCGGGCACCCTTTTTGCCACCGACCCTATCAGCACCCACATGGATTTCACTGTTAGATAAAGCGCTTGGCCTACTAACGCGCTGCTTCTGCCGGTTTATTGAATTTTAGGACGCAGATTTTCGCAGATGTACGCAGACTGCGATAAATTGAGGAATTGAGGAATTGAGAGATTGAGAAATTATAAAAACCGATTACCTTCAATTCCTGAATTCCTGAATTCCTAAATTGAACCCATGCTTATCTGCGTGCATCTGTGAAAATCTGCGTCCCATACATTTTTCAAATTTTATTTGACAAAATTTGTTAATAATTCAGTCAAATATTGTCAATTTTCATTGAATCCCTCCTGTTCAACGGCAATACCCACTCACGCTCCTTCTGCTTTGTCAATCTATGCGATTACCATCGCGTAATTCAAATTGTCTTTTATTATAAACCAATTACCAGAAAAAGATCTGGGCGACGGTGTGTTGACTGCGGTATTTGAAGCACCGGAATCAGCTTTATCGGCCGTTAGGCATCGAAATTGCAGCGAAAACCTTAATCTTTTCATCGACGAACGAATCGTCAGTTCACAACGATCGCATGCCAACAGCAAAGTCGGAGTTACTTAAGCGTTCATATACGGGGGCAGGGGGGCTAATGAAGGGAACGGGTTTTTTGGGACGGTCGAGGAAAATCACTGCAACACTTTTTGCTTCAACCATTTTATTTCTGCTGCTTTTATCAGGCCATAGTGTATGGGCGGGTGACATTGTTTACCCCTGGCGGGCGACAACGGCTATTGTGAAGGCCGGGAACAGCTTCGATGTCTGGTTTGACGCCGACAACGGTCAATCCGTCAACTCCGTGGAACTGCGCGGGCCTTACCACAAAATTACGGCAGCTATAGAAGTGGTGACCGGCAGCTGGGTTTATGATGAGACTTCCGGCAATACCTATGACACCCGGATTACCGTGACCGTCCCGGCCAATGCCCCGGCCGACAGATATGACCTGGTGTTATTGACCTCAACCCAGGAGGAAAAATCCCCGGCAGCCGTCAAGGTGGTTAAAGAATTCAAAACCGACTATTACGTTCTGCATATTTCCGATGCCCACCGTTTTCAAGGCGGCTATGACGACATCGTCACCCTGCAAAAATTATCGACGATCGTTGATATTGCCAATATTATCGATCCCGAGGTCGTGTTTGAGACCGGCGACAATTTATATCGTCCTTCCGACAGCAGAATCGATCAAACCTTTAACGGCATTGAATCCCAAGGCATCAACGGCATGCGCGATTTCCATGCGGCCACGTTTTGGGCCGCCGGCAACCACGATTACGATATAAACAATGACGGCAGCAGCGGCAACCACGATTATAAAGCCGATTGGTACAATAAATGGTACGGACTTCACGCCTACAACATCGCTTATGGTGAAGGCCGTTTTATCGTCTTCAACAACGGGTGGGGTGGATACTCGAATAAACACCAAATAAATAATGCCGTCGCCTGGCTAAACGATGTGGGCCCGGGAAATTTCAGAATCGGGACGGGGCATTGCAAAAGCAATCCCATGCTGCCCCTGGACAACGCGATTGATCTCAATCTCATTCTCGTGGGGCACAACCACTATATTGCGGATGATAATCCAGAGCCCATCAACGGTAAACCGATTCAGTATGTGGCATCTTCGATCCGGGACCATGCGCCGGAGTTCAATTTATTCCGGGTGGACGCTGCGAAGGGGAGCTACACGCCCGTCAACGGTTCGACGGCCCAGGTGGTCGCCATCGAGAACCCGGCGGATAAAAACAATCCGTCCGCCTATAAACCCAAACTGGTACTGATCTACAACCAAAACAACAATGGCTCCGCTGCCGCAAATACCGCGAGCATCGTCAATAAGTTTAATTTTCCGATTAACAAAGCCAGAATTCGCTTCGTCATGCCCAAGGGGGCTGACTATGAAATCTCGACCGGGACGATCGAACAGCAATTCGACGGCCATTCCTACCGCATTGTCGACGTCAGTGTCAACGTCGACGCCCACAGCTCTAAATCGGTTGCCATCTCTTCCGACGACGCAGTTCCCATACCGCCGCCGGTGCCTTCCGACGGCGTCTACCCGGCGGAGGATTTGAGCGCCGCCAGCGGCTGCAGTGCCGCGACCAACCAGGCCGGCTATAATGGCAGCGGCTTTGTGGACATGGGCGGCGACGGAACCTGGTTTGAAATCGACCGGGTAGCCGGCAATGGCAACCAGGCGGAAATTTCCATCCGGTATGCGCTGCCCAACGGCGCCCGTCCCTGTACCCTGATGGTAAACGGCAGCAGCCGCGGCCGGGTGGATTTTCCGGCAACCGGCTCCTGGTCTGCCTGGCAGACGGTGGTAATCAATACCGCCCTGGCCGATGGTGACAACGAGCTCAGGCTGATCGCAGGCGCCAACGGTGGTCCCAATATCGATGAGATTTCGGTGGTGCTGACCGACGTGCCGGCGCCTACGCCCGAACCCGATGCCGACGGCGACGGTGTGCGAGATTCAGCTGACAACTGCCCTGCCAAGGCCAATGCCGACCAGGCGGATGCGGACGGCGACGGCACGGGTGATGTCTGCGACCCGGACAGCGGCACCGGCAGCAACGACCTGAAATTTCCCTTACGCGGAATATTCTACTATCCCTGGTTTCCGCAAACCTGGTCGGTCGACGGCGTCGAGGTGTGGTATGACGTGGAACTCGGACACTACAGCAGTGATGATCAGGCCGTCGTCGACCGGCACATTCAGGATCTGGAATATGCCAACATCGATGTGGCGATCGCATCGTGGTGGGGCGTCGACCGGCAGAAGGAAGCCAGTCGCATCCCCTTGCTGTTGGATCGAACCCTGGCCGCGAAATCCGACTTGAAATGGGCGATTTACTATGAAAGTGAAGGATTCGGCAACCCCAGCGTGGCAGAGCTTGAAGCCGACCTGGCTTATCTAAAGGCCCGGTATACCCAGCACGAGGCCTTTGCCCGGATCGACGGCAAACCGGTGGTTTTTGTTTACAATGCCGACAATACCAGCTGCGACGTGGCCGATCGCTGGGCCCAGGCCACCAACGGTGAGTGGTACCTGGTCCTGAAAGTCTTTGGCGGCTACCGCGACTGTGCCAGTCAGCCCGACGCCTGGCACCAATATGGTCCCGCATCTCCGACGTCGCATTTTGCCGGCAACTCCTATAACATTTCACCCGGATTCTGGCGGGCCGATGAGGCTTCTCCACGGCTGGCGCGCGATCCAGGCCGGTGGGCGCAAAACATACGCGACATGGTGGCCTCGAACGAGCCCTGGCAGTTGATCACCAGCTTCAACGAGTGGGGAGAGGGGACCGCGACGGAGCGGTGTCATGACTGGGCGAGCGACTCCGGCTACGGCATCTATCTGGATGCCTTGCACCGCGACGGCCAGGGCTCCGGCGGCGTCGGCAACCGGAAACCCGCAGCAGATGCCGGGCCAGGTCAAAGCGTTTTCGAGGGGGAGGCCATCACGCTGAACGGCGGAAGTTCCTCGGATCCGGACGGTCGCATTGTATCCTATTTGTGGGAGCAGATCGGCGGAACAACCGTCAAGCTTTCGAGTTCCGGATCTCAAAAATCCAACTTTGCGGCCCCGGCGGTCGGGAAATCGGGTGCCAGTTTGATGTTCCGGGTTACCGTAACCGATGACGGCGGTCTGACGGATTCAGATACCTGTGTCGTCGAAGTCAGCCGCAAACCGATCAGCGACAGCGACGGTGACGGGGTGCCGGACGATCAGGATGAATTTCCCTACAACGCGGACGAGTCTGTGGACACGGACGGCGACGGCCAGGGCAACAATGCCGACACGGACGACGACAATGACGGCATGCCGGATGACTGGGAACTGGCTTACGGTCTGAATCCACTGAAAGACGATGCCGACTCAGACCTGGATGAAGACGATATCAGCAATATCAATGAGTACGAAGCCGGAACTGCGCCCGATCATGCGGAAGGCAATTTGAAGCCGGATACGCCCGAGTTGCTGATACCGGCAAATGGGGCGACGGTCAGCTTGACCCCGCAGTTTGAGACCGATGCTTTCAGCGATCCGAATGACAACGACGACCACCGCTTCACCCAATGGATGGTGACCCGGGCCTTCGACGGTGTCTGCGTTTTCGACGTGACTTCGAACTCCTCCCTGACATCGCTGAGCC
>Ga0209367_1004366_pt1 | contig 19474 bp, 15 predicted proteins | sample WorMetLIZISLAND2_FD_187412 | JGI IMG/M metagenome (GOLD analysis project Ga0209367, IMG submission 187412) | Marine gutless worms symbiont microbial communities from Max Planck institute for Marine Microbiology, Germany - Olavius geniculatus... ...
GTATATAGGGGTGTGTGGAGATCCAAAAGTCGATTTGGTTTCGCTCTTTAAATAACTGAAACAAACCAAACGGACCCGAATTTTCAACTCCGTTCAAGTGGTTTTCCATATCACTTGCAAAAACACCTGACTGGCTGTCCACAAGAATTGCAACTAGTGGAGTGCAGATATACAGTGTGTGGCAAAAAAAGTCGACCCCTAAAGTTTTTCGTTGTTTTCTCAGCAACCATTTAGAATTTTAATTTAAAATTTTACAGATTTATTTACTAAAACCTTTTACATCTAACTGCCAAGTAAAATCTGATTCAGTTGAAAAACGACGAAGTTACAGAACAGAGTAGAGTACAGTTTGTACTGACTGACAAACAATGCGATGCCCAGATGTGGTATACACTCATGGTATAGAAAGTGTTTACTGATAGTGCGTTACAGTAGGGCTACAGACAGTACAAAGTATAATGCACAATGCAGCAGTACAGAGTCCAGACAGTACAGTATGGTTTGTACTGATTTAGTGACTAGTGGAAAGTTTAATACCAAGCTCTAGCAGAAATTCATGATGTAAAAAGTGTTTATTGATAATACAGTACAGACAGACAGTACAAAATACAATTAGCTGTAGAGAGACAATACAGACAGTACACTGAAAGTACAGTTTGTACTGACCATCAGAGAGAGTGATGCCAAGCTGTGGTAGACATTCGTGATGTAAAAAGTGTTTAGGAGCCTCTGCAGTCAGTGACGCCACATAATGACCATGAGCTTCCTCCCAGCTGAACAGCACCAGATCACCCTCCTTACACCTACACCACCACAAAATATTACTACACTATAACATCTCAACAACAACAACAACTACTACTAGTACTACTACTACTACTACTGTGTTGTAGTAATGACTGTGAGCTTCCTCCAAGCTGAATAGCACCATATCTCCCTTCCTACACCTACACCACCACAATACTAAAACAGAGATCACGTTTACTCTCTCCAAACAGCACTAGACAGATAGAAATATCAATAGCTCAGTATTTTCAATATTCTTTGTTTTCCGACATATGTAATACTGACGTCGATATCAATATTTGCAAATATCTCAATATCGATTCAATATCCATATTACTAATCCAGGTCTACTGTTGGTACATCAATAACTACTGTACTATTACTGCTATTAATAAAGGCCAGTCTTGGCCAATTGGTGGCCCTTTTCCAACAGATCACAATTCTACTGGCTCATACGATGCAAGTAAGTCAAAAATGTTGACGTACGACTGCATGGTGACAAGATCTCTGACGACGGCGCGAGAACCTTGACTTAACGACATCTCACTCTACACAGAATCAGACACGCAGACACAGACTAACAAACAGACAGAAACACAGACGTAGAGACAGATAGAGAGTCATAGATATACAGAGACAAACACACATAAACACAGAGACAGACATACAATAATACAAGAGACAGGAAAACCTTGACACATACATACACACATACATACATACACAGCGATATACAAAAACCACGACTCCTAATCTACACCGTGTCTCAGAAAGAAACAGTCAAAATTGTTTTTTGTCATAACGTTGTCAAATTTCAACTAATTTTGATAATTTTTGGCACGAATATGGCCAAAACGATAAAATTATGTAAGATGTACTTATTTTCCACTGCACCTAATTTCTGTAAAACATAGATGCTCCAAAATGTTGCATAACACTGAGTTGTTATCTCAAGTAAACGTTGTAATGACTTAATTCAGCACAAAAACACTTGAATGTGAATTATTTAGCAGAAATATAAACACGTATGACCAATCCCTTGGTAAATTATCAGCATTTATGCTCAAAATGAGCCCAGCATACACGGACACAATGGCTTAGATGCAACGCCACTGGCTGATAGCGGAATCAAAGGTTGACTGATCAAACTGCATTCACTTATCGATTAGACGTGTTTTAATCTCATCAGTCAGCTATTTTGTTGTCTGCTGTTTTAACCGTAAAATATTTAATACCACAAAATTATTAAACCATGTGGCACCTTCTGTCAAACTGATGATGCAAAAGTGAGCAATCTGACACAAATAACCACCGTGTAATATAACAATCTGGAGCATCTGTGTTTCACACGATAGTGCATTGACATAAATTGGATGAGGTGAAAAATTAGTGCATCTTGCATAATTTTATTGCCTTGGCCATCTTTGTGCCAAAAATTATCAAAGTTGGTAAAAATATGACAAAGTTTTGACAAAAACAATTCAGACTGTTTTTGAGACACAATGTACACAAGGGCAGACAGACAAACTGACACCAAGAGAAACAAACAGACAGACAGACACTCAGTTAGCTTCACTCATAGCTGGCTCTACTCTCAGGCTCTACCCCTCCGAGTCGTGCCACTGCGCTAACTGTGTAGCAATCAGGAATGTTTCTGATGCTAAACTTGAATGAATTCTAAGCAGTGAAAAAGACACAATCTCAGCCGGAATGACAACACTAATGCCACTTGCCAGAATCCCATCTACTCTATATAACAGTAATTTATTACTATAAATTAAAAATTATATCTGACCATAATGGTACAAGCTCGTTAACAAAACATCAACACCAATGCTACTTACCAGCCTCTGATTAACTCGACTCAGTTCTTCTTCTTTTGACTGACAATGCACACACGATGCAGACATACTTGCACTCACACATCAGTCTAATGCCTGTGGCTTTTCACAGTTTCTCCCAAAGGCATTTTCATTTACAATAATTCTGAAATGATAAAAGTTTGCACTGCAAGAAACTGGCGGGCAAGCTGCCAGTTTAATCTATCTCATAAACTCAGAAAAAACTGGAACTATTTTAAACAGGGCCGTACTGAATTTCTACTTGTTGAATCCAGGTCATTCTAATTAACTGCATTCTCAATCTTACCTGTCCATCCGTCTGTCCACCCATCTGTTTCGTACAAGCGTTTCACTCAAAACCAAAAAAGCATAAAACCAAAATTGACTTAAACATTCTGCAGGGCAGAAGTAACTGGTGTGCCAATACTCAGCCCAAAAAGTCAAAGGTCAAGTAGACAGTCATACAATATGATGGCACTGGGCCATCGTATGGCTCCTGATAGTTACAAAAATTACAACTGGCTAAATTTCACCACAGCAAACTGTCAGCGGCGTCATGGGTTAAAAAGTAGGCAGGCAGAAAGCTGCAGTTTTCCCACAGACACTAAAAAACCCAGACGGATGAAATTCTGGCAGACAGCTGCAAATTTCCAACAGAAGAGATTACGAGTGTTCAAAATCCCAATTTTGCCTGTAATAAATTATCCTAAAATGGAATTTCAGCCCCAAACTTTGCATTTGTAATCAACGTTTTTTTAAAACAAAAATTGGATTTGCGGAGAGTTCTAAAATATCCCAAAATTTAAGGGCGAAGGTGCATTCCCTGCCACGATGCCACTGAAAAACTGAAGAACAACGTGCATGTGTGGTCCAATCATAACAACATGTGTGGTCTAGAAATCAATCATGCAATCAAATATCTTTTAAATAGCCTATGTAATGCAAACTATTGCTACGTCTAAGACAGTTAATCAACATCTAATACCCAGTGTGGCGAAGGCTTCATCTTCATGTAAACACTGTCAGTAGAAGATGTGGCAACAACACTCTGTGATGTATCCAACATATTCATCACTTCATCTGCATCCCGGCCCCGCCTTTGCACCAGTTCTGACTTCATTAGCATCTCTTGCCCCGCCCTCAGCTCCTGCTCATGTTTACTGATGAGCTCGGCTATCTGCTGCTCATGTTTATTAACAAGCTCGTTGATATCACGCTCACGCTGCTGGGACATGTCAGAGATCACATTCTCAATCTCTGTACGCCACTCATCCTCAGCCTACGACATGCCCATACAGTGCTCATGAATATTAATGACTAAAGGCCGATTTCTGGATCTTTTAGTTAACTGATCAGTTAGTAAACCATCTGTTAACTGTAACTCGCTAGTTAAGTTTGCGCGTTTCTGAACAAAACCTTGACTGGCCGTTAGCTAACTGAATGGTAAACTACTTGCATAGTTGCTTAGCAACAATGTGCACAGTGCTAATCATTTCCGCCTAGCACAGGTGGGCGTCATGAATATTAATAAGCGCAAGCATTTGTCAGCCAGCCCACGAACTAGCAAAGCAATTGCGGACAGCCATTTTGTGCATTCATGAATGGATTTTGTAGTAAAATTTGTAGCAGCAAACGTCTCCTCGTGCGTTTTGAAGACATTGCTATACGGTAAAATCATTTTATAGTATCACATTCTTCAATTAACCGCTTGCAAAATGGTACAAAAGTTGCGTTAAATACGATAACTACGATCAACGGTTAGCTAAATGGCCGATTTCAGACAGTTACATTTTTGGCCATTTTGACCGTTGGTTAGTGCAACGGGAAACGCGTATGCAGATCTGTCAGTTAACACTAACTTGACCGGCCAGTTAAGATCCAGAAACCCGCCTTAAGAAAAGTTATTCATGACTACTGAATACTGATAGCAATCCCAAGATTAAATTGTCAATCCTGGGATCCAGGATAAGGAAATTTGCAATCCCAGGATCCCATTTTCAAGATTAGGTTTAGTGTTTACAGACTGGTTGTTATTTTGGTATCGCCAATGGACTTATTTCATGTAGTATGACCATACGGAAAGTATATATGAAATGCAGGGAGCGACTGTGACTGTCAAAATACAATGTACAATGCAAAGCAAGGAGTACGCCTCTAACGCACATAGAATATTTTGTTCATTGGACGACTAGAATTGTTATTTGTATCACTTATCAGTTACAAAAGTGTATTTTTAACAAATTTCTGCAATCCCAAAATACCAGAACTCGGGATTGGCAACAACAATTGGAATCCCAGGATTTGGGATACCAGAGTTGCAATCCCTACTCATAACTATTCATTACCTACCATCAGAAAATCAGCAAAAACAACACAATTTCAACTATCAAAATTACATCATCTTTGTGTGCCATATAATAAATGATATTTTACAAAAAAACTTGGCGTTTAAAGCAAGTTCAACTATTACAAGCAAGGTTTCTAAAGCTGACAATGCCAATAAGTAGACTAGAGCTGTCAAAATAACACATTAATTAATGCATTAATGTGTTAATAAATTAACGCGCATTAAAAAAAATTAACATGCGTTAAAATAATTAACGGTCATACGTATATTTATGTTAATTTACTAAATTCCGTGAAGCAAAAGTTCTAATATTCTGTTAAACTGGGGTTATTTGACCATCAAATGAGTTCAAGTAACTAAACTGTAGTTGCCATTCTATCACTACTGTAAATAAATAATTATTTTGAAGACAGGCAGTTATTGTTGATTATACGTTTAAAATGTGTTTTTTATTTTCTATATTCTACAGGTGGGGCCCCCAAACGTCGTGGGACCTGGGGAAACTTACCCCCTACTTTCCCTCTCAATGGGCCTGGGTGCGTTAATAATGCATTAAAAAAATTAACACACTGCGTTAATGCATTAAATAAATTAATCCATCGACAGCTCTAATAAATAGTCGACAAACAGACAGACAAAAATTGAGAGGCAATCTGAGTGTGTAGTGCAGTTTTAGGCTGGCTTACTGTTTATTCTTGTATCTGAACTGATAGAGAGTCGACCAAACAGATGAACAAAGAGATAGACAGATATACCAACCAACAAACAGAGAAAGGGAGAGAGAGAGAGAGAGAGAGAGAGAGAGAGAGAGAGAGAGAGAGAGAGAGAGAGAGAGAGGCAAAGAGACAGACAGACAGAAAAGTACTCACAGTACGTAGCGCAGTTTTGAGCTGGTCAACAATCTCTTCATGTCTGTGAACTGGTAAATAATCATCCAGCAGTAGAGACAGCTGCATCATCTCGGACTCCTTGCCTTCTTCCGGTAGCTGTTCCGACAGCCTGGCTGTGAGCTCCAGGATCTTCCGCTCATAGCTGGTCTTCATCTGCTCAACACTGGAACTCAGATTGGCTATGGTCTGCCGACACTCAGCATGGACGTCATCCCGGCCTACAGTAAACAACCAATGAAGTAAAAATAAAATAATAAAAACAAAATAAAATCACATAAGTCAACCCAACAATCAATCAATCCATCCATCCATCCATCTGTCAGTCAGGCGGTTGGTCAGTCAGTCGTCCATCAGGGTACACCGACAAAATCTGGCCGACAAAACCGGGAAACAGTGATATAGGCTTAGGTGTAGGAAATAAGATTAAGGATAGTGCTAAGGTTAGGTTTAGGAATTATGGTTAAGGATAGGGTTAGGGATTAGAGTTAGGAATAGGATTAAGAATAGGGATGGTGTTAAGTAAAGGTTAAGGTTACGGTTAGGGATTATGGATTAGTGATAGGAACAGGGTTAGGGTTAGGGTAAGAATTAGGGTTTGTGTACTGGCGTAGTTTCACATTCCCGGTTCTGTCGGTCCAGGTTTTGACAGGAAATTGATCATTAATGACACTAAAAGGCAGCACTCACAAATTACATAATATAAGATCTACTACAAAAATCAACGTGAGTTTACGTGAGTAAATAATCAACCTAAAATAACAAAAAATAAAAAAGAGCATGACTGTGACAAAATTAAAAATAGAATAAAACGGGCATTCATACATCATTTCTTTTTTAGTGTCAACACAAAGCGTTTCCACATTACGGTATATTCCCTTATTGTGCAGCTAAAATTGATAAAACACACATAGACTGTTTGGATATCAGTTTATTTGTACATATGATTTAATTTGATTTTTGTCCGCTATTCCAAATGTCTACTATTGCTTAACCATAATCTTAGCCTTTGGAATAATTGGGTCAGTTCCTTAATTATAGCTAGTAATTATACGATAGTATTATCGCGACTCCAGATTATATGATGAAAGAAAATAGTACCTTCTTGAGATTGGTGTTCAACTGTTGGCTGAGTAACATCTTGATCCACTGGGGTTGACGCCCTATCACCACCTTGAGACGAGTCTTCCTGGTCTACCATGGGTGACGACTTTTCAGTGCCACTTCGAGACTGGTCTTCATGCTCTACCATGCTAGATGTCCCGTCACCATCTCCTTGTTTCTGTTCTACCATGTACGACACTTCTGGCCTGTTCTTCATATCCTCACTGTCTGATTCGCGACTAGTCTTCAAATGATTCAGTTCTTCCTCCAGTGTCTTTCTCACCTCGCTGACTTCAATTCGACCTCTCTCCGTGACCTCCATGACTTCAGCATGCCACTGCGTTCTCAACTCATCGAGTTCGGCTGCATGTGAGGTCTTCAGCTCCGCTGTCTCCTGTTCACATTTTAGTGCCAACTCCGATATCTCGGTGGAATGTTGTGATTTAAGTTCATCACGTTCTCTCGTGTGTTCAGCAGCTAACCGCTCAAGCTCGGTGATATGTTGATGCATCATGTTTTCAAGCTTGTCTTTCACATCATCCAGTTCTCTCTGACAGTTCTCCATCACTCGACTCAGTTCTTGGTCGTTGCCTGACCTCAAGTCATCAACATCATGCTGGTGCTTCTGTCTGATTTCTTCCAGCTCTTGCTGCCAGCCCTCTCTCAACTCAGCCACGTGGTCAGAGTGTCTCGTAGTCAGGTCCCTGATTGTAGTAGCATTCTTGCTGTTTAGTTGATCAATCTCATCCGTCCACTGGCGTCTGACTTCGTTCAATTCTGCCTCGTGTTTTACTGTCAGCTCCGTGCCAACTCTCTCCGCCGTGTCTTGCCGGACGTCCTCCAGCATGGAATCATGATTCCTAATAAGCTGATTCGCTGCAGTCAGGAAGGCATCCAGCTCACTGATCTTCTCCCGGTGGATCGCCATCTCTGATTCCTGTCTCTGCACCTCCTCAAGCCGGGCCTCTAACTCAGCCTTGCACTCATCAAGTTCAGTCCTATATTGCTCGGCCCTGGTCCGATATTCATCGATCTGGGTCCGGTATTCATCCACCTGGATTCGATGTTCGTCGGCTTTGGTCCGATATTGCTCAGCCGTGGTCCTATACTGCTCAGCCTGAATCCTGCATTCCTCATACTGGTTCTGCAGACATCTCAGGTCATCACTCAGTGTCTCACACTGAGCACATTTCTGCTGCTCATCGAGTTCGACTGACAACTCCGACGACGACCGTTCAGACAACTGCACACGCAGACAGAGACACACAATCACTGTAAAACATTGTACAGTGTGCCCCAAACTGAATAACCAGTGTGCATAGACTGGTTAATCTTCAGTTTTCATGCCAATTTCGGTTTCACAGCCGTCTACGGCTTGACAGCCATCCACAGCTTTACCACGACCAATCCTTGTTGCCATGGCAACAAAATTTGAGACAAAAGGGCTATAATTCGGATTCCGTAAGATCTTTGCATCCGGTGGGAGCTTTTGGGCAATGGGCTATTGAATGAGGCCAATCTAATTCCTCCACAACCGATCCTTGTTGCCATTTAAATGTCACGTGACCCCAAACGTTCAAAATCGTGAATGTAAAATATCTATCCACTGGCCAGATATCTCCGTAACTGATCAACTGTAGGAAAACATTATTTTACTAATAAAACAGCAAATATAAACAGCAAAAATTACAAAAGTTGATATTATTCAGCAGCACATTGACACACAGTCAGTAAAGGTAAAGGTAAAGGTGTCAATTTGTATATCGCATCTCGCGTACAACACTTCTAATGCGCTTTTCGTCACTAACCCGAGCTGCCAGCCGCAGGGCCACCATGTGCAGCCTGCAGACACAGGCTAATGCAGCGGCCGGCTAGATAGCCCCAGTCAGCTGTACTAAGGTCACCACCTTCCATAACCCATATAAATGAGTTACTGTTCATTTTAACGTCCCACGGAGGGTAGAAGGCTGAGTCGACCTAGCTGGCAGGCTTCACACCGAGATGGTTTACCTGCCCGCAGGCAGTCACCCATCGCAGTACTAACCGGGCCCGGTGTAGAGTAACTTTATTTCAGTCAAAACATGTTACCAGCTACGCCACGCCACCAACCGTGTGATGCGGGAATATCACCTTTTGTAATTTTTGCTGTTTTCGATGAGCAAGTCCTTGAATGCTGCCATTAACAAGTGTATAAACGTATGTTTTGTACATTTATAACGGATAACTGCTAACAGTACTACAAAGCATCGGACTGGATTAGCTACCAATATCAAGAAAAACAACAGACAAAGCTGCTCTGTCATTAGCACTAGAATCAGCTTCTACACACTCAGATATGCACTAGAACCAGCCTACGCACCTGCTTTCATCCTTCGTACATTAGCTTCTAATATCCTGTTGCATTAGAGCAAACTGGAAAGGCATAGTCAGCAAAGACCTTGACAAAAGTTGAGGTTCACCTGAGAGGAAGTCGAGATGGCAGCTCTTGACAGACACAGATGGCAACAAAATGTGGCCCAATGTGTCCAGTTGAATGTGGGATGAATCAGGGTCATGGTCAAGCATTAAAGTAAACATACATGCAGTCTGCCAGTAGAAGAATTTTAAAAATTGGTCAATAACGGCAGAGATATGGACAAGAGTTAGAGATTGATGTCTGGTTATTTATAACTCACAGTGTGGAAACGACCTAAATCTTGACCTACTGACCTCGACAGCTGCCGCGGTGGCAGCGGCTGCTGATTCCTTCGTGGGAGTCGCAGGCTCTGACTCACCAATGTAGAACCTGGCTGTCATAAATTCACCTTCAGTATCTGGCCCAAGGTCATGTGACGCGGCCGTGACGTCAGAGGTCATGTGGAGGTCAAGTTCCAGCAAGTTCGACTCTTCGCTGGTGATGATTTCAACACTCTGCGACGACACGTCCAGGGCCAGCTCGTCACCGCCACACAGAACTGTGTCGTTTGAAACCACCGTGTCGTTTGACGGCACTGTACCGAGTGCTGTGGTCGGCAATGTGCCGTTGTGAGGTGTGGAAGCCATGGCGGCATGAAGTTGATCCGGTAACTCATCAGCCGGCAGCCTGACAGCATCACAACACAACTCTATATGCTAGTATTAGCAGTCATCATCATCACCAGCAGCAGCAGCAGTATCATCTCTTGTTAGTCCGCCCGGAAGCGACAGTTTTCGGAGTAAGCCTATGTTTGACTGCAGATGTTTTATTTATCTTTTTTTCAACATGAGATCTCCAAGATGCATTGGCCGATCTGCGCAAAATTTTGCGCGATGGTCAGTACTAGGTCGAATTTTATAATGCCGGTCCAAAATTTTGGGGGACCCACCACAAAAATTTTAGGGGCCAAAAACATGCAAAATTTGGCCCAATTTTGGATGACTTCAAAGTTCAGCGGCGAACATCTCGGGAACAGATAAAGATATTCAAAATTGGACTAGGAGGTTTTGTATCGCGATTCCTCCATCCTCCCGCATTGGGTGATAAAAGTTCGGTGAACTTTGTTCCAGTAATCAGGAAGATTAAGCGGTGTAATCGCACCCACCTAAATCGACTTTTTTGGAAAATCATATGTCAGCTCCTAGGGGGTGCTGCAATCCCCAAATTTTTACATGGATTTGAGAATGACCAAATCTTACTAGCACACCCCAACAGGGACAGGGGCCAACCTTACAACTTTTTCAAAGAGGTCAAGAATTGGCTTAAAATTCAGTGTATGAGCCTCAAGATCTTCGGAGCTAAGGGGCGTAGCCTAACAAAACTTTGCAATGTGATGTGCCGCTATGTGGGGGTGATAACCCCGATACAACTTTTTGGAGGGGGGGCACCACCCCCATAAAATTTGGGAAAGCAAAAATCGTTCAAAATTAGGTTCGATTTCAGACAACTTTCAACTTTGACTGCACATGTCTCTGAAACGAAGTGAGCCGTCAAAAAGTGGAGCAGCAAATGATTAACTACAGCCAATCCCCTGTTGAACAAAGAAAAATTTGTGAACTTCGATACACCAGCCAAAAATTTCTGTTGCCTCATTTCAACCTACCCTAAGTCGACAGTGCGTGTTTGAGTGTAGGCCACATTACTTTGCCACAGGGGGGAATTTCACCTTCCTCCTAAATTTCCCCCCAATTGGACTTAGGGCGCCGGACGGACTCACGTTGGGCTTTGCCCCAAATTTCTAGGTTTAATTTATTCCGAGTTTTCTTTCCAGTTTCTTCTCCGTCTGCTAATTTCCATATTCACATACTGACCTCCTAACAAATTAATCTCCTGCAGGTCAACTCAGCCTGGCCATCCCACTGTGGGTAGGTGCAATGAGTATCAGAGAAAGCTTGGACGTAAACAGGCATACCACAGGATGCAATAGCCCCCATATCCATGGTATTGCAAGGTAAACTGTTGTCTGGCTGAGGGCTAAGAAAATGGAGATCAGCGTCACCCCATAAGCCTTAATGCTCAGGAAGGACTTTGCGTTTTTATGTACATAGTATTAAAGCAAACGCACCACTTCGTTCTTAATGAGCCTATCAGTGAAACAATGCTTAAAATCAGACTTTCAACACACTGACTTTAATGGCTTGTTTTTTTTTGCATTTGACCTACTGACCTAAGGGAGTCAACAAGGCAGGAAATGAGTTGACCTACTCACAAAGTTAACTACCGACATACTGACCTAGATGAGCTGACCTACTGACCTGAAAGAATCGGAAAGGCAGGCAATGAGGTGACCTACTTACTAAGATAACTACTGAGCTAGCGACCTAGTTAGTGACCTAGATAAGCTAAATTACTGACCTTAGGGAGTCGGCGAGGCAGGGAATGGTCTGTCGTAATGAGTTGATGTCCTCCAGCGAGACAGCGGGGAGACGGTCATCAAAGACATCACTGCAACGAGACTACAGACAGACAGACATAGACAGATACATACAGACAGACACAGAGACAGACAGACAGAGATAGATACGCAGACAGACAGACAGACGGATAAACACATGGACAGAAAATTGATGTCATCGAGTAAGACAGCGGGCAGATGATCGTCAAAGACACTCACAAAACGAGACTACACATGGACAGAAAAACAGATAAATAGACACAGAACTAGAAAGACAGAGAGACAAACAGACATAGATACAGACATAGAGACACAGATACATAGACAGACAGATAGACAGATACATTCTAAGAAAGTTGACGTCATCCAGCGAGAAAGGGGGAGGGAGATGATCATCAAACACTTCACTGCAACAAGTCTACAGAGAGAGAGCCAGACAGCGAGATAGACAAACACACAGAGAGTATGTCAAGACAGCAAAGAGACTGAATAGCGAACAAGCAAAACTTCACGGTCAGTCACACCAGCGTATCATTAGCACCTCATGAATGTCTTGTAATAGTGGGTAAACATTAACTTCACTGATTCACTATCACCTACTCTGCACAGACAGTGACATTCTGTGACACAGACGGACAGACAGACAGATAGGGAGACTGAGAGACAGACAGTCTATACAGCATAAAGACATTCGGACAGACAGAAATAGTTTGAGAAGTACCATGAACGTGGGTGGGACATCTTCAAAGCCAGGGAATAGCGCTCTCAGAAAATGCTTACCTGCAACAAAACCAAAAGTATACACAATTCGCTCAATCAGTGACATAAAACTTACACTTAGTGTTAACCCTAGCTATCAGAGAATGCTTACCTACAAAACCTGCACAATACTAAAATAGCCGGTTCAATGACAAAACGACTAAGGCATCAGACATCTGACTATGCTCTTCAGATAGGGGTTTAATTTATTGGTGTGTGGCAAATCAAACTGTCCAGAATTTTCACTTCCATTCAATTGGTGCTCGTAGCATTTGTGCAGCAAACTGCAGTTTCAAAGCATAACCATTAGCGCCAATAGAAAATCACAAAAAACACGGAAATCATGGAAGCCGTGATTTTCATCAAATGCCATGATTTTGCCAAAATGCCGTGTTTTGCCATGTTTTAGCCAAAATTCCATAATTTTACCCTTTTTAACGTTTTTTACAATAATTTTTCGATTTTAGTCAACATAAATGGTGTGATTTTAACGCGAAAATATTTACTTTTGCTACTGCTACTTACTGGCTCAATATGTGACCGTGACATCGTCTTAGAAATTTGTATTTTAATGCTCCACAGCGACAAAATTTTACAAGGACATGGCTCGATGACAGATCATTCACCGTCGCCGGCCCACGAGTCTGGAACAGTTTGCTGGCTGCATTGCGGGCCATAGAGGACTACGAACAGTTCAAAGCGCAACTAAAGACACATTTGTTTGATTGATTGAGACTGCGGCGCCTAGTGACTTCAGCTTTCAGGCGCTGTGTATAAATCCGCTTTATTATTATTATGCCAAACTGAAAGAATACTTTGATGAACAGCGCAACTACTGACCAATACATTCATCAAACTGTCGACGTGTTTGCAGCTCACGACTCTGAATGATGGTAAACTTGTCCACTAGCTCATCAGACCACTAACACACGCAGGCAAAAGACACAATCAGTGGTCACCCATCCCATTACTAACCCGTCTCAATGTAAAACAACTAAGCCGATGTGCTCAATGACATCTGCCAATCTGCCAATTAACTGGCACTGGAAACACACACTGTAAACACAATTAACTAAAAGACCACAGAGCAACACCTGCCATATAGAATCACGCAGTGTTACCTACCACCCGATACAGGTAAACATGCCCCACCTCAACCCAAGACAAGCCCAAGCAAGCGATTTACATAACCCACTAAATATCAAGATGGTTTACCTGTCTGCCAGTGCACACACACACACACACACACATAGATAGATAGTCAGCCACCCATCAAAGTCAAATCCATGACCTGTTGATTATAAGTATCCAATGCCCTAACCATTATACTACCAATCCATCTTAAATACTAACTGAGTACTAGCTGTTAAAGGTCAAAAAGTTGAAGGTTGTGTATAGCCCTTAATGGGAAACCTATCACACAGAGCAATGAAACATCACCCGCCAGATGGCAACACAGGTGCATCTGCACCACCTTGACTTGAGCCAAACAGGCCAGTAGTCCCAGTACTCAATTTACCTACCCCGGAGGGATGGAAGCCTGAGTTGACCTTAATGGTTGGTTATAGGCTGAAAGAGTTTACCTGTTCGCAGACAATCACCCATCTGAGAAGTAACCACTTGATGGTAAGCATTGAACCCATGACCTCTAGATCTTAAGTCCGACACGCCACCATTACACACCACCAAGCCAGTAAGTAAGTAATTAGAAGGCAGTGTCTGATAAATGCTAACAAATAAGTAAGTAGACATGCAAAGTACCAGCTGATATGCATGTGCGAATCGTCGTCGTCGTACAACCTCAACAAGCGCTCGGCAGTAGACCGTCGGTGAGTCCAGGATCTGACGAATTATCTCAACGCGATGACGAATCTTCTTCAGAGTCTCGTGACGAATCACGAGCTTGTTATCTAGGTCACAGATCGACTTCTCGACATACATCACCCACCTACACATGCATACAAACAGACATATTAAACAGACAGGCACAGATAGGCACACATACAGACAGACACAGAGACAAAGGCAGACAATCAGTTAAAGATTGTCTGTAGCTGTTAATCGAGTAATGCTGCAGTTTAGCTTAGTAAAATATAGCAACTTCTTTTTAACTCCAAAATCGCAGGAATGGGATGCTGCCAATCCTGAATCGCCGCTAACCCTGTTAATCTGAACTGGCTAAAACAGCCAAGATCCCGGGATCCTTAGATACCGAATCCAGTGATTACAAACACTAGTCAATACACGACGAAGGCAATGTACCGCAGCCGGGCATGGAGGTTGGCAGAAAGTTCCAGCTTGGCAGCAGCACATCGTCTGTGAATATCCTGCAATGACTGGTGGTTCTTCAGCATTAGACTGAGCTGACGCCGGTGACTGGTACATAGGTCTGGCAGTACGCTTACATCTTGGAGGTTACGCGCCCGAGCCTGGTTCTGTACAAAACCCTTGACAAACACACACGGACACATAGAGAGACAGATACACAGAGACATCAAACTATGCATTTTGGCCCCTCACTCATCACCAGCGCAACTTACAGAAAATTCTGGGCATTACGTGAAAGGACCATGTGACTAACATGGATGTGCTAAGCCGGACTGGACAGCGAAGATTACAGGACATTGAAGCAGAGAGACGACTTCGGATGGCAGGCCATATCATCAGGATGCCACCTGGATGACCAGCCAATCACGCCATGTCATGGACCCCTTGTGGTAGTGGCAGACGATGAGGTCGTCCAACGAAGACTTGGCGGGCGGTCTACATTTAAAGAAAACCTGGTTGACCAAGGAGTCGATTGGAACAGCGTCCGGGCTGTGGCTACAAACAGAAGCAGATGGCGAGCTCTTGCTGCCTATTGTCCTGTCAAGAACTGGAGGATCTAAGTGCTAAGTATCACTAATCTCCATACTGGTCCCTTGAACACATTACTAATGGAAAGACTGCAGGGTTTGGTTGGTTAGTGTTCGTTGCCAAAGTCAGAAACAATAGCAACCGATGCTTGTTTTTCTTCGTCATGTCTGCTCTCGTTCCACGTGCATTTAATGTGTGATTTTTACAGCTTTTTGTTGCAATGGAAAACGTCCCGGATCCCAGCACCACAGAATACACCAAAATATGCCATTTTGAGATCAATAAAGGCAGAATTTTTCCGAGAAAGAGCAATGCCTCCTCCTCAGACCCTCCCATTTTGTTTTGGGGAAGAGGCAGTGACCCTTTGCCCCTCGGGCCTTGCTTTTCCAGCCTTCAACCTTTGACGTGCTCTCCTCTACTTCGATATATCTTCTGCCACTACTGGCATGTCTAGATGTCTTCGTCTGCGTGCACCTCTCTGTCTCTGTCTGTCCACACGTTTGTGTCTGTGCGTACCTGTGCCATTTCGACTTGTTCGTCAACAATCTTGCGAGCACCGAGCATCAGTTGTTCAAGGCCCGACAGCCGGTCCTCCAAACCTTTCACTTCCTTCATGCTGGGATTGTCCAGGGTCGACAGCAGCGACGCAATCTCAGACGACAGCGAATCACGAAGCTCCGAGTCATACTGACACACACAGACAAAGAGAGATACATAGACAGACATATAGGGATGAACAGAGACACAGACAGACAGACAAATAGACAGACATGCTGGAATTGTCCAGTGACAATATCTCACATGATGACAAACCACGAAGCTCCATGTCACACTGACACTTAAAGCGTAATCAATTTAGCAAAACTGAAACCAGTTTCAGATTTAGGTTTCGATGTGTAAATGGACTGCACAAAAATGATTTCTATGCAAACATGCAATGGGACGTGTCACCACGTGATATAGTATAACGATAATATTGCAGCTTCTGTTCAATGAAAACCAAGAAGATGTGCTACGAAACGACGTTCGCAAGTCTGTCTTATGTCTGTTTTATTACTTTAAGTTCTCAAACTTTTTTTCAGTCAGTGGTCGACATAATTAGGCCTAGCCGGCGATGAATATGGTACGACAACCAGGCATGCATACATATAAAACAATGATCTTGTCGAACAAATAAAAATTTACCACATGCATATAAAAATATCTGCCATATGGCTATTACATAAATATATAATGCTAAAAAATAAATTTATTTCAATTTTGGTCTTATTTATGTCTAATCTTGCATAAGCAAACAAACAAAAACCCGGTTTCAACCAGCAAAACCTGTTCCAGAGACAGTTTTGCCATTTAACCCCAGTTTCACGAAACCGGTTTCAGTTTTTGCTAAATCAATTATGCTCTTAAACAAACACAGAGACACATAGAGAAAAAGACAGACACACATTTAGACAGCTATACTGACATGCAGACAAAGAAAAAGATCTCCATTATGCCAAGATTATCTAGTGACAACAATTCAATAACAACTAGTCATATAACTCTGAGTCATACCAACAGAATAAAAAATAAAAATAATGTCAACATATAAACAGACAAATAGACAGACAGACAGACAGACAAACAGGTACAGACTTTTTTCATGCCCAAATTGTTCTTTTCACCAGTGGTAATTTCCATTTTCGTTACAGCAAAACAGCAGAAATTACATTCAAGGCCAGAATCAGACCTGTCTGAGTGCAATTCAACACTGATTGACCATCTGTTCCAGTGAGTTACACACAGGTAAAACAAAAAAACCCAGCTAATGCAAAGGGAAACGCGCAACAGCGGTGCATGTTTGAAAGCCCAGTAAAACAAAATCTAAGTTCACCCATCCTAGCAACAATGTTTCTTTTACAGTCGCCAGATAACTGGCGGCTAATGATCTATGGTGTTTTACACTTACACTCATCAAAGGGCATGACCTGTCTCGCTCAGCCAATGCCATATTGACTGAAACTCACAAATTTTTTCCACCCCCCCCCACTCATTTAGCGCCCTCGTTTGTGGTGACCCCCTTCAAACTTATCGAAAAGTTTTATGGTTCCTGAAACTAGAGTCTTCCAGGCAGCTGACGGTGAAAATTTGGTGATCCTAGCTTGCACCGTTTTTGACTGATCCACCTGTGTGATGGAGAGACAGACGGACAAACAGAATTTCGATGGCTAAGATGCGCTACAGCAGTAGCTGCTGTTGCGCGTAAAAACAAACAGACAGACAGACAGACAGACAGTGGTCAAAGGTCAAACACAGAAAAATTCTAAATCGCTTCAACGTCATTTCAAGGTCACCGACCTGCTTGCGAGCAGCCTGACATTGCTGGACCATCTGCTCAAGTGAACTGCGTCTATCCTGAGCACTGATCCATGACAACAGAGTCTGACTGTCAGCACCGGATGACGACGACGACGACGTATCAACAGGCACAAGACATGGGAGCAGCGGAATTCTACCGAGCAGCTGTAATACCTCACTGAAACTAACAGACATGATGACACACACAGATAAGTCAGTGAGCTACAATGTAAAGCGCTGTCAATAATCAACACATGCACAGTGGCAGAACAAACAGTGCACAAAGAGACACGTCCAAGACATGCTGCCTGAATTTAAGGGCTCTATAAGCTTGCAAGTAATAAGCCAACAAACAGACACTCACACAAACAAACAAACAGAGAGGCAGGCAGACAAAGACACACTGATATGACAGCCAACCCAAACTCAACAGGAAATCTGAGCTAATGTTCATGATACATGCAAAAGCCTATAGCAATTCCCGTTCACAGGTAATCTTGGTCTATCTCTATCCATTTCGTTGCAATTCAATCTTTTGCAGCCAAAAATTACAAAAAAGCTATTACTTTTAGGGTTAAAAGTCATTCAAGATGTTGACATTTTCAAAAAGCTTGTCACCAGTGATCGTTATGATAAGCAGCATGTCTGTGCCTATCTGCAATCATTTTCACACTACACAAGCCAACAGTGAATAAATAACTATTTTCAGAGGGGTACCCCTCTTTGACGCCAGCGTGTGCAGACCACCTTGAACCTACAGGGTCTGAACGTGGACTGCTAAAATCTACATTCAATGCTAAAAATTTCATATGCAGGTTGTCTTGATCTATCTCCAGCAATTTCGCCGCAATTCACTCTTGAAATGTGTGTCGCAGCCCAAAATCGCGAAAAAAATGACTACAACCCCTATTTTCGGGGGTTCAAGGTCATTCAGGGTAATCGATGTTGACATTCCTAAGAAGCATGTCTCCAGTGCTTTTTATGATAAGCAGCATGTCTGTGCCTATCTACAACCTTTTTCACGTTAGATGAGCCAATGGCGGTAAAATAACACCTTTTTATGGGGCGTGCCCTCTTTCGCCCCCTTGTTCATGGAGACCCCCTGTACCCAGTGGCATGAAATTTTGTCACAAAATACTAAAGATACTGAGCTATCATAAGGTGAAAACCCGAAGTCTTTATCTCACCTGGTCTCCAAACGGTACTGGGTTGTGACAGACAGATGGACGGATAGAATTACCGTAGCTAATAAGCGCTATAGCTATGCTAGCTCTCGCATGTAAAAAGTGAAGCAGTACTGATTAATGAGTAGAAAAACGAGATTCATTGTAAGTTAACTACTAGAATAACACAAGCTATTGGTTGAATAAGAGTAAGATTAATTATTAACCATGAATATCATTAGTGAGACACTGCTACAGCACAAGACTGTTAGGTATAAAGTTATACTGTTGACTCTTTGGCATATCAATGTGACAGGGCTAAGGTTAGGGTTATAATAATTATATCCTGATAAATCTGGCAAGCAAGTCATCACTCTAAGGTTAGATTAGACTTAACTACATTATTACTCTACTATTACGTGGAGCTCGGTGGCCGAGTGGTTAGAGTGTTGGACTCAGGTCAACTTCACCAGAGCGAGAGGTCCTGGGTTCGATTCCTGGACGGACCCCTCAAAAATTGCCAGGCCTCAGGACAGTCACGTGG
>Ga0209367_1004367_pt1 | contig 19474 bp, 15 predicted proteins | sample WorMetLIZISLAND2_FD_187412 | JGI IMG/M metagenome (GOLD analysis project Ga0209367, IMG submission 187412) | Marine gutless worms symbiont microbial communities from Max Planck institute for Marine Microbiology, Germany - Olavius geniculatus... ...
GTAGAAGGCCTAGTCAATCGTGTTTTTCCTGGTCCACCCGCTGGACACGTGACCACGTGACTGTCCTGAGGCCTGGCAATTTTTTTGAGGGGTCCGTCCAGGAATCGAACCCAGGACCTCTCGCTCTGGTGAAGTTGACCTGAGTCCAACACTCTAACCACTCGGCCACCGAGCTCCATAACTCAGCAGTGCCTGCACAAAATGTCGACGAGACACAATGGCCCGAGACTCGACCTACTCGGTCGAGACCGAGACGTATTGCTCCGAGACCGAAACAGGACCCGAGACGCATCCATCTGAGATTGAGATGAGATGTTGAGGATTTTGTCCGAGACGAGACAGACGAGATGTTAGTACCTCTTCAGACTGTTTCGAGACCAAGACGTCTCGACCGAGACCACATCCCTGCCTGGTACACTAGTAGTAGAGTTGGTGGTCTGGCGTAACGACAACGTGTTGTGTCTGATCAACAACTTAGTACTTTAATAGGTGACTGCCTGCGGGCAGGTGAACCATCTCTATATGTAACCAGCCGCCTAGATCAATTCAACCTTCCACCCATCTGGGGTAAGTAAATCGAGTACTAGCCTATCTGGCTGGGATTAAGGTGAGGCATGTTCACCTGTGTCAGGTGTGATCCCACATGGCAGGTGACGCTCCATGGCTCTGCGATGGAGGAATACCTTTAACCCTATTTTTAACCTTAGTAGGATCAATAAGGGCACTGAAAATGACGGACCCGAAAATGAAAAACCATCAAAATGTCCAGGCATGAAATTGGAGAACATGAAATTGAAGGACCAAGAGTCCAGACGTGAAATTGACAAACATAAATATGCAGCACATGAGCTGTAAGCGAGTAGATTTTAGACGGCCGCTTATTGACCGTTGACCGTCTAAGTGGATATTAAGCGTGTTCAGGTCGGCGTAATTGTAGTACTGTGATCAGTTGCGATCACGAGAGTTTGTTGTCATACGTAGCGATAGCTAAAGGCCGCGGTTTTCTGTACGCGTGCGATAATCAATTATACAAACAAGTGAAAAAAAGAGGAACTTAATGTTTTTTTGTACAGCACTTAATGGCTTAAGTGCTGTACAAATCCGTGTAATGTCTCAGCAAAGATCGAAAATGGTGAACTGAAACTTCTGGTACGTATTGTCTTATGTAATTTTATAGTCTTTATTTATAGTTACTGCATTTAGCGTCTTACGAACACTGTGTCCGGTAAAAAATGGACCCCGGCACATATATGGCACTTATATGATAAAATGGCACTTATATGATAAATATGTAACACATATATGTGTCATATATGAATTATACACAGTGTTTCATAAAAAAGGACCCCTTTTGTTTTTTTCATAATTCACTCAAATGATGATCAATTAACGCAAAATTTTTATAAGTTGTAGCTAAAAAATACTAATTCAAAATATTTCAACAAAATATGGCAGTTGATTAAATATCCTTTGCTAGTCGTGACGTAACGCTGACGTCATAATGTGTCACGGGTACAAACTTTTAGTCTCAACTGGTGCTGTCATTGTTGCCCTGCTTCAACGATGAACTTAATCTCGTTCGCTGATGAAGAATGTTCACTGTGTTGGCACTAAGCAACGTGGGATCATGAAATCAGGCATCTTGTGATTCAAAAACGCAACCATTTTGCAAGCTCAGTGTGCTAGTGCACTGTCTTGCTCGAACATGTGAAAGTCCAACTATCCCCACAGACACATATGTGATTGTTTTGCACGTTTTTGTGGCTGCAACTGTAAAACTTCAAGAATTTGTCATGAAGAAACCAGATTTTTCACCATCAGAACAGGGTAGCAAGTGACAGCACCAGTTGAGACTAGCATGTTTGTACTTGTGACACATTATGACGTCAGCGTTACATCTCGAATAGCAAAGAATATTTAATCAACTGCCACATTTTATTGAAATATTTTGAATTGATCATCATTTGAGTGAATTATGAAGGAAAGAAAAGGGGCCCTTTTTATGAAACACCGTGTATATTGTTATATGTTTATCATATAAGTGTCAGATGGCACATAGGTGAAATACTGGGATTGCGCCGCTTTTACCTTTTAGGTGAGCTTATATCAGGTATTATGCCCCATTGCAGAGCATGCATCACTTTTTCATTCTTAACTTATATTCACTGTGTGACACTGTGCAGAATGGTCATCTGGAACACAGTGATGCATCAGCCGAGATTAACCAACTTCAGGTCAGCGAAAGCCGCAAGCGCAAAGCCGCGGAGGACGACCGCCCATTACGGCAAATATTTAGTGACGTTTGTCCGTCAATTTCATGTCTGTCAATTTCATGCCTGGTCACATGGTCCGTCTATTTCGTCAAATTCAGGTCCGGCATTTTCAGTCAATATTCAATACGGTAGTAGTAGTAGTAGTCCCAGGCACTAAAGACAGCCTTGCATCTGTATCACTGCTGCAGTATACACACAGACACAGTTGGTATGCTACACACACATAGACAGACAGACAAACCTACAAGCAAACATCTACTGACCCTGCGTAGATACTGGTCGGCCTGGTTGCGATGTCTAAAGTAAGCAGTGGATGCCGAAGTCTCAGGCTTGGTGACCGGTTCACCAAATGTAAACAGCGACAGAAACACAGCCACGGCTATCAGCCCGTTCAACAGCCAGACAACCAGCCATGGCAACACCAGATCAATCCATGACACAGCCACTGTGATACAGACAGACAAAGACAAGGATATATATAGAGAGAGATGTAAACAGACAGACAGACAGACAGAAACACAGCCCATTCCGAAGCCAGATGACCAACTACGGCAATAACAGGTAAGTCCATGACAATCCTGTAACAATTACACACAAGCAAGCACAGACTAGTGTTTGCAATCCCAAGATCCCGAATCCTGAGATTTTGGCCATTTTCACCAATTCCGAATCCTGGGATCGACAGCATACCAATCCTGAAATTTCGGGATAACAAAACAAATAACAAAACAGATAACAAAAATTTGTTAAAATTGTACTTTTGAATGTCAAATATCAAAATAATAACAATTCTAGCTGTCTAATGAATAAAATATTCCATGCGCATTAGAGTCCTACTCCTGGCTGTGCACTGTAATTTGTATTATTTCATGCTCACTATAGAGCCCTAGCCCTTATTCAGTTTGCGGTGCAGTGTTATTTGCATTATGACAGACACATTCACTCCCTACAGTTCAGATATACCTCCCATGCACAAAACAAAGTCTATTGGAGATACCAAAATAGCAACCAATCTCTAAGCCTAATCCTGAAATGGGATCCTGGATTTACGAATTTCTTATTCCCAGATGCCGGGATTCAATCCTGGGATTGCAATCACTAGCACAGGCAGACAGACAGAGAGACATGTATCACATACGACCAAGTCCGTGGCTGACAACAGTCCACACAAACAGTGTACAGTCAACAATGGCTCACTCGAGGCAATCTTACCAGCAATTCCTAAGCAACCGTAACCGTCCTAAATTGCTGATCCAGAAAGAAGTTAGAAAGCACACATAAAATTACAAATTCTTGCAAAAATTCCCCGAACTGTTCGCAAATTGGCAAAAACACTGATTACTGGTAATTACTGGTAATTCACACCTGCAACGCAGACGTAAGTCAACTGTCAAGTTGAGTCGTGCTGCAGCGCATGTGAATTGAAAAATGACGATGAGACGCAGCTCAACTGAACAAGTCTGAACATTCGTGACCCAGTTTTCACTTATGGCATCATCGTATTCTTTTAGTACTACTCACTGAACAGTTGGAACTGGAAACTGGGTCATGACAGTTTTTGCACATGGCCACATTGGATAAATTCTAAACTTCTTCAGAATTTCTTCAGCTTCCAAATTATCAACCAAAATCTGTCGGCAGTTGTCGGCAATTCAAATCATTCAATTCACACCCATCTTCTGATGCGCATCGGTGACACAGGTGCAAATATAACACAAGTTCGCATACCAGGTTCCGTGGTGCCAGAAGCGAGTAAAGTCCTTCCAGCCGTTCTTCCCACGTTGGAGTTGTCCAAGGATGCGGGAAAACCCCCACCTAGTTTCACTATTCCAGCGAAAGGGTTAAAGACGAACAGGGTCATCATAAACAGACAAAGGAACATGCGAGTCCTGTCCAGCAGACCGAGATAGTTGGTGGGAGACAGACTGGGACTGTCTGAAACACACACACACAGACACATAGTGATACACAGAGACAAACACACATACAGACACAAAAACTAACAAAAGTTAACTCAGCCTCCAACCTTCAGCGGGATGGGAAATGAGTAAAAGCTTACGGGCTATAGAGTGAATGCCTAGTTTGGCTGATTTGTGTGGTGGTATGTCTGCTGGCTGCAAATCGCAGGTCCAATTGTTCACAGAAGCAGGCAATAAATAGCCGCATAGTGCACTGTGAAACTGTGATATCATTAGCTCATGCCAATCATCTGCCACTTCCGAGATTGTAAAAGCGTTTCTGGTCTCAAGTCTGTCTCACGTAAAAAGCGCTACTGGTGGTATAGTAAGTACCAAGACTATAAAGGTAAATGCAAGTTCTGTCTAGTAGACAGCTGGCATGAGATGGACTGGGAGTGTCTAAAAGCCAAAGACAGAAAGACATACACAGACTGACAGACAGGCAGACAAATGAAGACTCATTCAGCTGATCGACTGACTATCATAGACTAATGACTATAAACTAACGTCAATTAATAGTACTAAGCTCTAAGTTTGTAACTTCTGCGCCAAAAAAATTGTAACTTTTCAATGACAAATAACATATTGGAGTATTCTGAAAATTTCTGTAAAAGTCAGTGATTACCAAAACAGCAAAGCCATATGGTTGGCTTTCATATATCGTATCATACATATGAGACTGCAAAATTCCCATAAGGTTTCACTAGATCTGAATTGGCATTACCCTGCTGCGTGATTTTGCAAAAGTGCAACAATGCTCAAAGTTCAATAACTGCTTCCAGTTATTGGAAGGTCACTTTTCCTGGATAACATTTTGAAAAATCAAACAACACATCAGCAAATTTGAGCATATATTTTTTCTAGCGCTGTCAAATTAACACATTAATGCATTAACAAATTAACATGCGTTACAAAAATTAACATATGTTAATAAAATTAACACATATGCAGTGCCGGAGTTAGAGAGTTGAAGGCCCCGCCAAATACAAGTGTGAGGCCCCTATAATAGGGGGTCTGAGGGTGGAGCCCCCAGCGGGGTCCAGGGGATCAAGCGATCAGGGGGGCAAAGCCTCTCTGAAGCTGAAACACTTTTGGCTTTTGAAAGTTCACTGAAAGTCGCAAATTTGCCCACTTTTAAAAAATTTGAAACACAAAAAGTCAGATACAATTTGTGTTGTCTTTTCAAAAAAATAACGTCTGTAGGCCGCAATACGTGGCAGATTACTGCACAGTAACGAAAGTAATAGATGAGGCCACTTTGAGTAAACTTTCTATGTGTCTATTCATTCTATTATGCATATATTTTTTGTTAAAACTAGAAAAATTTTTTCACGCCTAGCATGAGACCCCTGAGCATACGTGAAGACCCCTGGCCGGGGAATATGAGGGACCCTTCTGCCGGCTCTGCACATAGGTAAATTTATGTTAATTTACTAAATTCTGTGAAGGTAAAGTTCCAATATTCTGCTAAACTGTGGTTATTTGACAATCGAATGAATTCAAGTAACTAAACTGTAGTTGCCGTCCCATCACTATTGTAAATAAATATTATTTAGATGACAAGCTAATAGATTCCTATGCGAGCAATGATGTCAGTTATTGTTGATTATACTTTTAAAAATGTGTTTCTAACTTTCTATACTCTACAGGCGAGGCTCCTAAACGTCGTGGGGTCCATGGTAACTTACCCCCTACTCTCCTTCTCGATGGGACTGGGTCCATTAATAATGCGTTAATGCGGTAAAAAATTAACGCTCTGACACCTCTAATTTTTTCCTACTCACAACCTTAGTAGTTATAGCAGTAGGTAGTAGTAGAGAGACAAACATACCGATCTGATCAGACAGTGGACTAAGGTTGCTGGCTGAATCCAATGACAACGGACTGGAATCTATGGTGAGTGAGTCGCCATGACGACGATGATCAACAACTGGCAACAGGTTACAGCTATCCCCTGCAACACCTGCACCTAGCACACATACAACCACATCATCAGCATCATCATCATCATCAGCAGCAGCAGCAGAAGAAATGATCTTGGTAAGAAGTTGAAGCGTTGCTGCCATTCGCCGGAGATGAGGGTGAGTGATGTGGCTGAGGCTGAGAACACTGACTGATCAGCATGCACTAAATGCAATCACACCACCCACACTATCGAACCCCACTGGTTACTGGACTCTCCAGCATTAACGCTTGCTACGATTGACATGTTTGGACGTTATGAACTGACACAGTGTGCAACAAATATAATTAGTGAAATATGAACAAACAAACAATCACTGAGCAACGACATAGTTGGCTTAGTCTATGATCATAACACTTTAATATGCACCAACCAAAGAAGTCGTAACATTAAATATTCACTAAAATCTCTAACCGATGCCTATGGCCAATAGGAAAATTGCACACTCAACAGATGACTAATAATAATGCAGCAAATGGCTTTTCCAGCCTTCATATGAACACCAGTCACCAACTGACCATACGTAGCTAGTGGGTTACATGACAATAGACAAAATGATTTCCTAACTGATAATAGCACAACTCTTAAGCAACGATAATTATAGTGCATATTTATTATAATTTTTTGACAAAGACAGACAAACAGACAGGTGAACGGAGAAAATAATAAAGTCACTGTTGTTGTTGTTGCTGTGTTGGCCAGCAACTGCAAACTTGAGCACAATGTTCTCCTGCTTCAGCTTCTTGTTGCTGTTCTTCAAGTAGCGGATGCAGTCAATTGCCTTTCGCAGCACTCCGGACTTGTTCAACTAACGGACACACACCGACACACAGTCACTGATGGACACTGGAGAGACACACAAAGTGTCAGACACAAAGCTACAGAACACCAGCTGAATAAATGTCAACTGCATAACAGAATTGTTATGAAATGACTGACATGAAGATTGAAGAGTTCAAAAAAATTTCAACTTTACATACACTGTACCATATTACACTGAAAAATCAAGATTCTGTACGTTTGAACAGTTGCAAATGTGACATTGTTGAACTTTATGATGCCAAGATATGAATGGTTGTGAAAAAATGAAACATTTGAGTTTCGACCAGTGGTTAACTTTCTGTCTTAGTTAAAGCTAAAGGTTATATTCACAATTCTAAAGAAATTTTGAAATGGTTTTCATCTGCACAATAACAAAAGACTCTATGCAGCTATCTCCTCATCGATATTACTGACAGACACAAGGGCAGAAGACGAGTGAAAAACTAGTCTTTGTTAGATGAAGAAGCCCTTTATGCAACAGAACTTTATGCCACATAACAGTTGGCTGTTCCACAGCAAAAAAAAATACGTCGACGACTTTACTTGCAGGTCAATAGTGACAAAACCAAAGATATAATTCTTGGTCCTCTTTCTAAGACTAACTTACCATAACTCAATACATCTTCAGGCACCATAGAACGAGTCAGCTCCTTTAAGTTGTTGAGAGTTCATGTTGACTCTTCCTTGTGTTGGTCAATCCACATCAACAGCATTGTTAAAAAACCGCTACTAGACTCTACTTTCTCAAGCAGTTAAAAAGAGCAGGACTACCCAGTGGTCATTTGTTATACTACTATACCTCAGTCACACGACCAGTTCTAGAATACTGTGTTAATGTCTGGCACTATGCTCTCTCTAAGGATCAAAGTCAACACATTGAGAGGATACAAAAACGTGCCATCCGCATTATATTTAACTTTGCCTGTGGCATGCCGTATATCTCCATGTTGTATTCTGCTAACAAAGAAACTCTTGTCAGTCGCAGAGATGATCTCTTTCAGGGGTTCTTACTGGATATTGTGCGGCCTTCCTCTTGCCACCTTTGTCTTCTTCCAGCTCCAAGAGAACACGCTTTCATTCTTCTGCTAAATTTCCCAGAGTTTATACTCGTACAAAGCGCTATTGCTCTTTCATTAATTATGCCCTTAATAACTATCAGTCATCTACATAACTACAGCACCTAAAATATCTACCAAATAGTTGGAGTTGGAGGGACGTTGGGAGTGGGAGGGGGGCTGTGTGGTGTCTGGCGGAACTTTTCTACGACTACCAAATAGTTTACCATTTTACTACACTAAGACAACTGGGACTATTGTTGTTGTTTTTTTTATTGTATTTTAGTCTAACTATTTTTTTTTGCTATTTGGACAATTTTTGCATGTCTAGCATATTTCGCTACTTGTTTGTGTCACTGTATATATTCAGCTATTTAGCTTTCGAGCTGCAAGTGTGTTTAATAAACTCAGTTCAGTTCAGCTCAGTTCAACAAGCATAAACACACAGACAGTGTCAGAGACAGACAGACAAAAGCGACTATGCACACACTGTACCTTGGAGTCTTTGCCATCAACAAGTTCGCGCAGTTCACCGAGCTTATCATTAATACTCATCCGATATCTCTTTTCGACAACGTTGTGAGACGATCGAATTTCCGGCTGTGAGATTCCCGAGTTTGCATCATTCACAAGCATGCCAGCCCCGCCTGCCAAGATGCCATAAGACGCTCGAACTTCCGGCACCGGGATTCCCGACTTGACATCATTCACAGCTGATGTTGAGTGAGTGATAGGGTTGTGAGTCTGGGGCAGCAGTTTAGCCAGGGTTCTCGGTGGAGACGAAGTCACTAGACGTGCAATGGGAAGCTTGCCTTGCACAGTGGGAGACGATGACGACAATGCATTACTGCTGGCCTGGGGTGCTGTTGCTGCTGTTGCTGATAATGATGATGGAACACTAACAACATTTGAATGTGATAGAAGCTACACACAAACCACAATCCAGCACCTGTTTCATCTACATGATAAACGGAAATAAGGTGTCAGTCTAAATGAGACAGTAAAGGCAGTTAGCAGCAGCACATCATACTTAATTGCAAAAACTTTCATGTAGAAAAACAGCTGCCATCAGGAACAGTGGCACCAGCAGGTCACTGTATAAAATGTGAATATAACTACACTGTGTCTCAAAAAAACATCCCCGACATTTTTGACTGTAACTTGAAAACCAATTATCAGATTTTGATAATTTTTGGTACGAATATTCATGACAAAAAACTTGCTATCAAATGACCATTCAGTTTTCCACCTCACCCTATGTAGTGCTTTTGCACTACATAGGGAAAGCAGATCAAGCGAAATATGTGTTAAAATAAACAGAAAACCCGAAAAAAACATCCCCGCCATTATCGATCGTAACTTGAAGAATGAGCAGCAGATTTTAACAATTTTTGGCAGAAATATTTCTGACACAACTGGCTATTAACTAAGTGTTTTAGTTTCCACTTCACCCAGCGTCTGCTTTTGCACTACCTGGGGAAAGCAAACCAGGCATAGTATGTGTTAAAATGAATGAAAAAACGACGATAAATTCCATCTATCCTAATCTGTGGGCCAATCTATTACAAGGTTTGACTGTCATGCAACAGTGTGTCTACCAGATGAAGTTTAGAAATGTTTGTGAAGTCAAGAAGCGACTGGTACAGCTTGGATTGGTCTGGAGCAGAACTTTATCGATACTGCTGTTAATGAATGGAGAAAGCGTCTCCTTGCTTTGGTTCACATAGTGGGCCAACACTTCAAGCAATTTTACTGCAGGCAGTTGAAAAATAAACAACTGGATGAAATGTCAGCCAAAGTGTCAGAAATGTGAACAAAATGTGTTTTTATGCGTTATGTTAATTAAGCGATCATAGCGCATTGGACAAAAAAAGTGGTATTTCCCTGATTGTGCTTTCCCCAAGTAGTGCAGAAACAAATGTTTGGTGAGGTGGAAAACTGATTAGTCATTTGATCGCAAGTTGTGTCAATAATATTTGTACAAAAAATTACCAAAATCTGATTTTTGCTTTTCAAGTTACAGTCGAAAATGTTGGGGATGTTTTTATTGAGACACAGTGTAAGTAGTAAGTACAGAGGTAATCTATGCTGTACAATAACTGTAAACAGAAAAGAATGAGACTCGTTTAGACTACAGTAATAGTATACCACATACACAACCTTTTACTATTGCTACTGTAGTTTTTATACCCTATTACTATGTGGGATTCGTAACAGAAAGTACTACAGTACAAATCATGCCAACCGTGTATCCTTTTTCTCTTCTGTATGAACAGTTCCTAATTTGAAAACAAAAAAAATTGCGCAATAACCAAAAACCCATCTCAGAACCATGGAGCATCACCTGCCATATGAGATCACAATTGCATGTCATAGTGTAACCTGCCACCCAACACAGTTAAATGCATCCTGCCCTTAAAGGCCAAGTTGCACGAAAAAACAATATTGGCTAAATATACGTAGAATGTAATGCTAATTAATAATAGGCTGACAAATCAAAATAAAAACATTGCTTTACAAAAATTTCAATAAAAACAATGTTGTGCGAAAGAAATGATGATGTCACCTACTACGCTTTGTTTTAGCATGTATTGCAGTGCGCGAGAAAGTTTCACACAATGAGCTAGCCATAGCGTCGACGCACACTCAGAGAGGGGAACTTGCTTGCATGAATTCCGAAAGCAAAAGTCGGAATTTGTCAGCGATTGGTGCAAAAAGGGCAGCCTACTTCCTGTATGACAGCGACATCTCGAAATGCAAGCGAAGTCTTTTCGCCCAGTACCACGCTCAATCGACACTGCTAGCGTTCAAATTCTGTCAAAGGCTACATTGACGCTAATACATAAAAAGAGCCTACAGTTTTTTCGACATATCTTTGTCAAACCTTAACCTACTTTCATAATTTTTGGCATGAGTCGTCCTGAGTATTCACTTTATTAAACTGTTAAAATATTTTCTCTCAACATTGTCATGTCACTACGTAGAGCTGACATCATCATGACGTCATCAAAAAGCCGTTTTTATTGTATCCGAGGTGAAAAAAGCTTACACTGTTTTGGTTAATAACTTTAACAAAATTAAAAATATGTTCATAATTTTTGTAAACAACATTAGAAAAGCAACATGCAACTGACAGTATAATGATAGTCCACTTCGCCTAAATACTGATGCCACTTTACCATGTAAAATAAAACACTCTTCGTATTCTTACTTTACTCCACACCAAAATAAACAGAAATGCAGAAAAATAGGCTTTTTAGCCTGTAGCTGCCTTATTTGTCATCAACATTTCATTGAGCCAATTAGTGCTTTATAACAGTTACGTAAACTGATACAACTTGGCCTTTAACACCGACCGTTACCTGATTTACAAAACCCGAGGAAATAGAGAGCTGAGTTGACCATGGTGTTGATTAACTTGTCTGCAAATTGTAACCACCTGACAGCAACCTGGCCAAGAGTTAAACCCAAGATCTCTTGATCTCAAGTCCAATGTTCTAACCACTATACCACCAAGTCACCATGGTTGTGAAGTGTATCAGGGTTTCCACTCTCTTACTGACAAAAAAATCCAGGACTTTCCAAAAGGCATGGAAACTGTCCATTCTCTAGAGGCATTTATCAGTAAGTCAGCCAGCATCAGCTGTTCAGAAGTCAAAACATCGAAGTTATAACATATTTTTTGGTCATAATTGATTAATTTAATGGTGAAAATCACCTGTTGCAGTTGCTGCAGACTAATTTGTGGTACATGCTGAGTCTGTACCGGTGCCTGGGTCGTTATCACAATCTGCCTGACCCCGGGCATCGGCACAGCCTGTGTGGTCTCTTGCGGTTGCACAGTTGGTGGTCCCTGACTCGGGTTGGTAGTTATGACAATCTGTGTAGCTGGGCTGGGCAGCTTTGGCTGCAGTTGTTGCTGCATAGTCTGCTCTATCTCCTGTACTGACAATCTGGATGCTGGCTGGTGATGTTGATGCTGATGCTGTTGATCAACCATCTTCACACTGGATGCTGCATGTGGTGGCACAGGTCCTCCTCGCTGAGTTACAGTCGGCGGCACAAGTGCCACTCTCTGATGTTGCAGGTTGTGCTTATCATCATCATCAGAACCATTGGGACACCGAGTCAGTTGTCGAACCAGCTCCGAGTCCCAATCAGATGAAGCTGCTGCTGGTAAGTCTTTGGCACTGGTTGCTGCTGTAGCCGTGGGAACATGCTGCAGATGCTGTGGTGGTCGTGGCAACAGCTGCTGCTGCTTCACTAACAAAGCTGTGCTGTCTTTCGACGACAACATCCGCACTAGCTCTGACTCTGACGATGATGGCGACGGCTGTGGCTTGGTCGGCACAGAGTTGGCGGGTCGGCCGAGCGCAAGGTCATCGTTAGGGGGCGACTTGGAGAGATGCTCCACAAGGTCCATGTGCAGGCAGATCTGTCGCTGGGCCGGCTGCTGGATTCCCGCAGTCTCCATCCTCTGAATCATCTCAACGTTCCCATCATGCACCAGCGGCAGCGACGGTGGCTCCCAGTCCTCCCAGTCGACAAAAAAGTCCACGTCACTCACAGCCAGATCTAGGTCTTTGAACAGATTTGTGCCATCAAGGCCAGTAAGTACATCACTGGGGTCGAACACGTCAACGTTGTCTACAATGTAGACACAACCAAACAGCATATATATGGTGTTTCATATAAAGGCACCCTTTTTTGTCATAATTCACTCGAATGATGATCAATTTACACGAAATTTTTACCAGATGTTAATGAAAAAAAACTAATGCAAAATATTTTGACAAAATATAGCTGTTGGTTAAATTTCTTTGCTACTCATGATGCATTGCTGACGTCATAATGTGCCACGAGTACAAAGTGGCGTGTTGCAACTGGTGCTGACAGTCATGCTGAATAGCTACCCTGCTTCGATGGTGGACTTTATCTGCTACACTAATGACAAACTGTTGAAGTATTAACACTACAAACACAAAAACGCCCAAAATGATCACTTTTGCACACTTATGGCGATGGCTTGACTTATACACCTTCCAGCGAGACAGTGCACCATCACACACCACTTGTGAAATCAAAGTTTTTGGACTGCAACATGCCTGATTTTATGCATCCCATGTTGCTTAGTGCTGGCAGGATAAACATTTTTCATCAGTAAACTGGATAAAGTTCACCATCGAAGCAGGGTAGCAACTGACAGCTCCAGTTGAGACAAGCAAGCTTGTACTCATGACACATTGTCACGTCAGCGTTACATCACAACTAGCAAAGAATATTTAACTAACACTTATATTTTGTTAAAATATTTTGATTTAGTATTTCTTCACCTACAACTGGTTAAAATTTCATGTAAATTGATTACCATCTAACTGAGTTATAAAAGAAAGAAAAAGGGTGCCTTATTTATGAAACACCGTGTATACAGACTTCACCCTTCTATCTACAACCTCTACTACTATTACAACTACTACTACTACAGGTATGATACTGCTAAACCACCGCCACTACCATCATAATCACTAGTCAGTGGTGATGTGGATTAATAAAAGCAGGCTAAACAGGAAGTTATGTTTGCAAGTTTCCAACAGTAAGTAAGTAAGTAAATAATTTACAAAGCTCACAATGTCAGCGAGAAACTCACTGAATCTGAGGCACTGATTATGGGTGCTCAAAATGTCAATTCTGACCGTATAGTCCAAAAGCATTAGGGTTTACTAAGGAAAAAATTAGTATCAAGCTGATGCCAATTGTGGCTAAACAATACCATCGTATAGAGCGATGGCAACTTCCTATAGGCTTCCAGTAGTAACCATGTCTTCATCTGCAGCGGTTTGGCTGCAATTTTCAATGGAAAGTTTCAAGGTATAAGATAGAGCCAAGGTTACTATTAATCACTAATAGAAAGTGGCTTAAGGTCTTTCAGATAAGATGAAACTCATAGACCTTGGATGACCTTGAAGGTCAGTACTGCAACAGCAACTGTATAGCCTGTAGTGCGTCTTCCCTAGCAACAGCTGGGCTTTCCTGTTCAGTATGATTAAAACCATCTGGTGTCATTTTAAGTGGCACATTTGCAGTCACTGACCCGGAAAATGTGAATTTAGACATGAAAATTGTGATCCTATAGAGGTAAAGGTAAAGGTTGTCAATTTTTATAGCGCATCATCGCGAGCACGCGCACGCCTCTATGCGCTTTCGTCCCCACCTTCCGTCACTCATGTGAATGAGTTACTACTCATTTTACCGTCCCACGGAGGGTAGAAGGCTGAGTCGACCTAGCTGGCAGGCTTTGCACCAAGATGGTTTACCTGCCCGCAGGCAGTCACCCATCGCAGTACTAACCGGGCCCGGCGTAGAGTAACTTCATTTCAGCCGAAACGCGTTACCAACTACGCCACGCCACCAACCAATCCTATGTGACCTGAAGGCCAAGATATTCTTAATAATACGTTTTTGCGTAAATTTGAAATTCAACATGGCTGCCATGCCATTTTTTGCAAAAGTGGCTCCTATCAAAAATGAACATGTCACGGGATAAGTAACACCAGAAAAAAATTGATGCTTTTGTCCAGAACATCCACATCCATCCCAAATCTGGTTCTAAGCTGCCCCACTACTAATGTACAAGTGACTGACGCACCATGGACGGATAAGTAACACCAGGAAAAAATATGACCTAATACTCCTGGACTACTAAATTTCCCTAAAATTAAGGTTTTTGTTTTTGTTTTTACCCTGTAAATTTAGCATTTTTTAACAAAAACTGTCGTGCAAAAACCAAATTTTCTGACAGTTTTCTGACAACCAAAAATTAAGGGTGGGCAGCCCAGCAGCCCCTGCACAACATCACTGACAAATAATCCTAAACTAAAGTGCAGCACAATATACAGCCAACATAGATGAATAAAATTTGTACACTCAACTAGAGCTGTCAAATCAATGTGTTAACACGTTAAAGAATTAACTTGCGTTAAAAGAATTAACGCACATACATAAATTTATTTAGTTCGGTGAAATGTGAAAGAGTTTCAATATTTCATTAAACAGGCATGACTTCGTGGGCTTCGCTCCACTCACCCTTTCGATGCAGTCCACTTACAATATCAGCAATACTAATGATGCATTATTAATGCATTAACATGTGTTAAAAAAATTAACGCAATGCGTTAACGCGTAAAAAATTAACGATTCGACAGCTCTAGTTGGAACCTTACTGTCATCTTTGTACAAGCAAACCACATCAACTTCTTCAGTCACCTTCTACTGTAATTTTTTACACATGAAAGCAGCTACTGCTTTAAGCACATCAAGCACTCTGCTTTCACCTGTCAATGGAGTGGACGCTACTGGCCATGACGTCGTCCGAAATCGGGCCAAATTTTGCATGTTTTTGGCCCCTGAAATTTTTTTGGGGTGTGCCCTCCAAAATTTTGGACCAGCATTATAAAATAGGGCCTAGTACTGACCATCGTGCAAAATTTCACGCTGGTCGGCCCACGCATCTCGGAGATCTCGCGTCGGGAAAAAAAAATAAAACATCTTGGCTAAAACTTAAGTCCGCTCCGCAAGCTATTGCTTCCGGAATAAAAAGGCGGCCACGCAACTCTTCACTTATATGCCGTCAGTAAGCCTGTGCGATTTGCACATGGCAGATAACACTTTGTGACCTCATATGGACTGTGCGTGCACACGTGCGCATGGTAAATATAATTACTGGCGTCAAAAATCGTTTGTAGATTAGGCCTGGGCTACTTGAGTTGACCTTGCATTCGTGTGTGATGTGCCGGCTTAGGCTATGCTCGTGAGTTTTATGGACTTACAAGGCGTTTTAAGAGTTAAGTTAATTCGAGACTCAAATTATAAGCCTAAGCTTATGCAAAGTTGATTATTTGATTATTTGAAATTTGCAGAATGCAGAATGCGGAAAATCTCTAAAGCGTAATTTGCGGAACGTTGCGCAGGTGAAATTCCGCAAAATAAACCTTTTCAAATTTCCTTATTCTGCAAAGTACACCTTCCCAAAAACTGTATATACCATACAAATGGAAACAGAAATTACTGACACACTTGTCTCTGCTCTTCCCATACTAGCGGCGACAATACTAGTCACTCACAGAAATCTAAAATAACATTCACACATATGAGGACAATGGGACATATATCATTACATTTACAAAGCTTTGCAATTCGAAGTGTCTCGATGTCCGAAAGTCGGACGGCTATTCACCGGGGCTCCACATCTGACAGTCAGAGATCCTATAGGTTGCGCTAGCGTTGCACGCATTAGCGTTAATGTTTTCAGTTTAGTATTTTGGTAAGGTTAAAGGTACAATTTGGTTAAGTTTAGGGTTGAAGTTCAAATTTAGCGTATTTCAGAGAATCATGTCGCGATAGATGGACACCAAAATTGAGTGCAGTCGAGAAAGGCTGTGGGTGAAAGCGTTCAGGATTTGCGAAAGTTGTAAGAAAGAATTTAAAGAACAAGAAAATCAGATTTTTGAGTGTGAACAGTGCAAAGCTGAGCTCATTATTCGTGATATCCTAGTTTCTGCTAGGGTTGAAAGCGTCAGTTGACCGCTGCCTTGAGGGCGTGCGTCTCAAGCGGTCGTCGCCTCAGACAGTTAGTACGACAGTACGCACTCGTACGATGCGAATATGATCGGTCAAAGGCCTATCATATTTGCACACCTTAGCCTACGACTTTCGGACATTGAAACACTGCACGGTGCAGTGTCTCAACGTTGAAAAGTCGTACCTGTTGCGACTGTCGGACGTGGAGTCTCAGGGAATCCACGTCCGACTTTCGGACGTGGAGACAACATACAATTTCAGTGGGAGTTTTCCCTAGTGCATCAGCACCCAACCAACCACGATCACAATCTACAAACTAGTAGGCTACAACTATACGTACCATCCAAAGTGGGTAACATTTTGTCTTCATCAAAGGCGACAGACGAAAGCTCATGAAGATCGTCCATTGTGTCTGTCGTAAAAATTAATTCCGTTACCGTATTTATTGCCCTCCATACATGATTCATAACACGAATCGTACGTGTACTATTAATAGCAGCCAATCACATTGAAGGCAGGTTCGTCACAGTGTTTACATCATGTGACCAGTAACGTGTAGCAACGTAACGTAACTGCAGCGAGACCTAACTGCAAATAACTTAAGTAACTAAGTGAGTAGAAAAAAATATAACGGTAAAATCTGCTGGCTTAGTGGCTTTAGCTTTTAATATTAACCGACCTCAGAGCTGCGGAGCATGAGATAACATTAACGACAGATATATGAGGGTATATATCTGTGACATTAACGCGCTGTTTATTTTTGCCAGTGTTTGAATTGTAAAACTGGGGTGTGAATGTTTCGACAGTCGGAGACCGACCAAAATTGTGATGTATATCGTAGGCCCTATGCATATCACAGTGCAGCACGGTAGTGCTAACACTGTTGTAAGGGCGGTTAGGATGGAGCACCCTGGAGGAACGAAGGAAACAGGCCAGAGCTGTCATGATGTACAGAATAGTCCACGGTCAGATTGCTATACCAGCACCAGTCTACCTCACTCCAAACATACAGAGCACAAGAGGACATGGTAGCAGGTTTTGCATTCCAGCTGGGTGTGTTGATGCCTTAGACACAGCTTCTTTCCAGTTACCATCCGGATATGGAATAACCTGCCTTCTGATGTCGTCATGTCTCCTTCCCTCGAGGTCTTCAAGTCCCGACTGGCAGGTGCCATGGTGATGCAGAGGACAGATTAGACTCACCCTGTTTTTATCAGCAGCACATCTTGCACGCTTTTATCTGTTCTGTCTAGAGTTCAACAGTTGTTCCCGGCACTTCATGCACCTCTGCCATGCACGACATTACTCGCAAGAGGATATGTGCATTATTGGAAAAGAAGAAAAGAAGAAGAAGTATAGGAAATGGCGTTCGGGAAATCCTGTAACTCCGAAACCCCTTAACCGATTTCCAAAAAAAACTTGGCATCGACCACCCAACCCCACGTGAAAAATTTGGTTACAATTCGGTTAAAAGTGGGGGGTGGCTGCGCATGCGCGAAATTTGCCGTTATGCGTCCATTCTTACGCGCGAAAGCAGCTACTGCTTTCAGCGCGTCTTAGCCATCGCAATTCGTCTGTCTGTCTGTCCGTCTGTCTGTCCGACACACGGGAACGAAACTTGGGACAAAATGGGCTATAACTCGGCTTGCGTAAGAGATTTTTGCGAGATTTTTGCGCCTGTAGGGGGTTTTCGGGGATGGGCCATCGAATGCTACCAATTTCATTTTTCCCCGACCGACCCCCGTTGCCATGGCAACCTTATTTGGAACAAAATGGGCTATAACTCGGCTTGTTTAAGAGATTTTTGTGAGATTTTTGCGCCTATAAGGGGATTTTGGGGGATGGGCCATCGGGCCATCGAATGCTGCCAATTGCATTTTTTCCTGACCGACCCCCGTTGCCATGGCAAGGAAATTTGGGACAAAATGGGCTATAACTCGGCTTGCGTGGGAGATTTTCCTTCCACTTCCCTTTCCCCTTCTTTATTTTCCTTCCCCTTTTCCTTCCCCATTTTCCTTCCTCGTTCCCTTCCCCTTTCCCTTGCCCTTTCTTTTTCTTTTTCCTTTCCATTCCCCTTTCCTCTTCCTTTTTTTCTTCTCCTATCCCTTCCCCTTTTCCTTTCCTTTCCTTTTTCCCTTACCCTTTCCATTTCCCTGTAGGTGCATGATACTGTCATAGAGCATGGCGTGGAGCATCATCAGCTGCCATATGCTGTGTGTATGGAAGATGTAGTGGTGCAATGTGTGATAGAGCATGGTGTGGAGCGTCACCTGCCATATGTTGTGTTTTTCCTTCCCCATTTTCCTTCCCACTTCCTCTTCCCCATTTTCCTTTCCCTTCCCTTTCTCCTTCCCTTTTTATTTTTCCTTTTCCTTCTCCTTCCCTCTTTTCCCTCTTCCCTTCCCCTTTCCCTTCTCCTTCCCCTTTTCCTTCTATTTCTCCTTCTCCTTCTTCTTCCCTTTCCCCTTACCCATTTTCCTTTCCCTTCCCTTCCCGTACCCCATTTTCCTTCCTCTTTCCCTTCCTCATTTTCCTTCCCCGTTCCCTTTCTCTTCCCCTTTTCCTTGCCATTTCTTCTTCTTTTTTTTCTATTTCCCTTTCTCTTTTTCTTTTTTAGTTAGCTGAGATGGAACCGATGTAACCGACGCTCGACGCCAGTTCTATCTCAATAACATTGCTGCTGTACAATTTGAGATCAAACATTTTGATTTTTTCTATTAATCTAAACAGCTAACTGATTATATTTATACGGACATACAGGGTGGCCCAAAAAAACGGGGCCACTCTGTTATATAGCTTCTAACTTCAGAAATACTGCTTAGATCT
>Ga0209367_1004368_pt1 | contig 19473 bp, 18 predicted proteins | sample WorMetLIZISLAND2_FD_187412 | JGI IMG/M metagenome (GOLD analysis project Ga0209367, IMG submission 187412) | Marine gutless worms symbiont microbial communities from Max Planck institute for Marine Microbiology, Germany - Olavius geniculatus... ...
GGATGTACCACGCAGGGGGTACAACCCAATTTACGTTGTACACCTGCGGGGTACTACAGCCGGCCGCTAAAGTTACGCAATTCACATTCGGCTTTAGCACTTGGAAATTCTGCTTCCTGTTCCTGTACAGTTTGCTACTTGTCATACAGTCTAGAAAGCTAGGATCTTGAATTTTGCACTGCTGGAGAACCCGATAAGCATCAAGGTAAAATTTTGCTACTTATTTATTTCCAAAAAAGAGCAACGTCAGAAAACATCTTTTGTTCTTTGCTTCCTGTTCAATCAGTACACAAACACAGTTGTCGCTTACATTACACAGCATGACTTGAATTATTTTCGTCGACTATGACTAAAATTAAAACACTGGCTAAAAACACTGGTAGTGACGCACTGCCAGTGTTTTTTAGCCAGTGTTTTAATTCTAGTCACACTAGTGACTCGCACGGAAAACGTAAGTCGTAGACTAGCAAAATTACAATAATAAACAGTAAGCTTACAAAACTACACATGACGACATCATTAGTTGTCACTATCACTTTAACAAAACTTTTTTTGCTCTTCTTGAGAATCAGTATCCCATTCCCAATCCTAGGAGCAAATTTAGTACAACCATAATCATTTTTGTACCCCCAGGAGTTTTAAAATGGGGGGGGTCAAAAAAATTCTTTCGCTCGCTCCGCTCGCGAAATTGTCCCTCCCACCTTTAAAACCGTGGCGCCGCCCCTGTCAGACATAGCCTACTTCATTCTGTGTCTGCGACGATCAGGCTCGGCGATGCGCCTAATTGCGTTGTAATCAGTTTGCCAGCCCGCAATATTGCACTGTGTGCGAGGAGGCGTCAGAATTTTACGTATAAATATAGCTGTTCATGGCCAAGGTGAGTAGAATAAGCCGCTTCAGCTTCAGTTATTTGCGCCGTAAATTAACGCCCTAAGTCATGATAATGACTGGAATAAAGGAGTTATCAATCCGGACCCATTTGGCAATGAACATTAAGACGTTGTTATTTTACCAAATAAAGCTAAAACCTTATCTTGTATTTGATATGATTTGATTTGATTTGTGAACGGCATTTATATCTTCACCGGGACAAGCATTAAATACACGGAGTTGTACTAGATTAACATAGGCTTACTAAAAATAACCGATCGAAACATTGCTAACATTGTTAAAAATCTGATCTAGTTCTGCAGAGTACGTTGTCAAACAGTTATGTCTCGATCTTGGAGAATTTGTTTGTTGCATTTTAACATGCAGTTTCGCTGCATAGTTTCCTAATATCCTTTTTCTGCGTCGATTAATGATACATCAATGCAACACGTAGCCTAATCTTACTGAAGAGCGAGATGACGACGACGATGAAGTCGAAGACGTTCCACGGCTCCTTGAAGTAATACCATCGCAGTGCCAGCAGCTTCATCGTGCACTCGAGCGTGAATACGCTGACGAACACTAGGTTGAGGCAGTCGAGCGAGTCCTCCATCACATCCGGCATCCGGTTGTACTCGAGCGCCATCGCCACCATGTTGAGCAAAATGATCACCATCACGCCCGCCTCGAACCGTTTGTTCGTCACCAGCTTGAAGAAAAACCGCTGAAACTCCGACTGTCGCCACATATGTGCAATCCGTCCATTTCTCTATTTAGTCCATTTAGATTATAAAAATATACACCAAGCTAACTTTATTGACCTTTATTGACCTTTAACTTTGTCAGACTTTTTACGAATAACATACTCAGACAATAGCTACCAGACACCCAAAATCCCCGAAGCCTTTAATAATTGTCGCTTATGTGGACATGCAATAAACAAAGTCAAAATGATAGTTATGCCGTTTTAGCGGCCACTATCCAGGAAAACCTGGATTGAAAACTGACAGAGCTTAACAATTATCTAATTTATCTGTGTATCGACTTTAGACTGAACGAACCTTGGGTTTCGGTATCGGTTTCTGCGGCTGCTTTGATCCGAGCTTCTTCATTGCGTTGTAGTACTTTTTCTGGTCTTCAGTCATAAACATATCGATTGAACCTCCCGCCTGAAAACGTACCAGGACAATTCCAGTTTTTATTTAGGTCTAAAAGTTGATGTAAAAATCGACGCCTAGATTGATGTGACGGCCGCAGCCTTTCAAACGTTCCATCATACCAATGGAAGCTATTTACTGCAGCAGCCTGTCCACATTTGTCCTAGCCCAATTCTTGCTGGGAATCTTCTTCAACAAACGTCGTGGGCCCCAGTTTTTCTCTCGGTGTAAAAACTTAATCAGCGCGCGATCGTATTTACTGATCTTTAGAATACTTAGGCCTAACAAAATCATTTTTAAATTATTACTCATCGTTACCGTCGTTCGCTAGATTGCGCTACTTCATTTTTTGAAATAGGTTCTAATTTTTGGTTAAGAATAAAACGACTTTGATTTGAAGAAATTTGATAAATAGGCCAACTTCAAAATTCACATTCGGTAAAACAAACTGGCCCCGCTTTGTTGGTAGGCTATATCCTGCGTACAAAATACTAAGTGAAAAGCTGGTCGGTGATTACTTTGCGTTTCTGCATGTTGAAGTTGTCGATGATGACACCGATGAAGAGATTGAGCGTGAAGAAGGAGCCGAAGATAATGTAGACGACGAAGTACATGTACATGTAGCTGCGGTACTCCCGCTGCGGCTGCTGACCTGCCTGCACTCCATAAACACCACACCGGCATGCATAGGAAAGGCGTCCAGTGCGGCTGATCGGACAAAAAAACAAGTGACCGAAGTAATTCGGTAAAACGCGCATTATCTGATCGGTGCTGCGCGCTGGCAACTGTGCACGATTTTTGATGTTTTTCTTCATGGATTTCAATCACTGGCACCAATGTTCACAATGATAAGTTGCTCTGAACAAAGCCAGTTAGGCCCTATCGCAATGCAGCGTGGTGTAACATTATTTCCACAGAAAATTGTGCAGGCTCTTTATATACACAAAAAACTTTTAAAATTGCATTATGGTTAAATGCATGCGACCACTTTCAAAGACACGAATTTAAACATGAACGACTTTTTATATGCGTTTTTCCTACTGACGAGTCCGCTTTATAGACAGTAAACGTGCAGCAAACAAAAGCGTTTTACGTGTAACACAACAGCTTTTGTCTTGCTAAAATCACTATTATACCCTGTTTACACGATGAAGCTGATTTGATGAGTCAGCTTGTTGAACCAGATTCTCGAGCGCTCGACAAGTGCTCGAAAAGCTGGTTTTATTAGCTGGCAGCTGGCTATTAGTATTTCGTCGTTTAAACAATGAAATATTGCAAGCGCTCGTCACTCGTCAAGGCAGCTCGACGAGCGACGAGCGTTCGACAAGCTGGCTGGCTCGTCAAACCTGCTTCATCGTGAAAACAGGGTATAAGACTAACGTTTATAGCATAGGTATATTCAGTGTTTGTGTATGGTTATGGCCAAAACAGTTCCACCAGTTTCAACTAAATGAGCTTTCGACAAAAGTGGATAAGAATTAATAATTAACGTTTACATTAAACAAGTATTACTATTTAATTTTATGATCTAGAAAATACCGCATCAGCTATAACGATAAACAAGATATGAACGAATTACCTCCCTCGAGTCAGTGGCGTGTTTCATAATGTCTATCCACCCCTTGAATGTAGCCTACAATATAATGCCAGATGATGAATATGAAAACTGTAGACCTATGCACATATTTTATGATATACAACAATTGACATTATTGTGCGTATTGAATCTGTATTCAGTTAATAATCTGGATCAGGTTGTGTTCCATTTTGTTCCTTTTGAGACTTTTGCAACATAAACTTGAACAAGGTGGATGGCCTTCTGTCCCCACACAAAGTACGTAACCGCCGTTCAAGGTCATCCGTTGTTGTTGATTTTGGTACCAGTCAAAAGCGCATATGCAACTTTCTGTTGACTAACAACCTCGTTCACACGCACTGTATATTGTCCATGCAGTTTCACACACATTGAAGGCTTACTGCCACTTTCGCACACCCCACCCTATTTAACCAAATGTTTCCTTTGGACTAGATGACTAATAGCTGACTTTAGGCTATTTACCAGTTAGGTTTCTCCTTTTCGAAGTAACCCAATTTATAGGGCCTACGACTGAAGACCACGCTACATCAACCTAACAGAATAAACGGACAGACGAACGCACAACTTGCCGTGACAATAGCGCGTAAAATACACATCGTGTCACACATTCTGCTAATAGTTGCTGTAAAACTTTATGAGCTTGGTGTTTTACCACTTGAAAAAGAGCTAGGTAGGCAGCAGGAACGCTGTCGAAGTTGACGGTCGGGTTGGTCCATGAATAGTTGTAATCTTGCGCCAGTTCGAGGCAGGTCGCTTTGTCTGGAACGATGTCAACGCTGACGAGATTCTGCTCGCTGTCCTCGCAGCTGTAGAACCGACCACTGAAGAGCGTCACGCCCATGATACCGAAGACCAACCAGAAAACCAGGCAGACAAGTAACACGTTGAAGATGGACGGTATTGCTTGCACTAGCGCATTCACCACCACCTGACATTCAGTCAACACCACATAGCCATTATATAACTTACAGTACTTCCACTTCACTATCTCTCGTTTAATTTCTATGAATAAAACATTGTTTTAGTTTAAGTGCTAGTGTTAGATTAAACTGGCAGTCGATCTGTCAGTTTTATCAGTGCAAATCTCTGTCATAAATTATCCTATAGGACGGTATCCTCACTCACATTAGATATTTTCCGAATAGGCGCTATATAACTTAAATTGACACTTTGTTTACCCAACTTACTTATTCGGACTTCCAAATACGTACGCGCAATAAATTATACAAAAAAGCAACAAGATGTGTTAATAAAGCAAACATTGGCGACTTAGCAGTGGTGTTTAAAATACTTGTATCCGCGTCTAGTGTATACAAGTGTTGGCGGACTGTTAGTGTAACTTGCCTTCATGCCTTCCCAGCGCGAAACTGCTCGCAGCGGTCGTAAAGCGCGGAAAGTCCTCAGAGCCCTGAACGCTCCCATGTTGCCAAGACCTGCGCCTTCAGCGCCCAGACTCACCAGCGATATCTGCCAGCAACACACCACATGTATACATCCAGAGTGATGCCGTTAAGCAGCTATTCAAGATAGATAATATTTCGCAAAATACTAAGACAAATCCAGCATACCAGATAGAAAACAACAGTTATCAACACAACTGCAAAACGACTGCAATGCAAGACAAAAGCGCCCTACTGTCGCTGCAAAAACCACCGCGCGATGTGTTTTTATGTTTCCAAGCTGTCTCCAGATAACGTCACACGTTACGATGGTGACAAAGAAATAAATAAATTACGCCGCAAGCACAATGTATTTTACCCGAAATTTGGGACGCTCTTTTGCGACATTGTGGCTTCGAAGCGCAAAGTGAAGCCCTGTGCTAAATATTCCTGTGATTTACTTTTCAAGTAGTTGAATCTGAGGAATCTGAGTCTATATGGCTACAAGACATCAACGTTAGGCCTACGGACGGACGAGGTCTCTTCGTCTGTGCATTGCATATTTGTAGCTGTAGAGTACCAGGTACTGTTGTATAGCAATATACTGCGCGGAGAGCTTTACCGCGACAATGATGAAATCAAGCCAGCACCAGGCGTCACCAAGATACTTTTTTGGACCATAAGCCGTCACCTTCAAAACCATCTCCAGCACAAATACCATCGAGAAGACCTTATCCAACGACTTGAGAATTCCCTTCAGAGCCTGATCTTTTTCTATGTTTTTATCTTCCATCGCCTACACACAGAAACGCAGTTACTTTTTTGCTACCAATAGAAAAACGTCAGTAATTAGCACTACATACTTGGCCTTTTTAAACATAATTATTATCATTATTTGAAAGCAATATAATGTTTGTCGTGCTTTCTATTTGAAATTACGCTGTAGAATAAAATAAAACAGACAATTATACTTTGCAGAAAACAATGTCATTGTATTCAATTTTCGTGCAAAAAATACATACATCGTTGATGGCTTCACATTTTCCAGTGCAGCTGTAAAACTTGTAATTACTAACGGCACAACGTTTCAAATTCTAATTAAGTGTGCAATTGCGAGCAATCGTAGGAAAGATGCACAGCTTGTAAATACATCAACAAGTAATTTGAGCAAAGCTCATGAGATGCGCCACAGCCTTAGAAGTTGCTGTGTGCCGGTTGTCCAGGTCTATCTCCAGCCATGTCGGCGCAATTCACTTATGAAATGTGTACCACAGCCGAAAATTTTAAAAAACACCCAAACCCTTTATTTTAAAAGTTTAAGGTCATTCAAGGTCATCGATGTTGACACCGTTCAAAAGCTCGTCACCAGTGCTTATGATAAGCAGTATGTCTGCGTGCATCTGCAACTATTTTCACGCCAAAGCGGTAAAACGGCCACTTTTTAGGGGGGTAGCCGTCTTTGACGTTCGACTGCGCAGGCTTTCTTGAACCTAAAAGTCGGGATTTTGACAGCTGAAGTCTACGTTTAATAGTGAAAATTTACACATACAGGTTGTCTTGGTCTATCTTCAGCCATTTCGCCGCAATTCACGGTTGAAATGTGCGCTGCAACCAAACATTTTCAAAAATTTACCAAGACCCCTCTTTTGGGAGTTCACGGTCGTTCAAGGTCATCGATGTTGACAAATCGCAAAAAGCACGTCACCAGTGCTTGTTAGAATATGCAGCAAGTTTGTGCCTATATGCAACCATTTTCACACTGTAAGAGCCAATAATGGCAAAATAACGTCTTTTTAGGGGATATTCCACTTTGGAGGGTAACCCCATCATCCATGGGCACGAAATTTTGTCATTAAAAACTAGATTTTTTGGGCCAGCCCACAATGAAGATTCGTAATTCTAGGTGTCGCCGTTTTGATACAGTGCCAGCGTGTGACGGACGGACTGACGGACGAACAGACACCTCGACGATGGCTGTCGCGCGTAAAACAGTAACAGAAGAAGGCAATCCCACAAATAAAATATTGCAAACGGCATCGTCAAAAAACACAGATCTGACCTGCAAAAAACAGTCTCTTCAAAGATTAGAGAAGTGATCAATAGTTTCATCAGACAATTATTACCAGCGAGATGCTGCTGGTCATAATCATGAAGATGATGAATGACTCAAAGTAGCGATGATCAACCAGTCTCTTGCAGTAACAGCGATAAGTCCACCATTTGTCGCCAAGCTTCGTGCGCAGGAAAGCGTCCCAGCACCAGTACTTGCAGCGGCAGGTCTTTGGACAGCAGTCGCCCGGGTAGGGCACGTAGACGACAGTGACGGCGGTCGACGTGGGGTCGACGAGGGGCAGTGTTTGCGGTGCTCCGATGTGTGCTAAGTCAGTGACGTTATCGCCCACATCCACCGCCTTCGTCGACGTACTCACCTTGTATAGCACCAGACCACTCCAAACTTTGTTTATAATTTTTTTTTGGTTTTTAACACCCGGGATCTTCACTACCAGTGGTATAAAAATAGTAATAAAAATACATAATATCGTTAATAACAACACGAGCGCCGCAGTAGCAACAAATCGCATTATTTTACAGCGCTTTTATCGCCGATAAAAACACTGCAATAGTTTATTCCTAACAAAATGTTACAGCATAAGAGCTAGTAATCAATTTCTTCATTTTACCGCAAACGCGCAATAAAAATCACAACACAGAGCGTAGATAATTACCTTTCCGTCGTCGATATTGTCCAACGACACGACGACGTTAACAGCATTTCCTTCTACGATAACAATGACAGTAAATTTACAAGTCGTCACAAGTAATTTCTGCCTAACGACAACAGCCAAGTTAACACGCCGGGTACGCCACTTTGTTTTACAACTTGTAGGCCTAACTTTAGAAACATCGATTTGATTGGCACCAAATTTAGCAGAAATCGACGTGATTTTACTCTTAGCCTCAAACAGACTCACTTCTCGGCCTACCATGGAGGTCCATGCATTTGGAAAAAATATAACAGAAACGAGTTCATAAGACAGCAGCACCGATTAGCGATTTTGCCTTTTACTTCGACCACTTGTTTCATTAGTCAAAGTCGTATAGTCAACATTTCATGTGCATGAAGGTTGCAACAAAGCTGAGAATTACACAGTCTAAGAGCAACTTGATAAACATGACTATAATAGTTTAATAGCTCTAGAACAGCACAAACTAGAGCCGAAACCATCACTGTTGCCATGTGGTGAATAAAAGTGGATTAATACAATCTGCTATCTTTAGAAAAAAATTCCCGATCCGACTGACCGAGATCGGGCAGAGTGTTGAGTGAGTGGTGGAGCAGCGGCGACTGCTGTTTGTCGTCGTGTGTGGTGGTAGTTTGATGACACGTCGACAGAGGGCGACAGCGTGAGCGCAAGTACGCCGACCAACGTCTGATACGGTCAATGGCTTCCATCAGCTTGTTAGGCGCCTCCTCGCTGCCGCCGCCGTTCTCGCCGTTGTTGGACGACTGCAAGCTCTGCGTGCCGAACGAGCTTAGCAGCAGCGCCAGGAACAAGTTCAACACCTGAACCACATCAGCAGCAGCAGCAGCAGCTTATTGCAACACTATTGACCCAACGATGGACCCTATCTGTCTCAAATGTCATCAATCACCACAAACACGAACACCAGCAACTGTTGATGCGGAACCCTCCCCGTACCTGTCGTCAAAACATAGGCGCGTTCATACCATCTACAACAGGTCTAAATCCTCGGCACAACTGATTCGCCACTAGACATCCTCATAACCGATCTGCTGCAGGTGATCTTGTAAACGCGAGAGACTTTTCTCTCGTGATACACGGGACGTCGCACCAAACAGCAGCAGTACACAGCGCAACGCCACAAACATCTTTTCCGATGTATGACTATAAGTCTATGTGAAAATTACGGTAAAACACCGGAAATTACGACATACTTTTTGAGGCTTACTTTTCGAGGTAATGCTTTCCGACGAGCCGTCGACACACACAACACACTAATGCTGGCTCTAGTCTACTGAAAAACTAGTAGGCCTAACTCAAACGTTGTGGATTGATGCTTAAGCGTTTTACGCTGAAAGCAAGTTGCTCAGTCACTGCAGGTCTGCCTAAAAACCGCAGATCGTCACAGATCACATCTGGCGCCACGACAGATTATCTGAGATGGCAAATATTGCTTAAGTTTGCAAACTTCAGATCGACGTATGGCACCACAGATCACCGCAGATCCTAACCTTAACCCTGACCTTAACTCTGCGAGGCCATATCTGAAATTCGCAAAGTAAAACAACATTTGTCAGCTAATCTGCGGGTGATCTGTTGTGATATGCGGCGTTTAGGCAGATCCGTTATTGCGTACTGAAGTGTTTCGTTATTTCAACATCGAGAGTAGGCCTACCGCCACACCACGCAGCACTTACGACGAGATTGCCGATGATCATCGTCAGTAGAAAGAATGGAACGCAGTGGAAGCCGCAGCAGAACATGCAGTCCCAGGTCGACTCAATCCACTCGCCGCACAGCACGCGGAAAACGATCATAAACGAGTGCAGAAAGTCGGTGAAGTTCCAGCGTGGTATTTCGTCGCCAAAGTGCACCTTGTTGTAGTTGCCTCCAAACACCTAACACGACATCATAATGATAAATTCGACGACAAAACATTAGCAACCAAAGTCGTCGGATATTAGTGTGAAATTTAGGCCTGATATATCAACTGTTAAAAAAATTTGAATGTAATTTTTGCTTACCAGCTATTCTGACGTTTTATAAAGTTTGCTTGTTATATATTTTACCGTTTTTACTTTTTACTGTACATTGCCGTGCCAACACGTAGCCTACGCTGGCGGTGTGTCCACAAACGACACGCATATAGGCCTAGTGCATAAATTTCGATGTGAATAGAGTGTGAATTGAAAAAAACCTGCATGCCCATGACGGCGAAGATGAAGACAATGATGGCAAGCACGAAGCACAGGTTGCCCAGTGCGTCCAGTGTACGAGCAATGATGTTGATCAGTAAGTTCAACGTCGGCCACGACTTGGCCAGCTTGAATACTCGCAACTGCAGTGCACACAAATACTCCCACTCAAAGTGTGTCGATCTTTTAAAACAGGTTCATTGTAATAACACGCACAACTCTTCATAGAATTTCACAGTGTTTCGGTGTTGTCACCTGCCACTCTCCAAAATGAACGTGGCCCGCCTAATTCCCAGCCGGTCAGGCCGGTACTCGATTTACTTACTCCAAAAGAATGGAAGGCTGCGTTGACTTGGGTTAGTTGGTTATATACTAGAATGGCTTATCTGTCCGCAGACAGTCAGTCAGTTACCCATCCGAGTAGTAATCGTTTGTCATCGACCACATCGGAAATCGAATACACAACCTCTTTATCGTAAGTCCGACGCTCTACACCACCAAAATACTTTATTCTACTATGCAGTTTTGTTACGTAGCCTACAAGATAAAGATAGCCGCTCTACACTCAATACAATATTTGGGGTGGTATGGAATAGTGGTTGCCAAAATTCCATTACGCCGACTTTGCGACATATTCCGCGGACTTGTCGCAACCATATCGACATGTCAAGATGTTTTCACCGAAACTTCCCCGCGGAAAAGTTTTGGTAAAAGTCGGCGTAATGGAATTTGGGCTTAAGCAGTCAACATGCGCTATATTTACATTCAAAACAAATCGAGGTAATGAAGTTTGGTGACTTTGTTGTGAATTCGTTGTACAAGTACAATAGCTGTACTACAAATCAACAGCAGATAACAGCCGGAGAAATTGGCGCGTATTTCTGTACAGTCTACAGTATGACGACGTCGACGACGCACCAGTCTGAACGAGCGCAGAATGGAGAACGCTTTGTTGCCGGACAAACCAAACTCAATCAGACTCATACTGACGACGAACAGGTCGAAACAGTTCCAGCGCTCCTTGAGGTAACGAAACAGTCCGAGTGCCGTAATCTTAAGCGCTGCTTCCGCCGCGAAAATCGCCGTGAAAACCTGAACAACGCAACGACAAAAGCAACCAGCCCAAATCACTTACAGAGAATTATTGCAGCGCATTGCTGCAACTACTTTGCAAGACTTAACTCGGAAAAAATCCAAAAAGTAGCCGGATTATAACGAAAATGAGTAACAGGATAACTGTGAATAACTAAAGTATGACAGCTGCAAAATTAATCGTATACACAGGGCACTAACAGTGAATAAATTTCATATAGACGGCATTATGAGACAAATTGGCGATAATGTAGTTGTTGCTGCTATGATGCGCAGTTAGAATGCTAATGATGATGATGATGATGATGGCGTACGTGGTTTCCGACAGTCAGTATGTAAGCGAACTCCGTAGAGATGCCGGCGTGATCACAGGCCATGAACGCCGTGTTTCCCACAATGCACAGCGTCACAAACAGATCGACGAACGGGTCCATGATGAACAGCTCGACGTAGCGCGCGAACCGATACCAGCCCGGCGAACACTCCCAGTCGAACAACAGCTGATAGATCTTGTCCAGCACTTTCTCCTTCCACGTCCGATCATCCTCAATCTCTAGCGCTTCTACGATCCGCCACAAAAAAACAGTCGAAGCTACGGTGTTTTCAGTACTCGATGCTGATCATAACTTGTGTAAATACGCTTAAAAATTGTGCAATACTGAATAGCACCCAATGTTTAGATCTTAAACTGTGCTTGCATTACTGCGACTACTATAATGTAAAAGTAACATAAAATATACGCCATTCTTACCACTGCCTCCAGATGCCCGAGAGATCAGGTCTTTCAAAATCTGGATGTCTGCAATAAAACGCACAATGCTCTCTGTATGGCTTTTTTTGTTGCAAATAATGACGAGTACAGAGCTCTGCAAGCGCTGTATAAAACAAAAAGATTAAACTTTGAAATATCGGTAATTCAGAAAAATCTTAAATCAATCACCCTCTGTTTTTCACACGTAATTCCGGACTTTTTAAAATCAAAATTCGTGTAATACGTAATTCCTCGCAAATTTTTTAATAGCGAAACAAACTCTGTGTCACAAATGTCTTTAATGGTTAAAACAAGAACTAGTAAACTCCAGGGCTATAAATACATTATATTATGATAAAAAAATGGTGTGCATGTGATAACGAAAACTGACCGTTCATATCGACGGAGATGTCGCTCGACTTTTTCACTCGCGTTGAGTGCAGAGAATCAACAAACAGCTTTCCTCTTGGCGACTGACACTCTGACCAATCCGACTGGAAAAGCATTTACAGACTGCTTATTTGTGACGATAATCAAAACATTGTGTTTCATATGCAGTCAAAATAAGGTATTAATTACAGTTAATTAATTACAGTTCACCAAATGACAGCATCGATTAACGATTCCGCCTATTACCAAATTACTTTGCGTTATCAGAGTAACATTACGTTGCCTGACTGTCTTGTATGTGCTTACAAACACCAGTCTTGTCCGTTTGTCCCTCTGTCCATTTATCCCTCCGTCTGCATGTCTGTCTGTCTGTCCCCTACGGGCTCCTAACTCAAGAACAAACAGGCGTGGTGTAAACGTTCTCCAGAGTAGGATTATTAGCCGCTCTGCCCATTTTTGAGCCCGGTCTCAAAAGAACGTAGCTTAGGCAAACGTCTACAAAAGATAATGTTTTTTTCTAGTTCATGCTGTTTTGCTGTGTGTGCGACATAACGTAACATAGCGTGAGGTGAGATAGCGAGCATGGTAACCGACGAGTATGAGTGACGTGTACACCTGCGCGTCCATCAGACTGTCGTCAATGACGACGTTCGGCAGCTGACTGGAAGACGACAGTTTGCGGTCTCCGCCGCCGGATGAAGTGCTCCATTTGAACATGTCCTTGTCGCCGGTGCCGGAGCGTGAGCGTGGTCGCGCTGACAGTGGCGGCGTCAGACCGTCGCCGTGCTTCAACGACACGGATGACGGCGACGACGATACGGGGAGCGCGCTGTCATGTCCCCCCGCCGCAGAGCCACTGGGCACACGTTCAGCAGCAGGACCACTGGCCAGTCGAGCGGCTGACGGTTGCGGTGATCGGGCGCGTCGAATTCGTTCGGCGACAGCAAATCGACTCTCGAGCTGAGACATTCGCCCGGCGTGAGCTCGACGACTCAGACGTGACCCAGGCCTGCGACGTCGTGACGACGCGGTCCGTGCTAGCATCATATGGTACAGCTGCTCCGCCGTGGGCCCGGGGGTGCTCGGGGTGCTCGGTGGCGGAAGGGCTGACGTGGGTGTGGGGCAGGCGGACGTCGGCGTGGTTGCCGGCGTAGTTTCGTCGTCGTCGTCGTCAGCGTACGGCACAGCCAGCGAGTCTATCGCAGACACTGACCCCTGCTGACTACCGCCGCTGCCGGCCGTACGGCTCTGTACGTCCGGGCCGGTGACTGTCGTAGTCGGAAGACCGTGAAGAGTCAGTCGCTGACGTGTCACCGCCTGATGTAGTGGACTGCTCCGATGTTGTGGACGCGGCGACGACGGAATGCCGCCAACGTTCTACAACGACAAAAGATTACGTTATGTTGTGTAATTGTTCCAAAGAGATTATAACGTTATGTCACGCAGAACAACAAATTTTTATCAGCCGATTATACCGCAAGAAACAAATACGATATATCGCTCTCAAATCTCACAGCGCCAAACTAGCGGCTGTAGTGGTTCATGTGGTCTTCTGGCTCACATTCCGTTGGGCCTTGTGCTTTACGCCAACGTGTATGCGTGCGCATCATTTTGTCTCAGTATACTGTGTTAGATTTTTAAAATTAGATTACGCTTAATGCCCAACAGGTGTTGGTCCTTTGAAAGTTCGAGTTATCGCGTTGCACTATGCATGAATAATAACTGTTCATCGTACGTGTTATGACATACATTATTGCTTCGCGATCGCTCGGTTTGTACAAAGCAAACATTTGCACTCGTAGAGTGTACCAGGTGGCTGCGGTTGTCCATGGTGCTGAAGCTGCGACGCGGCTCATGACCTCCTCCACCCCCACCGCGGAACGACCTGACGCTCATGTTGTCACGCTGTAGCTGATCGCTGAATGCTGACACCAGCGAGGGACTGGCTCTCATCGCTTCCTCTAGCAGTGCTATCTGACGCGCTTCCTCTTCCTGCGCACACACGACACAGAGCCACCAGGTTGTCGTATTTATCATTATCATCATGATGTAAACATCACAGCTGATTTTTTTACCGCAACAGTGAGATTTGAAGTCAGATCAGATCTTGGCCGATACGGTCCGGTCATGACTGACGGAAAATTATTAAACATTTCATGAAAACCCACCTCAAATTTACGAAGCGCCAACTGCTTTATGGGATCACTGGTGAACGCGCCCCGCCTTAACCTTAAACAGATAGGTCGGTATTTGATTGGTTTCTGTTGTGACAGTTTGTTCCATAAGTTGGCGCCAAAAAAACTAAAAATAACCACATGTGTCAACCCAGGAACATCGAAATGTCCTTAATAATAATAATAGCGCAGACAATTTCTAACGCGGCGTAACACGAGAAAACCATTACAAGGGCGCGATGTGTCTGGTCTACTCTACGTATACTAATAGTCAACAACAAAACAGAAATGTCTTCAGAGCAGTTTTAAACGAGTTGACTGAGTCAATCGCACGAATGTCTGCCGAAAGCTGATTTCAGGCTTTGGGTCCTTCAACAACAAACGACCGGGCGCTAAAGTACGTAACAGTTGGGCTGTAACTTCCTGCTGTGCAATTAAGTCGTGGAAAAAGCAGAATTACTGATGAATTCGGACGCCGAATATCTGACAGTTGCACAGTGACTTTAACAGCGGAACAATACCAAAAGGTTTTTGGTGCGTTTTAAGCTAAAATAATGTTTCTGGTGGTAGCAATTATGTAGAAGTTTCTGTTAAATAACTTGCTAATTTCAGTAATTTGTGTCAAAAAGCGTTATATACTAACGTTAACTGCTACACAGTAAGACAAAAAGAATCTTAAGATTTTCGAATAAAAACAGATATGTGCATGCACGTGATTGTGTCTTGTTTAGCTTTTTTCACGATATCGCCGCGTTTGTTAGAATTATTTTATTGCAACGTTATACCAGCGCCGCGGTGATTTCGGCTTCAGCCAGTTCTCTCTCGCGTCTCTGACAGTCGTCGTAGGACATGGCGACGATCGCTAGGATGAGGTTGACCAGATAGAACGAGCCAAGGAAGATGACCCCGATGAAGAACGGCATGTGCCACCGTCCATTCGTGCGTAGTACCTGCACGTAAATAAGTAAGTAAGTAGGTAAAACGTGAATTTATATGGCGCATAATGTTAAAATTAATCTCTAATGCATGTCACAACAGCCAACACGCTTCTGCTTTCACATCGCGTCGCCATGCTTGTTTTATTTTAAAGACAAAGTAGCATTTTTGGACACCGTGTAGGCCTATCACACTTATTATAACTTCTAGACTTTTGTTTAAGCTTACGTTATTGTACACGGCTTTTTGCGTTTTAACAAGTTGCCTTAATAAACGAACATGATGTCGGTAATGACAATTCTTACTCACTCGTCAACTTTCACAAGTTTTCCGAGTCTTAGCAACGAGCAGTTCTAGCAACAAACTTACTCACTGTACTGCTGACGACTGTTGTTGTTGCTATTGCTGTTGCTGCTTAATGCGACGTCACGATGGAAGAGTCTCTCAAACAAGGACGTCGACCCACAGCAGCCAGGGTCCGGGAAAACATTCTTGCGGGGCCCCTTGGGGGGAAATTTCTATTTTTTTAAATGACGCATTCTTGTGTACTTTATATTCTTAGGCGACGGCGGGGCCCCAAACGTCGCGGAACAGAATCACCTGCTGCCGATAGGTTGTCGACATGTCCAGTGGCGGATCAGCTGTGTCAAGTATTTGGAATCGTCGTTGCTGCCGGTGTTAGTAGTGGCGGTGATGGTGGTTTTTGTTTAACTGAACTTTGTAAATTGTATTAGTTACTCCATATTTGTCCCTTCCCCAAAAACATATCACAAAGAAACTTTGGGGCTGCTGGTTTATGACTTGTATATGGAGGAAAGCTAATTTAACGAATAGCTAATCGGTTGCTGGTATTGTAGGAAAAGTATTCTCAAAGGTCGTTTGGTGCTGGAAGTTTGGTATAGCAGGGCGTCCTGGCCAGTAGAATGTCAGTTACTAATAAAAAAAAACTGTAAACATTGGCTTTTCCATAGCTGTCTGAGCTTTGCTAAGGTGAAGGTTATGGCTAAACTTAGTTCCTGGGTGGTAACCTGGGGAAAAAATTGAATATTAAGTAGCAGTAGGCTAAGGCTACGAACGGTATCGTCGTAGCTCCTTAAAAGGCTTCTTCTGAGTCTTGTGTTGGCCTGGAAGTGGAGTCTAAGAGTGTGTTTACATTTTTGGGGCTACAGCCTGTAGCCAGGAAATCGCTATGACCTAAGTTCAGTTAGGCCCGAGAAATCCACGCCTCTTGACGTCATTTCTAGGCTACTAGGCTTTCTGACAGTTGATTGACGCACTTCTCTTTCTGAGCTCTGTTCAGATAATTCGCTGTAAAAAAATCGAGGAAAATTCTACAGAAAATGTCTTGTAACTCTCAAAGAAGCTACCTTACATATACACCAAACGTAATTTCTGTAAGCGGCGAACAACCAAACTAGTCTAAAGTTGGTCGAATGTGCCAGCTACTATATTCTTCAGCTTCGAGCTTGTAATTCAACGAGGACGCGCAACTGACCATCTGATAGAGATTTTCCCAGTAGTCCTGCGTCATCAGGCGGAACGAGCAGAGCAGTGCTGAGCCGAAGTTGTCGTAGTTCGTGTATCCGTAGTTAGGATTTCGACTGCTTTCAGTACAGCTGTAGCTCGTCGGACAGCTACACGTTACACATTGTACAAGGTATAAATTTCACCAACCATAGTCAGCCTGACACATTAATATTGCTCTGACATTAATATTGCTTGTCTCTGCGGCTCAGTGACCCAATGCCCGCAAAGTCTAAACGGGTATCGGCCAGGCTTAGGTTCGATCCCCAGGTAGGCAGAAGAAATTGTTACAGGATTATTGGCGTGCATACATTGAGATTGATTTCCCAGATAGTAAAACGAGTTTGGCGGTGTCCTCTATAATCTGTGACCGTTAGCGCTTTTAAAGCTACAGCATTAAGCATTTTACGCGCGACAACATGTAATGCTTCGCGCGTCTTAGCTATCGTTTAGGCGTCCGTCTGTCTGTACGTCTCACTCTGCAGCCCTATCAAAACGGTGCGAACTGGGATCACGACCATTCACTGTGAGCTGCCGCAAACACTCTAATTTTTCTTGTGATAAAATTTTATGCCTATGTGTGAAGGAGTTCCCCTCGAAGGAAGAAGTGAAAGTGGGGTACCGCACCCCTAAAAGTCTTTACTTTACTGCTATCGACTCGTTTAGCGTAAAAAACGGTTACAGATAGGCACAGACATGATACTCATCATAACAAGCACTAGTGACGAGCTTTTTAGGGTAATCAACATCGATGACATTAAACGACCTTTAACCCCCCAAATAAAGGATTTTAGTAATATTTATTCGCGATTTCGGGCTGCAACACACATTTTAAAAATAAATTGCGCAGAAAGTTTGACTGTAATAACTGAGTGACTGTTAGTATAGAAAGGCGTGTTATATGGCAAAAATTCCGAAATTTTGTCTAGAAAAAAAGTGTAGAACTTGCACATCAGGGCGTTAAGCGTTTAAATAGCCTTTGCATAATATGCATAAATATTGGCCACTCTTAATATTCTGTTTGTTGCATACTTGTTAGATGACTGTTACATGCGAAAGCTCAGTCACCTGGAACGATTTGATGATGTGATAAGAGAATTCAGAAAGGCAACGTGTAGGCTGTATAATGCACACTCCAAATAGTCAGCAAATTAATGGAGATGCCACAATAATTATATTGCAATTTTGTTATTTTGTAAAAAAAAAATACGTATACAGCACTATACCTCTTTTTCTCGCTTTCGTCGCATAACAGCGGTTTACCATTAGAATCATAATACCAGTTAGCTGCAGCCAAACACACAAGTAACACTAAGAAACCAACTGTAATAAAACTAACATTCTTCGGCGGTGAATAAAAATACAAACGACAAGTGGTCGAATATTTAGGTTTCGCTATTGCAAATTATGTATGCACTTTTAGGCTTAGATATTACGTAGGACTTATAATAAAGCCTACATCATGAGTCAAAGACTGACTATTCTATTACTGCAGTAACTCCGTCCACCCTCGACCAATCTTTATACCTTTTGGCATACCTACAGTATACAGAAATATGCAATAGCAAAATAACTGTTACCTTATTTATCATAGTAAACTTAATTGCATTGCATTGTAAAGCTAAATCTTAACTTTATTTTTTACCGCTGTAAATATATGGTAAATGTAAAAAAATCTACTTTAGATCCGAGCAACGTTAGTAAGTAAATAATGCAAATTTTGACACATGAATAAATTGCCTTCCGCGAGCTTTTACACACACTTAATAATAAAAATGACAAGAAGACGACGACGACGAAGAAGAACTGTAGTATTAGGGTGTTTACATGATAAAGCAAACATGAAGCAAATGTATTGAATATACAAGGTGGGCCAAAAAACTGGCACAATGTTTTTATATGCCAATAACTTCATCAAATATTAACCAATTTTCAAAATTTTTTCACTGTCATAATCAGAAAAAAATTCTCAATAAAGTATCATTAAAAATTACACCGCACCTCAAGTGTGTTGCTACACTACCTAGTGAAATATCAGTGTCTCAAAAGCAGCAAAACAAGACCATATCTGTAACATTACCCCCCACCTCGTACATTGCGTTCATCTGACACTAATCTGTTGTCTGTGCCTCTAGTCCGTACATGTTTTGGTTCTAGAAGGTTTTCTGTAGCTGCCTCTACTATTTGGAATTTTCTCCCTTTTGACATTCGCAACAGTTGTTCAATAGATTCATCTCGTCCCCAACTCAAAACATTCTTTTTGCAACTTCTAGCCATCTCTAGTGCCCCGCCTCACCACAGCGCCGCAGATTCGGCGAGTTTCCCGCCGACATTGTGCGCTTTATATATTTATTTCAATTCGCACAGTACAGTGTAAGTCAGAATAATACATATACAAAGAGAAACAAAAGCTAGATAAAGCTAAAAACACGAAAAAAACATTCCAGACACACTTGCAAAACTAAAAACACGATAGAAAAGCATTCCAGACACACTTGCGATACTGTCTGTTGGTAACAGAATATCTTGTACATAAAATATCATATTCTCTAAAACCAAAAATGTAAAATACAGCATTAACAATAGTCATGACGTGCACACTTTGCTTATGCAAAAAATTTAACTTTCTAAGGTCAACAACAAAACTAATAGGGAGAATATCCA
>Ga0209367_1004370_pt1 | contig 19468 bp, 14 predicted proteins | sample WorMetLIZISLAND2_FD_187412 | JGI IMG/M metagenome (GOLD analysis project Ga0209367, IMG submission 187412) | Marine gutless worms symbiont microbial communities from Max Planck institute for Marine Microbiology, Germany - Olavius geniculatus... ...
AAGATAGACGCATAGTCACAGTGGACCACCCATAGAAAGTCGACTATTGCGAGTCGAATGGTCACGTGACCGATGACGTCATGTGACCCCAAAACGTCAAGGTCGTGACCCCATTATCTTTGAGGCGCCATAAATCCGTAAGTTCATAACGGCGCCAGATGGGCGTCGCATGATCACAATGGACCATCCATGGGAAGTCGACGACCACAAGTTGAATGGCCACGTGACCGATGACGTCACGTGACCCCCAAAAGGTCAAGGTCGTGACCGCATTATCTTTAAGGCGGCAATCAAATTTTTTAATTTTTACCACTGGCCAACGTGCCTCATTTAATTTATATGTACTTTACTGTTAGCTACCGAGATGCATTGGACAGACTCCATGTTCGTTTGAACAGTATCTTGTTTGAACACTAAAATCTCTAAACCTGCAAAAAAAATTTTTTAACTTAGGTTTTTCCAGCCCTGCCCACACAGCATGATGTACAGTGAAGACTGATGATGTTGTAAACTGTTTTGTTGTTCGATCTGTTTAAATGTATACTAATTGTACACCAGTGGTTATTGTTTAATGCCCAGCACAAGAATTTTCAGTTTGTCGGGTTAATCCGTAAACTCAAGTCACTTAACTAGAAAAAATTCTGGTTGTTGTACTAGAAGAACACAAATGAGCACAAAGAGCCCATAATTTGGTGCTTGTGGCAGGACATGTTGTTAAACAGCTTCAAGCTGGACATATTGGAACTTGTGGGACTGCGAGAACTCACAGGTTTCCACTGCATGCTTTGTTGTCTCTTCTCAATCCCAGGGTCAGAGTGGGAAAGCCCCTGGCCAGGGATAGCAGCATTTTTAATATAAAAATAGTCAATAACAACGTTTACATTAATGTTCTGCATATTTTCCTAATAATTTTCCTACTAGCTGCTGCCTTGCAGGATACTCTTAAAATATTCTTTTGCTCATATGTCAGTATGTTTATCGGTCATAAATTAATAATCCATTTAGTAAGGCCTGTGACTAACTTTACAGCATATCCCATCTATGGAAATCCTTTGTACATCGTGTCCGGAAAAAAGTAACCCCCTAGACATCATTCAATAAAAATGTCAAATCTAAAGGAATTCAAATAAAATTTTGTACAATTAATCCCCAATAAATTACTAAAGAGATCACCAAATTTCGTTTAAAAATATTATTTCTGAGTGGAGTTACGAATTGTTGAATATTGATTACAAAATATCACCATTACCAATATGGCGTTACATAAGTAAACCCTGCGGTTGATGTACATTTTTGTAACTACAACAAAAAACGCACGATTCCGGCAACATTCCATATCAACAATGCCTTATTTATTGGCAATCAAAGTGCAAAATTTGAAGTAAATCTGCCAAAGCAAACAATTGTTTCAGCAACTTTTGTGAGGTCACCCCAAAACACTATATTTTCAGGTCTTTTGCGTCTGACGTAATCCACAAAAACCTGAAACTGAAGTGTTGTGGGGTCACCTCACATAAACCACTGTAACTATTGTTTGCTTCAACAGATTTCACTGAAATTTGGCATTTTGATTGCCAATCGATGGCACATTATTGTCGCTTAATTTCGCTAAAATCGGGTGTTTTTTGTTAAAGTTACATAATTGTATAATAACTGCGAGGTTTACTTATGTAACGCCATGTTAGTAACAGAGATATTTTGTTATCGATATTCAACAATTAATAACTCTGCTCTAAAATAATATTTTTGAACAAAATTTGGTGATCTTTTCAGCAATTTATCAGGGAATGATCATCCAAAATTTTGTTTAAATTCGTTTAGATTTGACATTTTATTGTACGATGTCTAAGGGGTTACTTTTTTCCGGACACAGTGTATATGTTTTGTTGTGATTAATTTGTATGTACATTTCTGTAAGTTTTTGTTCAATATGAAACCACATGTTTCATGATATTTTACTCAGTAACACTGCTGTATGGCAAACTGTGTTACAAGGTACTACATGGAACACTGCAATGAGCCTGGGAAAAACTATGGCCCATAGATAAAATTTAGATTTGCTTTATACATCGGTTAATGCATAAAATGTGAAACATACAGAAATTATGTAAACCGAGCAATCAGACAGTTATGAAGACAATTAGCACTGTAGTGAAGAGAGGTCATGTTAAAAACTTAAACATTGTGTTCAACTTGATCAGTTTTTACACGTGATAGCAGATGCTTCACGCATCTTAGCCATGGCCTGAGAGTCCGTCTGTCTGTCCATCCATCACACTCTGGATCTCTATTAAAACGGTGCAAACTAGAATCACGAAATTTTCACTGTGGGCTGTCCCAAGGACTCTAGTTTTTCGTGACACAATTCCGTGCCCCTGGGTGCGGTGGTTCCCTTCAAACGAGGGGATCATAGAGAGGTACCCCGCTCCCTAAAGACGTTATTTTGCGCTGCTGGCTCGTTTCGTGTGAAAATGGTTGTAGATAGGTACAGACATGCTGCCAGACAAGCACTTGTGACAGGCTTTTTAGATTTATCGACAATCACAATCACAAGCTTTTTAAGGGTGTCAACATTGATAACTCTGAATGACCTTGAGCTCCCAAAATAGGGTTTTTAGTGAATTTTTCGCGATTTCAGGCTGCGACACACATTTTAAGACTGACTTGTGCTGAAATGAGACAGGAGACCAGGACAACCTGCGTATAAATTTTTTTAGCATAGAACGTGCATTTTTAAGCATCTAATTTTTGACCTCTTAAATTCAAGGTGTCTTCCATATAGAGGCCTAAAATTTGAGTACTCTTTCAAGACACATTATTATTTTATTGCTGTACAGTGATCAATTGCCAAAGTGGCAGAACCACTGCCATTGTGCATTATGTGAGCTTTGCTCAAATTACTTGTTTGACCATGCAGTGACAACGGCTAAATATTTCCATACCTGTCCAATTGCTTGATCTATGTTGAGCGTGCACATTCCACTAACTAGCTATAAAAAGTCTATCACAAATGTAGAAAAGATGGCATTTTTTCTGAGACACAATGTACAATAATTGATACTTTAGCCTTCATATGGCATGATGAAAACCTAAACATAGATATCACAATGATCCGTTATCAGTCATGTCAGTGAGCAGACAATGTTAAACAACCTAAGTACTGTTTGCAACAGTTTCTACTTGTGTGGTCCTACGGTGTCTTTGATGCGCTTCTGCATCAGAGGGAGCAGGGCAATGTGGGTGTCGCCACATTTCACAATGCACTTCTCCACATCAGCGCGATGTTTGGCCATCTCCGACTCTGACGCGTTCTTGCTGATTCTGTCACGGACTGCATCCCCGCAGTCCATTGTGCAGCGCTGCAATCGATCCTATGCACAGACACAATCACACCATTGTTCTATACAATATACATTTCATTCTATCAGTTGCAGAACTGTACAAAATAACTACTAATGAATGACAATGGTCATAGGCAAGGACAAAATAGCAACTGTGAGAGTAAATAATAATGCAACAGTGTGAAGACGAAACACAGAAGAAGTAATGCAGGCCATGCCATAACCATTAATTCACAAAAAGAAACATCACATGCTTGTGCATGGATATTGCATCAAATTGTGACCAGAGGCTATCATTTTAAAAATTTGCCATGGTGAGCATGAAATATGCAACTAGAAGTGACCAGAGATCTCAAACCTATAATAGTTCAGATCAACAAAAACCGTAAACTTGGCTATTACATGGCCTGCATGAGAGAAAAGTTAAACAATCCCGATACAATCAAAGACGTTCTGACTAATTTGGGCAAAGTTATTGCCATGAAACAAAACAAAATGTCTATAAAAATGCCAAAATTGTACGTAAAAACTTTTCAATTCACAAAACATGTAAGGCTACCTTTTTACACATAGTTTTATCAAAGTCTGAAAAGTTTTTACACATAACTTTTGCTGTTTATTAGCCATGTTCCTAAGTCTTATAAGGACAGTGCTAAAGCGTAACGCTGAAGCGTAACGCATGATAATGTGTTGCGCTGAAGACTTAGACTTAGTTCCAGACTTAGTTCATGCACACAATGCAGCAAGTCCATACAAACTGGCCCAAACCTGTAGATAGGCCTACCATATATCGAACTGTAGAGAGTGATTGTGATGTCAAAATGCAACTTGCAGTGTACAGCAAACACTCTTGGTGCATATGAATAATTTTAATGAGATAGCTAAATTTTGCATTATCATGTGTTACGCTTCAGCGCTGTCCTTATAAGACAAAATCATAAATTTTTGCTGTCTGTCAACAATTTGTACCAAACAAGTTACAAAAGGTTAACATGTTAAAGAAACTAAAAAATTTTAAAATAACTTTCTTACATATAGACTAAGCATGGCTTCACACAGGATCACAGAAAGAACACTATAATATGATGAGCATTGAGCCTTGCCTGATAAGTCTGAAGTTCTTGTTGAATTACACCTTGTGCTTTATGCAATGACTGTGAACAGTTATCCACACATCGTTGTACATCTTCCAAGCTGTCCAGTGTTTCACAACATTTAGCACTGCATCTGTACATGTCAATCTACAACAGAAAACACATAAACAATAGGTTACAAGTACAGACAGTGGGAAAGCTAGCTGGTAATTAACTTCTGCAGTGAAAAATGCTAACATCTTGAATGTTTTGAATGTGTGTGAGTAAAGAAGTAAACTAAGGGATTGTGGTTGACATCTCAATCCATTCCAGAGGTAATTGTGAATCGTAAGTCAAAAAGTTGTCTAAAATCATGCTAAATTTTGGAGGCATTTTGCTCTCTCTAATTATAGGGGTATGAGCCTAAATGTCGGATTTAATGAACAAGCCAATCCCACACTGCATATGGAGTGCCTGCCAGCAGTTGAATACAAACATGAAAGTGACCAATGCCATTCAATGCAAAATGTAACATTACACAAAATTCAAAGCAAGACATAGTTCAGAGATCAGAACAATACAGCATTCTGTAATGTGATGTCATAACTACTGATTGCAATCCCAAGATTGATTTCTCAATCCTGAAATCCTGGACTAGGTAGTTTCTTATCTGAAATCTCATTCCAGGATTAAACTTACAGATTAGTCGTTACCGTACTTAAAATCACTACAGTAGCTATACCAGACTTAGTTCATGCACACAATGCAGCAAGTCCATACAAACTGGCCCAAACCTGTAGATAGGCCTACCATATATCGAACTGTAGAGAGTGATTGTGATGTCAAAATGCAACTTGCAGTGCACAGCAAACACTCTTGGTGCATATGAATAATTTTAATGAGATAGCTAAATTTTGCTATTTTATCATCTAACAGGGGACGCTGAAATCGCGAGACCTGACATCGCGAGACTGGACAACGTGAGACCATGTAGCAAGGGTGGTGCCGCGTTGTCAGGTCTCGCGATGTCCACCCTTGCTACATAGTCTCACGTTGTCCAGTCTCGCGATGTCAGTCCCCACAATTTTGATGGTCTCGCAATGTCAGGTCTTGCATTTTCAGTCACCCCCTCTAACATTCAAAGTGTACTATTTATCAAATTTTTGTAATCCTAATATCTTGGGATTGGGATGCTGCCAATCTTGGGATTCAGGAATAGCTAAAATGGCTGGAATCCCAGGATTTGGGATCCCAGGATTGCAATCACTAGTTGCAACTTGGACCAGGATTCAAGCGTGGAAGTTTTGCGACAGTTCCATAATCTGGTCCATTAAACTAATCATACCCAGAGATCTGCAGACTGAGGAATTGTCCATCCGCAGATGCAGATCTGCAAGACTGTTTGCGGACGTGGACTGACAGCGATCAAAAATAAACAAAATTTGCAGCCGAGGACTTATGCGGATCGTGTTCTGTGACGAGTGTACTTTTTTCTAATAACAGCTAACAGACTTTGGAAAACATGTTTATCTTCTTTTTTTGTTTAGCAAAAACATTAAGAAACCATTTACTGCTGTCATTTTGTTAGTTAAATTATAATCTGCTATAAACCGAGTGGCTTACCTTATGCACTAAAAAACTGGCCTATTCATTGTGGATGCAGAATTAAAGCAGATCCAATATTTCTACCCTGTTGCTAACGCGGATCCTTCGTCAAAATACGCGGACGGACGCGGACTCAAAATTTCGGGATCCGCACATCTCTGATCCTAACCACCTTTTGCACGTGTGGTTTTAACACATGACGATTGCCAGCCACCCATCACTCTCACACTGCCTGGACCACCCAGTCAATGCAGTGGCGCGTAACGAAGACAATCGGTTTACGCCGCCAATGGAGCCGATGTAGTTAATTACGGAAACCGCTTTCGACCGGCCTCATTGGCACGATTCCGAAAGACCTTGAACGTCATGTTATGTAGCAAACTCACTTGCATCTTTCTTAGAATTTCTTTATCGAGTGCGGAAATCATTTTTTCAACACCGTGTTGAATGCGAGTTTGCACTTCTTCTGCCATTACTTTCTACCCAAGCTTGCACGTAAATAACTATAAGTTAGTAGAAGCTACACTTCCAATGCAACTTTTGTTTACAAAAACTGGACAAAGAATATGTAAATCGGCGTTGCCAACTAATTTTGGCTGACAATGCCAACTGTAACAAAATTTGCCACCACATAAGCATCGAAATGCCAAATATCTAGTAATGGCATTCTTTTCAAGTAAGGGTTGAAACCCGGGTTTTGAAAAAAGCCGGGCCCGGGGAAACCCGAACGTTTTGTCAAACGCGAAACTCGGGTTTGGGCAGTCCGCAAAACCCGCGTTCTTGCATCTTGCATTTAATGGAGTATTATACCATGCTAGAAAACAGCAAACACGTACTTGAATTTGACTAGTTATATTTATAGTTGAAGCAAGAGTTGTGGGCGCCGCCTTTTATATTTTTGGGCGCGACAGTTTGGGCGCTCACTGTCTGGGGGGCCAGACATTTGGGCACTGGAACATTATTTTGAGCGTCGCCGTTTAAGCGCCGGCAGGCCCGTCGATAAGGTGGGATACGTAGAGGGGCCCGAGGGGTAAGCTACAAGAATGCACCATTTAAAAAATTCAAAAATTTTCTGCCCAGAGGGTCCCCGAGAAAATGTTTGGGTAGCCCCGCGAATGTTTTCTCAGGCTTTGCTGTGGCTCTCGACGGGCCTGAGCGCCAGACGTTTGGGTGTCAATCAAGCAGCTGACACCGCAGCTAATAGGGTTTGACAATGTCGCGATATTGGAGAACATATAACGCGTAATTTACGCACAAATTACGCAAAATTTACCCAGCACTTAGTCAGAAAACACTTGACGACGACAACACACGACGACGACGAACGATGACGACACGAAGCGTGACGACGATGTACGATGATGACGATCGACGACGCACGACAAAGAAACGTGACCACGAAAACGTGACGACGAGACGTCGATGAAGAAACGATGCACGATGAGACGCGTGACGTCAACGCACGACGACGACGTACAATGACGTCACGCGACGACGAACGACAAGGGTGACTACAACGATGACCACTGAGAGCACTCAGTGCAGCAAAATGTTTTTGTTACGTAGCTAATACAAATGGCATTTGCCATTTGCCAACTTACTTATTATTACGATTTTAACTCCAACGACACGCAAATTAATTTTGATAAGGTGCCAATCACAATTCACAAAGCATAGGGCTCAAACGGCGGCGCCCAAATGTCACGTACCCATCCATAGCAAACTATCTACCTCCAGGTTTTTTCCACTTACTGTGGTAGGCTAATTAGATTAAAGCTCGTAAGTAGGATTCCCAGTGGAGTGGACTGAGTTGATTAGGCCCATTTGAAGTTGATAGGCCTATAGCGCGCTCCGATTTACAAAGTTTGCTTTGCTTTAACGGGTGTTAATTTTTAATTGTATTAATTTATTTTTTAAAATTTTTAATTTAATGTTTTTTAAAAATGTAATAATCTACAGTTAATTTTTTTAGAAATTGTTTTTCCGTGCAATTAAACACTTATGTGTTGCTATTATTTTATGACGCAACGAAACAAGTTCATCCACTATTTTGCAGCAATTATGCATAAGAACATATACCAGCCACAGATGGAAAATTTCATTCGCGATTTTACTTGTATGCGATCGCCATTTTCCAAAACCCGAATCAAACCCGAATCAAACCCGACCACGACCCGAAACCCGGTCTTGGCAACTTTTCAAACCCGAAACCCGGGTTTGGCAAAAAACTCCGGGTTTGGAATCCCTATTTTTAAGATCAGAAGACAGAAACATGTTGTACACCTTATTTATGGTTGTCGTTGGTAATTTTTGTTGTCATTTTATTTAATAAGGTAGATACAACGGTTACCTGGAAAGTGGTATAGTTTCATGGGAAACATATCTCAGAGATACGAAGCGTCACCTTCCATGGGATCACAATAAAACCACCCGACACACGTGAACGCACCCCGCCATAGTCCAAGCAAGACATGCCCGTACTCGATTTACTTACTGAGTTAAAATGGCAAGTTGCAAGTTCTGCAACGGTTTAGTTTAGTACTTGGATTGGTGCAGCCAATTTGCAGCCAGATCGGTGATGTAAGTTAATTGCAGCTCCCAGTTTAGTAGTGGAAGCAATTAATGCAACATTAAATACACTGATAGCATTTTTTCGCATATGCATTCTATGTTGCGTTGGAGCCAAAGGTCTTTCTAAAACGGGCAGGGTAAGTGTCCGAATGGGGCAATTGTCTAAAGAGGAAAGAGCCGGGGTTGAAACGTTTAGGGGGAAGATGTCCATCTCCCGTTCTGCGTCGCGCTGCCCCTCCGTCAAGCGATCGCGATGTTTCGCTGTCATGATATTTCAAACTCGCCAATATGTTTATTTTTAGAGGCCTATAAACCAGCTCTCTCCAGCTGCTAGAATTTACCTCAGAAAAGTTGAGATAACTACATTAATACTACACTAAACTCGTCTAAGCTTTACGCAACTGTGATACTGGCGCAATTATTAAAGGCGGTAGAACTTTGATTTAACTTGAAACTTTACAATAGGGTCTATAGGCTGCAGAGCAAATGTCTGCTTTCGTGGCGTTAACGAGCTGTATAGTGCCTAAACTTCAACGTATATGACGTCTGTACGAGAAAATGTTCGTTTCACTCAGAATGGCAAGAACGTTCGGACGAAAGAAAAAGTCACTTAATGCAGGTGTTTGATGGTTTGAACTCGGGTTCAAGAAGCACACCTGTGAAGTGAGTAAATGACTATCCAGCGTCAACATATGTGCATGACTTGCCAGCTATAGTCACCGCTCATCGGTTTGAGATGCAGCATGGTCAATGAGACACTGGCCACTAGCCTACATATTGTTGGCGTTTCTTTGAATTAACACAATTTTGCTTATTATTAATTTATTAAATTACAGTGTAGCCTACTTACAAGCAGCAAACTGTACATGGCGAGTCGACTCGGAAGAGCTAACAGACCGGGTTAGGACCGAATTCCTCACCCCGGACATAAGTAACACTCTCCTTCTACCGACAACGTTCCCCTAAAACGCCGTAGAGAGAACCTTTTTAGGCTACACCCCTTTTAAACTACTTTTAAAGTCGGCTAAACATATCGAAAATAGGCCTAATTGAAATGCAAATTATCTCGAGGAAGGACATTTCCTGGCATATACGTTTCCCCGCAAAACCAAAGGCGGACAGATGCAGGATAATGCAGCAAAACGCCGAAATGAGGACTAGGCTTAGGCCTCTATGGATCATTATTTCTGGAAGTAGCTTTAAACATGTGCATGGCGCACACAATCCGCCCATAGCTTCCTTAGACATTGTTGTCGATGCCTGAGCCTAATCTATCGCGAGCGAAACGTGATAGAGCAGACTTCCTGCGACTTTTGTGATCGTTACGCACAGAGCCTTCGTCGTCATTTATTAGCAGAATGCGGAATGACTGCGTGAATACGCAGACGTATACAGAAGCGATAAAAAGCTACATATACGGACAATGGTCAAACACTTAGGATGATTATGCATTAGGTGTCAGATATTTCCCTTGGTTGTAGGACATTTCTCCCCGGACGTCCGGGTTTTCCCTCTCCCGTTTCTGTGACACCCGGACACCCTTCGTTGCTGTGTTACACGTTGATTGAATGCTGTGTCGTTAGCCTACGCTAATCCATCAATTTTTGCTGAGTGCTGCTGATGTCAATACAATTTTAGCAACACGCCGATTAAACGTTTGGCACTGTATAGAACATATCTGTAATGTTATAAATCGATCAGCACGCAGAACACGACATTTTTGTCCAGATATATTTTTCACAACTATGCCAAATTTTTACCAACTTTGATAATTTTTCGCACAAAGACGGCCAAGACGATAGAATTATGTAAGGTGGACTTATTTTTTACCTCACCTAATTTATGTCAACGCACTAACACAGATGCGCCAAATTGTTACATTTTGCGGTGATTATTTGTATCTGATTTGCTCACTTTTGCATCATCAACTCGACAAGAAGCGCCACATGATTTATTGATTTTGTGCTATTAAATATTTTAAGGTGAAAAAAGCAGGCAACAAAATAGTTAGCCTAACTAATGAGCTTAAAACATGTCTAATCAATGAGTGAATGCAGTTTGATTAGTCAACCTTTGATTCCGCTATCAGCCAGTGGCATTGCATCTAAGCCATTGTGTCCGTGTATGCTAGGCATACTTTGGGCATAAACTCAGATACTTTGCAAGCGAGTTGTTATACAAACTTGCAATTCTGGCAAATGATGTACATTTCACTTATTGTGTGCTTAATTAAGTCGTTATAACGTTTACTGGAAACAACAGCTGAGCGTTATGCAAAATTGGAGCATCTGTGTTTCACACGGTAGTGCGTTGACATAAATTAGGTGGAATGGGAAATGAGTACATATTTGTGCCAAAATTATCAAAATCGCTAAAATTTGACGCAGTTGTGACAAAAATAATTTTGACTGTTTTTTAAACACAGTTTATATGCATCAGTTTTAATTGAAATGACTGCTGTGTATTCAGAACGTTCAAATTTTGCAAGGTATAGTGGCAACACATTGACGATGAGGTGGTAAATGCTTCATCCGAAGTTTATCTACGAAATGCACAGGTAAATAGAATATTAAAATCGGTAGCCTAAAACGTACATGCATGCAAAAGTTATTGTGAGAATAACAGCGAGATAGTGTTGAGTGCATTTCATTGGATCGTGGTACCTGCATGCAGCGCGCGGCGCTATACGCATCGGACTTAAAATCGTGGGCACGTCGGCCGCTCTATAGTTTATAACAGCTCAACTCTTTCACAGAGTTTGCAGTACAGACGACAAATATTGTTTAACGCAAGTTTTACTTCTGCATGTAAAGAGCGTACAAAATGATCTTGTGCAATTATGCGCATTAAAGCTAAGCAGCAACAAGAAAACATTGAGCAATGACGGATAAGGATAAGACTACGATTGACATTGATCAGCAAGGACAGCGGTCTGAAGACGACATGGACACGGACGAGGAACCCCCAGCCACTGCAACCATGCTTCCGCCTTCACAACAGTCTGAGCCTTCTTCCACGCAACGTGAGATATTGCGATTTGCTTTTTAGCCGGCCGTACTTTAGTAACAGTCAAGTTGTTGTCATGGTTATCGTCTGTCCGTTCGTCTGTCCGTCGTCCGTCACGGATGTACTGTGGCTTAGCGGTGCAAGATAGGGCCAAGATTACTATTAATCACCAATAGGAAGTGGCATACGCTCTGCCAGATTAGATGGAAATTACTGATCTTGAATGACCTTGAAGGCCGTTACGCGCTATTGCGGCTAAACGGTGCGAGACAAGGGCTCAGGTTGCTATTGATCATTGATAGGAGATCGCATGTTGGCTTTCAAATGAAATGAAAATCGTAAACCTTGGATGATCTTGAAGGTCACTGACAACCAGTACGGTCGGCTATCCTAGCGACAGCTAGGCTGTTTGTGATTATTCTAACAACGATTAACAGTGCAAGGCGCTTGATATTAATCGACTTGTATGCCTAAATGTCTTTAAAAGTTTATGCACTTACTTAACTCATGCCGCTTCTTATTTGTTTATTTTTTTGTATTCTGTCAGTAATTGACTGTTGTCGACTAAAGTTAAATAAAAAATGCAAAAAAATTCACCAGAACAAAACCATTGTCGCTAAAAACAAGTTACCAGCAATATACCTTTTTGACACTTGGCACTGCTTTAGCTCATACCAGAGTAGAACATTTGCAGTGGAATATAATTATCTGACAAATACGACAAATACGATCGACAATTTACGCATTTGTTATACTATACCGTGGTCCAGTGGCCGATTTTAATGATTTTGGCGTGCACCATTAGGTAGAAACTCGACGCAAATGACTGTACTTTTGGCCACCTCAGTTTAATACTGTTGCTACACTACCGTGTGAAATGCAGGTTGTTGAGCCTGCTGTTTGCGAGTCGTGCCGACGTTTGCCGCTTGCATTCGCGCTGGAGGAAGACATTTTAAGCACATGGTGTAATAAAGAGGATGTGATGTGACACGTGTGACTTTTGAGAAACAATAATTGCTAGTCGTGTTTGTCGCTTTTCAGTTAATCATTTCCGAGCCGACGTGTACGCTATCCAGTATGAATTCATTGTTGTGAATGGCCAAACTATGATTTCTCCATTTTGCAAGGTAGTGTAGAGACAGTATTAAAGCAAAATGGCCAAAACTGCAGCTGTTTTTTTGATGTTCGCTTGCAAGAAAAGTATTAAAATCAGCCAGTGTTTTACGAAGCTATTCAAAAAATAAAAGTGGCACATTTTTATGGACCACGATGTATTTAATACGAATCAACGAGTCAATTTGGAATAAATGAATTTTCAACTATGTTTGGGTTTTGAAACCTTGATTAATTACCGTTACGCAGTATAGTCTTTTTTCTATGGTTAATGTTTTCAATCAAACGCAATCGTTATTATCGTTGTACTGGACATTGCACTGCTAAAGTGAATAAGCGAGTACCCCAGACAGTGCGCCCGTAAATTGTGAAAACAGTACCACTGCGGGCTGATTGTGGTTCAAAGATACGTAATGCATCGTGAATAATGCGAGCTCATTGCCAGACATTTGCAGTTCGCAGTAGTTGTTCAAAGATTGTGTTACATTCAAAGAGACGACGGAGTCCCATTCTGTGAAGTGCATAATTATAATAATGCGCTCAGATCTCGTTTTGATCGACTTTCAGACAACTATTTTTCAATTCAAGCACGCACGCACAATCATGTCGCACAGAGCTGGGTTTTGCACAGCGCAGGTCGCGATGTCTGCAAACTCCTAACTGAAACGCCGAATATCTATAGGAATAAGCTACCGTTAGCGCCGGATTATGCTGATGAAATGACGGATATAATTCACTCAATACACCGTGTCTCAAAAAACAGTCAAAATTGTTTTTCCAACAACTTTGTCAAATGTTTACTAAATCTGATAATTTTTGGCAAGAAAATGGCCAAGACAACGAAATCGTGCAAAGTGCACTCATTTTTTACCTCATCTAAATTATGTCAACGCACTACCGTGTGAAACATAAATGTTTTAAATTTTTGCATAACCCTGAGTTATTTTCCAAGTGAATGCTGTAACGACTTAATTAAACAAAAAAATAAATCTCAATGTGAATTATTTAGCAAAATTCTAAAATTGTGTAACAAATCACTTGCAAATCATCAGAATTTATGTCCAAAGTGGGCCCCGAATACAAAGGCAATGGCTTAGATGCAATGCCACTGGCTGATAGCGGAATCAACAAACGACTGATCAAACGGCATTCACTTGTTGATTAGACGTGTTTTAAGCTTATCAGTCAGCTTTTTTGTTGTCTGCTGTTTTTTTGCCATAAAATATTTAATACCACAAAATTATTAAACCATTAATTAAACTCTGTTAAATTGATGATGCAAAGGTAAGCAATCCTATAAAAATAACCACTGTGTAATGTGACAATTTAAAGCATTTGTGCACGGTAGTGCGTTCGTTGACATAAATTAGGTGAGGTGGTAATTGAGTAAACCTTACATAATTCTGTCGTCTTGGCCATCTTTGTGCCAAAAATTATTAAAGTTAGTGAAAATTTGACGAAGTTATGACAAAAACAATTTTGACTGTTTTTTGAGACACGGTGTATACGTAATGGACTCCGGTTGTAGGCTATAAAACAGACCAACGAATGCAAGTCACATTCAAACAACGCGTTATTGTACGCTGCATTATACTGCCTGGATTATTCTAGTCTGCCACTGTCGCTACATGACCGTGCATATATGCCCCTACTGCATCATTTATACGTCACATTAGAAATTCATAAATGTCCTTGTTCGGCGAAAATTTGTAAGCTGATTCTGATGTATTCGTTGTTTCTTATTTTGTTTGGTTTTTCTGCCTTTTGCTATGTTTGGTTTATTTTCTCGTAAACCACTGGTTACTTTTTCTGCATGTGGCATTTTTTTCTGACTTTTGCTACTGAGCTGATGGCCTACGCATAATTAAAAATGTTAAATGCAGAACCATAAGAATGGCGGACCAAATCGCAGGGGCTGAAAAGTGCAGGACGAAATCGTTTCAAACAGATATGTAAATTTCAACTATTGTTGCATAAAGTTAAATTGAACCACAAACTATATTTGAAGTGTGACGTTTTTTTGCGTTTATCTAATCAAAAGTATAGATAACTGTTGCTGTAGCACAGGTTTTATCTCACTGTCAATTGCTATCCGATTTGTTTTATCATTTTATATACATTTTTATTCACCATCAAAGGTAGCAAACAAATACAAAATAAAAGAAAAAAAACTTAACTAATTACAGTTTATACAGTTCATATATAGCTGGTCCTGCAAATTTAGCGCCCCGGTAGCATAATAAAATCTTTATAATATCTGGCAGTAGGCCTAGATAATGCCGTTGTACTTTGCATGATTTACGTACGTGTAAAATTATAATGATATTAGATCACACCTGACAATTTTTGTATCTTTACGATAAGGACCGACATAATCTGATAAAACGCTAAATCACTGATCAGTGCGGCCATAAATAAGCAACTGTAAGTTTTAGCTAGGGTTTGATTTTCAAAATCTTCCATATCTTTGGCGGTTAGGAACCCCATCAAACAGTGTTTTACTCGTAAGTTTACCTGTTAAATGGCATGTAAATCCGTCGAGCGGTTTAAGCAGGCTGCACCAATGTGACAGACTACAGACAGCTGACAGATCGCGCTACGAAGAAATGCATAGGAATAAGCGGAAATGCTTAGGCGGCAAAAAGCGATTTTGCTTAATAATACGAAACAGTTTTTTCGTGGTTTAAACATAACAAGCAGTATTCGAAATAATAGAAATTTACTAAAGTTGGCTTGAAAAGAGTTATTGTTTTATGGATAACAGCGCTAGTTAAGTGTTTTGAATGATGACATCACATCGTTTTAGCTTGGTCTCGTGTGCGAGGCATACATAAGCTTATATTAAAACGTCACGCTTGCCAGAACTGTTACAATAACAGCTCACGATTTAATGGAACGCGCGCTGCTCATAATCGCTATCGTAAAATTCTGCTCTGTTTGTAACAAAAACATAAACAACGCACTCAGCAGAAAACTGCCGATTGTTATTAATGCGCTTGCCGGTCATATAACGATCACTCAAATGCGAATGTAGGCTATACACGAATGAATATTTTATTGGCGTATACAACAAAGCTATACTGAGGCGGCCTGGGCGTATCCATGAAACTATCATTAACCAATCCAAAGACAATCATAAGCGATGGGGCATAATTACCGGAGTCTTTGGCGCAAAATGGCAAAACTTTGTTACCATGCTGTTTTCTGTCAGAAGAGATTGCACAACTAAGCGCGAGATCATGCTGCCTGCGATGTAACTAACCTTTTATATCTGCCGTCACGTACTGCCTTTACCGTGTAATGTCTACGGCAAATTGCGAGACTGCGGATTGATGACAACGAAGACTCCAGACTATTTCTTTCAGGCTTTGGCTGCCAAACAGCCCAGACTCAAATTCGGTGGATTACGAAGTATTGTCAAATGAAATGGTCAGCAATGCAGGAGAAAAATCTCCATAGCCTAAACCTACAAAGGGGGCGCAAACGTGTTTTGTCATTGACCGTTAAGTGCGCAATGTAAATGATGTGCATTAGGCTTAAGCCGATGTCAGACGACCAACTAAAGTTAGCCAATATTGCTGACCAACAAAAGTTAGCTCTTGAGGCATCGCTAGCCGCTGTCAAGACGGATTATTATTTTATTACCTGCTGTATACTGATTGCCAAGGTAGCAGGACCCGCTGCTATCGCGCGTCAGGTGAGCTTTGATCAAATTACTTGTCTATTTAGTGTGTGCGTTCGCAGCTGTTGCGAAGAAACCGCGAGGTGCTCTCTGCTGCACGTAGGTGAGCTTATGTTAAACACAAAACTACTTGTAGAAACAATGCCGACATAATTATGCGGCCGTCCTCTCAAAAGCTGCACAATTTTCACCATAACCTTAACTGTTTGATTTTTTAAACAGAAAATTGGTACACTGTTAACTCATGGCCGGCCGAAAAACGTTCACGCCAATTTCATTTTTTTGCGATTTTAGTGTTTACGATTTAGGAGCCGGTACCGAACTGTCCAAGAGACGTACGCACAAATGGGCAATACCGGTAATGCTATTAAAACGGTCGCATAATAACTTACGCACAATACTTGTATGCGGAGTGTGTGATTGTATAGAAAGCAAAACGGAGTCGGCTCGTCTGACATGGCTGCGTCTGCTGATGAGTTACAGCCAGGAGACTACAATGCACGGCGTCCGCTATATCACCGAACCAAACAGCTTTCTCTGCAGAAGGTTTCGCGTGTCAGATTTTGGTCACAATTGCCTCAGAAATTTTAATAACACCAAATGATTTGCTGCGGATTTATTTTTTGCCAAATTTTATGTTTTTTTTTACTTTTTGAGTAAACCGAAAATAGATTTTACAGTTATGCGAACAATAAAATAGATAAAAAAAATTGTTCAAACGTCCCAATTGATTGTCTTGAGGATTTTTACGCCAGTGTTTAAAAAATTAAAAAAAATACTTGATGCCACAACTGCACAACAACAACGCGATAAATATGCCTACAAAATTCTTATTTTTCACGATGCACGAGACCGTTGAGTCGACTCAATCCTGCGGCTGCCTCGATGTAAGTTGTCAATCAGGGCTAAAATACGGCAGATTCTTCGCAATTAAGTTTTACTAACCTTACAAACATTTAGCTAAAATATTTATGTTTTAAAACAGTCTACACACACGCTCAAAAATCGGTTATTCGGTGATCTACGGAACCGTATCAAATCTTGGTCAACGAGATTTTTCAAGTTTGTACGTGATATATAATCGGACAGTAATAATGAATGCATTTAAGATGCATTGCATCTATGTTCAGTATTTGCGTAAAGAAGTTTCTACGTAAAAGAATCAGTCCTGAAGACAGCAGCCGTGAGACTGTTGTAAGATACATGTTATAAGACAGGGTGGGCCTTTGATTGCAATAGAGCAAGCAGATCACAAGCCAGGACAGCGGGGTGTGTGCGTGCAGAGATAGTTCACGTATTGGATTGTGTACTAGCACCGCGAGACTACAGCAAGACGCCTTGATGAAGTTCGTTAAGCGATAGCACCTGAGTCATCAATGCTAGAGTCACTATCAGCCTCGTGTCATGGGAACGGTCAAAATGTGACCTTTCCCGAACAATAGAAGCACCAAATGTCACGCCCCGCAGTACCATCAACCATGCAATAAAATTGGCCATTTTGGTTGTAACGAAATAAACAGAGGTCATAAAAATACTGCTGATGTATGCGGCTTAAATAATAAAATTGCGTTTTTTTCGCAGAAAATTTATGTGTATACCACGTAAAGAATTCTACGTGTGACGTTACTTAATTATACTTCGCGTTGGTTATGCTAAGTTAAGTTAAAACCGTAACGCACAACATTAATGCTAGTAGCTACAAAAGTTATTTAGAATTGAGAAAAGTACTTTGGTTTAAAATTATTTTTTCACTGACTGTATTTGCTTATTTCGATACATGTAAGTGTTTTGCAAATGTCGTATTGATCCGGATTCGAGACTGGGTGCAGTAATATGATGGAATGTCTATTATCATTATGACGATGAGTATAATCAGCAGTGAGATAAGTTTAAACGATGTGACCCATTCCATCTTCGCGCTTTTTATCGATGCTGCCGCTCGTTGCAGGATTTTTCTTACGTTACAGTCGTTGCTCTGCTTCAACTTTTCATGCGTCATTTTTTCTGTTTCGTAAAAAGACTCATAATTATGGTCGCTTGCGGTTCTGTGCGAAGATCGTAAGTACATCTTCACTGTGTCTGATACTGCAGACTGACGTGGTTGGTGACGTTTCTTGTGGCATGTGCTCTGCTGCTGTGGCTGATCAGTCAGAAGATCATCTACCTTCGGTCCGACCCGAAGAACGTTAACCTTGACTTCAACTTCAACGATACTCTTCCGTTTCCCGCCGTCACCATCTGCAACCAGAGTCCTTACAGGTTCGTATAGGCCTACGTTCCAACATTCATTTTATTCCAGCATTCAGCCTGGAGCCACCCAGTTAAAGCAACTGTGAAAAGTGCAATCATTGCCGCAGTGCAACCTATCAGCTTTTGAGCGCATCAGTGTGTTGTGTGACGGATCGCGTTTTTAGGCTCTAAAACTTTGCTAAAAAACATATGTTTGCGACCAAAGTTCAGAGGTCACGTATCATCTACAGAGTATGGGCCATAAAAAACCGTCACCCTACATGTTAGCTAATTATGTCTTCCAAAAGCAATGTACATTAAAAGTGAATAACGCACGTTGAAATATAATCAATTCTGAGTAACATGTGCAAATTTCCTGCAAACATGTTTGAATAATTTTGTAATGGGATAAAATAAATGTAAGCAACCCAACTCCACAAGAAACACAATGGGGAAAACAGTGTAACGTCATTTAACGTACGAGGATAAAGCATTGATCAAACTCGTTTGCCAACAAAAGGGATGGGGCGCTAAACGCATTTGTAAAGAGTTTCCTAACAAGAACTGGGCGGTCAGTTCTGTTAAATATCTTCTGTGCAAAATTGACAAGATGAACTCGATTTCTCGAAAGGTCAGCAGTGCACGGAAGCGGACTGTCTGAACAACACAGAATATCGAGTGCGTAGCGGAGCTGATATGCAGCCAGGAAGGCAACCCTGGGTCCAGCAAAATTCCGAGAGAGATTCAGAAGGGCACATTGAACAGTTGTTTACTTGACTGTCTTATTGTTGTATGAAGTTTTCGCTGTTTTACTTAGACATACTCGCAAGCACGTATTTCCATTTGTG
>Ga0209367_1004372_pt1 | contig 19462 bp, 9 predicted proteins | sample WorMetLIZISLAND2_FD_187412 | JGI IMG/M metagenome (GOLD analysis project Ga0209367, IMG submission 187412) | Marine gutless worms symbiont microbial communities from Max Planck institute for Marine Microbiology, Germany - Olavius geniculatus... ...
GCAGATATCTCGTACACAGACCGAGTTTTGTCCCAAATTTTGTTCCATAGCAACGGGTGTCGATCGGAAAATATGCAGTTTGCAGCATTCAGTGACCCGTCCTCGAAACCCCTCGCTATAGGCGCAAAAATCGCGCAGATATCTTTTACACAAGCCGAGTTATAGCCAATTTTGTCTCAAATTACGTTGGCATGGCAACGGGGGTCGGTCAGGGAAAATGCAATTGGCAGCATTCGATGGCCCATCCCCGAAAACCCCCCTATAGGCGCAAAAATCTCTTACGCAAGCCGAGTTATAGCCCATTTTGTCCCAAATTTCGTTGCCATGGCAACCAGGGAGGGTCCGGGGTAAAATTAAATGACACCCTTAGATTCGCCATCCCCGAAAACCATACATAGAACCAAAAATTACGACTCTATCTTATACACAACCAAAGTTATGACCGTTTAAAGAATTGCTTAATTTTCCCCATAGGCGCCATTGTAATTTTTTCGATTTTTGCGAATAAATACGTTAAATATTAATTTCAAATTTTATAACCCCCAAAAGGCACATCTCTGCGCGAGACCGCGTCGTTTGAGCCATCGCGCGCAAAAATCCGCCGAAGGGTCTGACCTGCAGGTGAGTTGACTAAAAAAAGGTATATGGCTATAAAAATTTTTGCGTATATTTCACCCATTTGCCGGGAATCCCCCCTTGGACTGATTTACATGAAATTTTGCATGAGGGGTCATCTCGCCGACATAATCAACCGCGCCGAATTTTATTTCAATCAGATCAGGGGTTTTGATTCTGTGGGGTGGAATTTTTGGCTTTCCCATAAGAAAGAGAAGTCGCCGTTAACAGGGCTTGAACTACCGTTCAGCCTGTGATACAGCGACTTATTGGCCAAAAATCTCAAATTTTGCCCACGCCCCCTTTCATTTAGCGCCCTTGTTCGGGGTGAACGCTTTCGAATTTATGGAAAAGCTTTACGGTTTTTGAAACTAGAGTCTTCCGGGCAGCCGACGGTGAAAACTTGGTGATCCTAGCTTGCACTGTTTTTGACTGATCCACCCGTGTGACGGACGGACGGACGGACGGACGGACAGACAGACGGAATTGCGATCGCTATAAGACGCGCTGAAAGCAGTAGCTGCTTTCGCGCGTAAAAATTAAACATTCTGATCTTTTCTACCAGCTTAAACAGCTCATTGATCATATTTATACAGACATAAACTGTAAACTATCGAAATGCATTGGACAGACTCCGTGTTCGTATGAACACTATCTTGTTTTACCACAGTTTATTGCAGTGTGGTTTAATTAATTAATGAAAATGGTGAAAATGTCAAGGGTGCCATCTTTTCTCGAATTTTGCCCCCTATTCCTTCATATGATATTCAGGGTATACACAAATATCGAGGCTGCTGGCCTCATTCTACTATCTTCCCCATGCCAGGAACAGTTCACGCCGGTGCATTTCCATTCGGTATGCAGTGATAACGTCGTCGACAACGCGCGAACGTGACTTAATTTCATCGATCAACATGACCGATAATATTCACGAACAACAGAACGAATACACGTAAATAAGGCCCAACTTAATTCGCGATTACACAGACGTGACACGATCCATGTAATTGGCAGGTTTCCCTGTAACTGGAAATGTCCGTCAAATCGCGTGCAATCGTTGTCAATTTTGCATTTTTTTGTATTTTTGTCTTTCAATGGGAACCTTGGCCCTATTTTTCATTGTTTTTGAGATACGGCAATTTACTGGTTGAAAAACACATTTTTCCTTCCCCCTGTTCAACCTCAAATTTGAGAATGTTTCCGTTGCACTCGATCGCCTGCGAAAAGCTGTGAGATTGGGCTAATTAATCGTGTAATACAAGAAATTTAAGCTAATGCTCACGAGACGCGCGAAAGCTTATAGCAGTTCCGGTTCAGTAGTTTAGCTGAAAATTGGGGTGTTTACGCTAAGTTAATATACAAATCAAATACCAAATTTTTTATCTGGATCGCATAACGATAGTTTCGTGGCGCCACCTTGTGAATGATACAGACTCGTGTCGCAGCCCGAAATCGCCAAAAAATCTATAAAACCCTCTATTTTGGCGCTCAAGGTCATTTAAGGTAATTGAATTCGGCGCCAATCGAAAGCCAGTGTACGACTTCCTATTAGTGATTAATAGTAACCTAGGCCTTATCTCGCATTGTTAGTGAGCTACAGCGACTTATTGGCCAAAAATCGCAAATTTTGCCCATTTAGCGTTCTCGTTCAGGGAGATTCTCTTCGAATTTATGGAAAAGCTTTACGTTTCCTAAAACTAGAGTCTTCCAGGCAGCCGACGGTGAAGATTCGGTGATCCTATCTTGCACCGTTTTTGACTGATCCACCCGTGTGACGGACAAACAGACAGACGACGGACGGACGGACAGAATTGCGATGGCCAAGACGTGCTGAAAGCACTGCTGAAAGCAGTAGCTGCTTTCGCGCGTAAAAACTTCGGAGAGTCTAACATTATGTGATCACAACGCATCAACATTACACCAGACGTACTATCAGATAGACTTCTATATGTCATGGCTGACAAAATGATTTGCAACGTTCAGCCTATAGGCCGTGTACATTTTACACGCTTCGATGGCTTTACCTAGTAATGAAACTCGGAATTTCGGTCTTGGTTTGAGAGAATGTCAAGTCTTTAAACCTACGAGGATAGTACGGTTACGAGGAGACGGTAAACATGGATTTTGAGCGCAGAGATTTAAACGAGCAAATAATAAAGTTGTCACAGCGTCAGCCGGAACGCGTCAACGTGGAATTAACGCAAAATTTGCGTAGGTCGACGAATAACAGCGTCTTCACTGAAGATCCAAGGGAGACATGCAGGTTATCTGTTCTAGCGGCTGTCAGTGGCTCCACGAAGGAGAAAACGAACGGTCTCTTTCCACAGCACTTTTACTACTGTGTAAACGTATATGGCTGCGGACATGTTACTTTTACTATAATGTATTCTGCATGTTGTTTTTTTGTTCTGTGGACTGAAAAATAACAATAAAACTCGAAAAAATACATCGGTAACGACACATCGTGCGGCCGTCTGTCTAGAGCTGCGCAACCCCAAACCTGATGCTAAATTTGACCTTTGACTTTTTGAGGAGAAACGATTGGCACAACGGTTATTTTGCCACGGGAACGTTCGCATCTTGTTTTTTTTCGTGTTTTTTTTGGTTTACGAGTTAAGAGCCCTTACGGGACAGATAGACGGACGCACAGACAGGCAGACAGACGGACAGGCAAGCTTTTTATGGCGCCCTATTATGTCGGCTGCATAATTTAAAAAAACTGCGAGAAGATGATTAATTAATTCGTTTGTCGATGATGATCAATCGCTAGTTTATGGACTAAGACGACGCACGAGATTAACAAGCATCCACAGATGACAGGCGTACAGATAACTACTGTGGGATAACAGCTGCAGCAGCAGCAACAGCAGCATCAACGTTACCATGGAAACGTAGCTTCTCAACGTCCGCATGCATTCTGAGCACGTACAAGCAAATTACCTCCGAGAAGATTTAGACCTACACTGGAATACACGAGAGAGAGAAACAACTACAGCAACTCCTCCGCAGACGCAGGCTACACGCAGTTAGCGTGAAATATCGACAGTTAAACGACGTACAGTGACTTCTTGCTTACTTACTTATTTACTTACAGCGACTTCATGGCATCGCGACTGACTCCGTGCGTTCAGCAAAACTAAGCTTCACTCCGTCACTTATATATGTCACAAACTTATCGGACAACAAGCTGAATAGCAAGCTGTTCGTAGGGGCCTACGTATACTGTCTCGACGTTCTGTGGATTATTTGAAGACTTTCCGTTGTTCGCGGACTCGTTTTGTAGAACTCGTGTTGCGCATTTCTTAGAGAGTTTGTTTAACAGCATGTTGTACGACAAATCAACAACAAATCGACGCAAGTGGAGTTTGTATTTTGGTTGCTGCTGATTTTAACGACAGCGAAATGAGCGAATTCCACTGATGTTAACATAAAACTTACAAAAAGCATGGCTTGTAAGGCTAAGAACGACGCGGTGAAAAAGGCCAATGAGCGTGAAATCAAAAAAAAATTCAATTTTTTTTGCCAAAGTTTCGTGTTAGCCAAGTCCAGAAATGGCAAAAACAAGTTTTAAACATTTTAAAAAAATTGCTCACTGCTTGAAGGTGATGGAAAGTAGTTACGTGTAAAATAAAACAGACAAAAAAATTGCATGACATGTAAATAATCACGGCCTGTACGCAGAGCATTGCAAACGATATGCCAAAAGTCGAGGGTCTTGTAGACTATTTGCGAGCATGTTCACACGTGTCATTAAACGCGTCCAATTTGTATTGATTTCCACGCCATTATGCTCTCGGATTTCACGAGCGCCATCTTGCGCCATTTCCTGTGACTTCTGTCGCTGGATATTTTTTTTCTATCACGTTACTTACTGGTTGTCCCTCGGGCAACGTCTATACGTTCCGTGCTTTATTCAGTCTCACAATCTCTGAATCGTCTAACATGTACAAGACCGCCTATCATTCTTTATCTGTTTAACTCCAGCCTCATACCATGTAATCTAAATAGAAAAGGACCATTTTATTGCGTCGCACGCAGCGTATACTATAGTAAAAGCGCTTTACACATTTATAGGGTGTCGAACTGTAATTAATAGGCTACGTGCTTCAAATGATAGACTGAATAGATAGGCCTAAGTCTTGAGATAGTGTTTGAAAGTGAGTGTAATGAATCAATCAATCAATAATTTTATTTTCTCCAGTCCGACTACCCGTAGAGCAGTAACAAAAATTACGGCAATAAAAAGTGAAATAATTTTCAAAACTGTTGCAGTGCATTTATTTGCTGGAAAGTAATTGAAGCACACCCGAACGAACACATTTGACTCTAATTCACTGCGTCGGATATGTTAGCTAGTGAAAGAAAAACCAACAGGATGAACGAAGAGTGATAGTCGCAGACAGTCAGCGAACCGTTGGAGCGTGTATAATCAATCCGTGAATCTTCTCTTAGCTGCTGACACTACTAATAGACGCGTGAATGCGTGACTGACGGACAATCGCGCTGGAAAATTGCAGCTGCGCCCCGGAAGGCGTCTGACCATGCGAATGACGACAACGACAACGACGTGTATTATGTCCTTTGCACGCATTGTAGTTTTAAGACAAAAGCGCAAAACGTGCAAAGATTCAAGCAAGATTTTGCCTTGCACCAGTCTGAGTTCCAACCCCCTGTTCTTCTTTCTATGACTACCGCTCTCGTTTGGGCGAATACAAACGCGTTCGTAGCGCTGCGATCCTAAATGCGTGTTCACCTTCAAAGCGACCGAAATGAAATCCGTTGGTCAGTTTATTTCATTGTTTTCGCTTTGAACACGCCTTTAATGTGAAAAGTCTACTGATGTTGCAGACCGTATTACGTGGCCGACGGTGACAGGTCACGTGATGTGAGGTCGGTCGGCGCTGGCTACTAATGATCGTCGTATAGTACATGACGTAGTAACTTGCGCCAGTCAGCAGCAAAGCTTCCGTATATCTTACACGCATGCAACGAAGCTTATCAGCAGTTCGTCGCGTCATTATTAGTTCTCTGCAGCGTGTTAGCGACGACCTTTCGCGGCACACATTAGCCTTTGCATGCCATGCAGTGGCGTGTACACAGTGGTGTCCGGACATACCTCCCGGAGATACCCCCTAGGACAGAACCCCCTTCTTTTCTCTTCTGTGAATGAAGTACAATTTTTTGCGCTTAATTGTATGTTTTGTCCTAGGGGGTTCTGTCCTAGTCTGTCCCAGGGGTGTTCCGATCTACCATGACTTTAGAGGGGGATTCTGTCCTAGGAGGGTTATGTCCGGGGGGTTTGGTCCTACTTTCGTGCATAGTCTCTGTCTTATCCTGCCGGAATATGCCGAGTAGCGGTCTGAGACACAAACGTGTAATCATTGCTAACCACTCATGCGGATTTGCTCGACTTTTCTTTTTTTAACGTGCTTGCATAAATGTCATTAGCTATAAATCATAACGTCTAACAATCCTGTCTGTTTCACAGACTCGGCCACTGGATGACACTGTGCACTCTGAATATGCACTTACTTACTTACTTACTTTTTGTATGTCATTCACTTCTACCCGATTGGTGAATAAACGTAGGGCATATCGTTATCCACATTCACGAATAATTATGAAAATTGACGTTATTTTGAGACTGCTCAGCTATCATAATCATGCTACTCGGAATAGTCTGTAGTTTTATTTCATACCCTTTTGTATGTCAGTTTTTTTTACCGTGTTACTTAGTTTTGCTATGTAGCATTAAAATTACTGTTTTTACCGTGATTTGCACATGTCCGCTGCACATTTCACAATTTCACTGCAATTTTCACTCTTATTGTCTGTCTGATATGTTGAGACATAAGTCTGATATGTTTTCTCGTGTTTTGTTGACATGTTGGTGGTTTTCATATATATTACTAGATCATTATTACACGTGTTATCTTTTCAGGCAGTTGCAGGCAAGTCTGAACTCGGACACAGCGGACGAACCATTACGGTACTAAATGGCGATCAGGAGGACGAAAATTGCTGAATCGATGTTTCTTACAACAATAAATAAACAGTGATAACTACTGACTAAGTGATTTGTTGTTGTTTTAGAGTGCTGCGAAAGTGCTAGAAGCAGGACCCTCGAGAGACAAACGCTAGTAAGCAATTATGCGTACTATTTTATAACTCATTAATACTATAACTATGTGGTTACTCGCTACAATGACAATGATTGCAGTTTGGCAACTACAAAGTAACAATGTCGAAACACTATAAAGTATATGTGACCGTGCGAATATGGCAGATTCGAAAGCTGATCTATTGTACGTACAGAGTGATTCATAAAAACTAAACCATTAAATTTCAAAATTTCGTAACTCCATTAAACATATCATATTTATTCATTTGTACAATGCTTTTTATTGTAGGTTAATAATTTGCGTTAAATTTACGACTAAGGGGTCACCAGTTACCAATATTTCAAAGGTTGAATTATTTTGCGTATTTTCCTCCGAACCACTGTCGTGCAAGTTTTTAAAGTGTACAACACTTAATATGATTGCAAGCAGTCGGATATGTGGGGGTTCCTGTAGTCGCAATTTCAGATCGCAGGAGTTAATAAGATTGTGTGCGTCCAATAGGATCAATTAGGATTTAGAATTGCTTCGGAGAAAATTGACTTAGCGTTTAGTTAGCTTCTTCTTTTAATTTTTTTTCTTCTTCTTCTAAGTATAGGCTAAATCTTGGACTGGATACAGATACAGCTTTAGTGTTTAGGCCTATATCACGACGGGCAAAATGCTCAATGCTTTGCTCACACGAGCCTTAAAAGTATTTTATATTGTAGAAGAACTTTAAACAATTTCGTGAAGTTGAAGTCACAAAGCAATCGTTATCGTTAGGGGGCGTATACTATACGATGTACTTTATCTGCACTGTATTTGAAAAAGTGTTAGTTTAAGCTTAATCTAGAATGTAGAAAAAAAACTAAAACTAGGCCACTTTAGAGGGAACTAAAATGAGACAAAATAGAACAAATGTAGAAAAAGTAAAATTTAAGACACACGGCAGTTTTCTGCGTTGAAACTTGAGCTGCTGCTGAAACTGTGAATATGAGAGATGACTTCATCTCATCACATGCGCTGTGCCTGGATGCTATCACCTATCTGCCGCTAGCTAATAACCTGCAGTTAATTGAGGTCAACGATAGGCCTACATGACAACCATAAAGCGTATGCCTATATTTAGAATGCTAAGCTTATCACTGTCGGTCACGGGGTGTTTACACGATCCAGCAAACGTCGAGCAAACTTCCAGCAAATGTATTCAAAATACAGCACGTGCTAATGCTGGACGTTTGCTGGATCATGTAAACACCCTATCAGTGTCCTCGTGGGCTGCGCGGTAGCAGCATCACTCACTGTTGTAACGATGACCAGCAAAGCTGATGGAAAACGTCCATTTTGACTGTATCGTGTAGATCTAAAACGCCGAAAATATTGAATCCAAAATGGGATTGAATAACTGGGTCATCGAGCGAAATATACCTGGAATATAAACCACTTGATTTAACTCACTTATTCCACGGTCGTCGACGGTCGGTCGTGTGGCCTACGATGCATTAGACACTGTCTTCCCATTTTTTTTCAGAGGAAAGAAGGCAATTTTTTGACTATTTTGTCTAAATAAAGTGTAAAAATGGCTTACCGTTTATCGACACGGTGATTCATAATTATAATTACGGGAACCCTTGATTTTTGTTGAATAACTCCGTGAAACATTGGCCAATTTTGATAGTTTTTGGCAGGCAACATTACAAAGAAACTTGACGTGAATGACTGTAGTTTAGCTCACCTCACTTTAATACTGTCGCTACACTACCTTGTGAAATACAGAAGTCGTAATTATGAATTACCGTGTACTTACTGTAATACACGTGGCGTACATCGTCGTTCGTTAGGTCACGCTTGAGTGCACTCGTGAAGTTATCAATCCGTTATACCACTGCAGACATAGTGCTAACGTGGAGATAGACAGTAAGTAACGGCATCGTAAGTTGAAAAATAGGCGGGGCAAAAAGTTGCAATTTTCCGACAGACACCGCAAAGTTTCGAGTTTGGATATTACAGGTGCTCAAAATTTTAATTTTGCCACAAAATTTCTTGAAAATGGAGGGTTTCAGCCGTAAATTTAGCATTTTTGGATAAACATTTTTCATCAGAAAAAGAACATTTTCCGACAACTATCCGACAGCTTAAAATTTAGCCGCCCGCCGGCCATGACACTAGCAAGAGCAGTACGAACGAGACCTTGGAATACGAGTTGTCTGCTAATACTAGCGTCATTAATTTAGCGCATGCATCATGGCAACATCGAGCAGCAGCACTGAAGACTGTTGACATTGCTACGTCTGCTTAACTCCGACCGAACGTAATTGAGTTTTATTCAGTTGCATTAACCTAAATGTCGCAGTGACCAAACGCAAGTCTTTCTTCAGAATCAGAAACAGTTTCACAGCACACATTTAGGGCTGCATCTCTGGTATAGGGCCTACTACACTGTGTCCCAAAAACGTCCTACTTTGTCATTTCTTATATTTTCGCCAAATATTAACCGATTTTCATTTTTTTTCACTGTCGCACACAGTGGACAATTAGCAATAACGCAGTTGTTAAATATCCCACCACACTTTAACTGCGTCGTTACGCTACCATGTGACACAAATTTCAAAAATCACTAAAATAAGTATAATACATATGCAAAGAAAGTTAACTTTTAAAACAATTTTTATTACTTTTCACACGAAAATTAAATTATGTTTAGTTTTACACACATTTACGATGTCTGTAAACAAAAGCAGACGATATTATAGTAATTAATAATTTTTAATGCAGTGGTGATATAGGCCCTAGCGGTCATCTAATGTGTCATTTAGCGGCGACAACAGACAAGTCTCTTATTAAGAACTTTTACCGCTTAAAAACATACCGTTTTTGGAGGATACTGGCAGAACTTTTGAAGATAAACTGCAACAGGGAAAAAATGTTACTAACAGATGTTTGAGAAACATGCAGCACCGACCAAAGGCATAACCCCAGCAGACTGAAGCATGCACGTAAGCCTACTGAAAAGAACGTAAGTGGATGAACTGGTAAGCATACTAAACCACGAATACCAGAAATAAACGTATCATTTAACACGCCAGATATGCAAACAAACGGATCTAACAAAGGTTAGCATCGTACATATTCACTGCATAAAAATGCAGTGGGAGGTATCTTTTGTTTACTAACATTACTTGCTGTCTATGATTGATAGTTTTTCCTGCATTTATGTTTTACAAGGTAGTGTAGCGACAGAGTTAACGTGTGGTGGGATATTGGATAATTGCTTATGGCTAATTGTCTACAGAATGCATCGATGAAAGAATTTTGAAAATCGGTTAAAATTTAGCGGAGATATAGACAATTAAAAAGTGGGACATTTTTTGGGACACGGTGTAGAAGCCTAAGGTCACATCGCACTTATTCACACAGTTTGTTAAACTTCGTACGTCGAGCTTATTGCACAAAAAATGAAGAAAAATCAGATTACGAAAATCGCTAGTGAAAATTGCAATTTACGAAAAAATCAGGAGAAAAACTTACAAGAAGTTGCGAATAACTTAAGGATAAGTTGGCATAACAAAATAATGTGGCTGATTGAAGCAGATCTTAGTGGATTAGCTTCTTCCACAAATCATCAACGGCAAAAGACAAATCATTTAAAAGTGTGTATTTGTAACACACAGCGTTTATTTCATGCTGAAAGCGACCAAAATGTATAGTGTATCGGCCCCAATCATAGGTTTAGGCTACTGTGAAATGTTGCGTACAGTCCAGATTGACGGCCATGAACAGTCCACTAATGGACGCATAGTACGAGCAGTAGTAGGCACTAATCACTAATCCACATTATCCGACGGCGTTGTAACAACACCTGCATTGGATTCTGTTTCAAACGACGTCAAAAGAATTTTACCAATAATGCGTTTACGACGTTAAGTTGATGGTGACGGCTGCATTTTTGTGAATTAATATTATAGCTTATTATGCGGCCATCATAACACGCCCGATATGTCCGTCTATCCGTCTCTCACCGTCTCTTAAATCGGGTTCCTAATAGAAAAACAAGGGCTTAGAAGAGCCAAAATTGGTGTAAAGGTTTCCCGTGACTGAAGTAACCGGTATGCCAACGTTCGTCTCAGCAGGTCAAAGGTCACGGTTAAGTTTAGGATTGCGTAGTTCTAAGCGGACGGCCGCATAATATATCGCCCTTAAGCCGAAATATTTTTCTACTTAGTCATTGCTTCAACCCATGCGTTTATTTCAGACACTACACTGTGCATGTCTGTGTGCGCATGCGCAGTACGGACTATCAGGAGAACGCGTCGGCTTTCTGCACAGGAATGTGCATGTTCCAGGAACGCAAACCGTACAGCCAGTGCTTCGATCTGTGCAACTGGTAATTAATTAGCCAAGTTTGTCTTCGGCTGCGTGACGCAATTTGCGCTTGAGATTTGATTAATTCGACGAGATAGCCTATGCGGTCACATTGGACACAAGCATTCCATTAGTCCTATACAATCCATTTAGCACCCTTCCTGCTTAGATAAAAAGTAAAACGATATACCCGTAATGCGGGCATGCTCTGCGACAAATTAAAGTACCAATATTAGCCTATGTTTCATACGAAAAGCGGAAGAAAGGCGACTTTTTGATCGTCGTTCGGCGAGCCGTTTTTGAAAACACAATGTATGACTTTATACAGGTCTATCTGGTGCGAACTTAGCTCGCATGTGTATGCAAACATTTCATTGATGTTACCAAAATCCAGCGTGGTGAATTCGCTATCAGTGTGGCACTTCGATTTTTGTTCTGCGTGCAATCATTACGAATCACCGTCATGTTTACATCGACCATTTAACGTTGACCGGGTAGTAAAAAATGGTAAAGAGAAAAACGCTAAAACGAATTTTCATATAAAGACTAGAAACTTTAACAAACACTTCTGTAACTGCGGTGTACAGGACCGGCCAGGGACCGTCGCCGTGGGCCAAGCTGGACGCGGAGAAAGCGCGAGCACCATCGGACGGTTCTAGCGGCAACGCAGTCGACACAGCCGCGTCTATGATGAGAACTGGCATGATGCGCACAGGCGCCACAGGAGGACAGAGGAACCGTGGCGGCAGACAGCGAGGTCGAGGAGGCAGGAAGAAAGGCACAGAGCGCGGCAGTTTCTAGTCGATCGACGCACGACGAGACTCAAGCCCCGTGACACACACCGCCGTAGGTCTTAAATCAATCACCCTCCTCTTCCACTTTTACTCCATTTTCCAATCCACCATTCTGCTTTTATCACGTTCGTCTGTCTTCTCCCGGTTTCGCTCTCCAGTCGAAAGTTCTAATTCATCTCGCACCTGTCGCTGCTAAGGCCGTGACGCACACTGCCGTAAATCACCCACCAACGATTCTTGTTACGCCTACTAGCAACGTATCCAAAGGCGACACATACTGCTGGGGGAATGGAGCTAGTCCATATAATTTATGTAGGTATTTTGGTCCGTTTGTAAGTAAACATTGTATTATTGACGAGAACAAAAAAAGTTTCGTGCGAGTAGGCCACATGACAATGAACCGAGACAGATGGGAAAAGGAAGGGTCATGGAAACACGTTGAAGGTGAGTGGAGCTATGTTTGTCGTAAGAGTCGTAATTCCCCATCATAAAGTCAAGAACAACGATCGGATCAACGATCAACCAATCCACATTGATGGATGTGACGTAGTGCTGTACAACGTAGTGTGACAGTAGCTTCTTAGCCTGTTGATTCGTCGAAGAAATGGACTGCCTTTATTAATGATGACAATAATAATCTGGCTTATAATATCGCTATAGTACGTTCAGTAATGTGACAAATGTGACTATGTTTACGAATGTATACGCCCCAAATTTGTTACAGACAACCCATCCTAGAACTGTGTTCTGGTATAGGTTTATACATTAGTGTCCGTGTTGCATAGAACGAGTGCATCTGCGTCACAAAGCGGCGCTGATTTCCGCATTCTGTGCCACCGACTTGAGGTCGCAGTCGTCGTCGTCGTCGTCCCGTAATATCGTGAATATGACGTGTTTTGTGCCCGTCTAATCGTATGTTCGTAATTAGTTAACTGTCTGCTAATGGCTTAGGTCGATATCATTCATCATCGGATCAGGAATAACGTTCGCCATGGCATGAATTCACAGTAGGCCTACTACAGAAATGCTTCGGACGAACTTTCACATATACTACTATTGGCAAATAAACGCACAATATATTTTACTTTCGTGATTTTGAACTGTTTAAGCTTGTGGCCAGGCGGCTAGGCCTCTTGGATATAGAGGTGATATTAATGCACGCACCGCATGAATGTTGCAGCATTTCTTGCAATTTTAAAATTTGAGACTGCTAACTTAAACAGAAAACCTCAGGCCTAAAGACAAAAAATATGGGAAAGCGGAACTGCAAAAAACGTAAGAAAAGGACAAAATGTGCACATGTAATGTTATAGGCCTAAACTCCCAAATTATAGGCTTTGTATACCCTAATCTAACAATAACTACATAACATCTTTCGAGGCCGTTACTAAGTGCCAATGGGCTGCAAATCAGCAAGTCAGAATGGCGAATTTCAGCAAGTTTTAATACCATAAACATCAATTATTCCAAACACTGATGTCTAAAAAACACACTACGAGCAGTAATAAAAATATTCAGCGGTACGTGTCCTATGTAGAAAAGGTTTCATCTGTTCACTACAGAAAAAGCACAAAATTAATTCAAAACCATAGCGACAAAAACAAAATTGCTCTAAAACTCAGCATGTTAACTATACACTGCAACAATCGAAGACAGGTTGATATCTCATATAAAAAGCATATTTATGCCAGAAATTGTTAGCAACATTTACATTTTATAATAGCGTGGCGCAATATTCAACATACGAGTACGAAAAGCATGCAGTCCGCACACGCGAAATGAAACGGAAAGAAAACAATTTTGTTTCAGTTTTGTTTCTGTTTATGTTTCACGTGTGCGTACAGCTTTAGGAATTCAAAACGTCGTGAGCCAGAACTGCAATTTCATATTAACAGTTGCACGACCACTCAAATCTCAGCGAGCAACGGAATGTAAACGTCGAATAAACAGACAAAACGTTGCAACAGTATAGAAAACAACCAAGCTCATCTCAGGTGAGTTGCAGCAACAAGTTGCAGCGACAATTAATCTCCATTCACGCGGCCAGTTGCAACGAAAAAACCACTTTCCAAATCGTGAAAAATAGTTTTTCCACAGGACAGTACAGCTCAGTAAATATTACGTTTTCGGTATACTCGGTAGTTTCGCAGTAGCCTCCCGCGCCGCGCCTCTTGGAATACACTTCCTTTGGAAATTCGCTACTGTCCTTTTTGTGTTGTTTTCATCGTTAATTCAAAACCGCTTTCTATAACCTACATGCAGCTTTTAGCCAGATCTGTTCTGTGAAGGGGGGGGGCTAAAGATGTCCCCTCGCCATTCCATTTCGAAGTGACATTTCCAGCAGTTGGTTTTGAGACGCTCCCGTCTGCCCCTGGAGGGGAATATTTCTGGCCGCGCGAGTTTACCAGTAACAGAGTTCGCACATTGCAACAAAATACAGCAAAATGCTGCAAAAATAACCGGAAACGATTGTTATTGACTCTGTTTACAGATTATCAGACACAGAGCGAAACGAGGTGGCGCCACAAACTTGCAGAGTAGCTAGACTTACATTTTGCTGCAGGGGTTCTCATATAAAAGTGAAATGCAACAATATAGTCTTACTGTAGTTTTAGTCTCAGTTTCGTCGTATTTTTTTATTGCACATGTGCGAAGCCTCTAACGGAAGCACCAGCAGTACAAACAAGGGCAACAGGTAATCTAAAATAAAATGTGATTAACAAACGGCGTAACGGGTTAAATAACACGATAACAAACTACGCTATTATTACTCTGCGTGTGGCATATAGTACGCTATGCATTTATGTAACCAACATAACGTGTACATTCAATACATTGATAGATACGATAAGACCTAACCAGTAACCTAAAATGTGGGATGCTCCGCTAATGGATTTGGCTGCGAAATTTATTTCGTTCCATTTTTACAGATGAAAAAACATCTTTCACGGTAAAAAGGTATACATACAGTGCCAAAGAATTCAAACCACTTGAAGTACGTTTTGACAATATATCTTAAACTCAGTGATGTGCCCTCGAAAACTTGTCCTCATCCTCGGGTCCTAAGTTCTCGGCCATAATACCGAGGACTTTAATAAATTCTGTTCATTAACAATTTATTATGGACAAACTGAAAAAAATGTTGAACATTAGCTATTGACATACCGAAACCCGTGATGCTAGTAATTGGAGCCCACTCACTTATGTCACGTTGGTCTGATGTTCTTAGTGGCATCACACATGGTTCAGTGCTTGGCCCTGTTTTCTATGTAATTTAAGGGGACACCATTATTTTCGACAACTGTCGAAACCAGCACAACATCGTTGTCAACAATATCACTGGACCAATTCAGTCTCAAAACCTAAAACTTTAAAGTTGTACATAAATAGAACATAATGGAAAGTTTGTCACAAAAATTAAACTTACTTAGTCTGGAATTGCAAGAGTCACAAGATGTCAGTTTTTTTGTTTAGTTCATATTTTTTTGCATACAGGTAGTTGGACTATTTCAGTAGTATGATGATGCTTGACGTTCAGAATGTGCAAAATCTTGAGTACATAAGTACTAAAGTCACCTTAGTTAACGGTAATGTGTCGTTGTGGTAGGGCCTTTTAGATGTAATTGGTTTTGACGTTGAGTTTTTTTGGCTTTGGCTTTAAATTTGGTCTCAAGTTTTCGGCTTTGTCCTCGGCTTCAAGTCCTTGTCCTCGTCCTCGGGTCCCGTGTCCTTGGCCTTGGCCTCGAGCACAATGTCCTTGATAACATCACTGCTTGAACTGCAGCTTTTTGGAAAAAATTCCAGTCACAGAATGCTGGGTTTAGAGCAAAAAAAAACGTCAAAATCGAAGACTGACCAACTGGGCTATGTATGGTTTCTCGGCTTGCTAGCGCCGGATACGTTTGGAAACGGTAACTTCAACTGTTTTTGTTGCAAATCGTACGCATCTATTCAGCATCGTATGGCGATAATGGGAGAATTTACCCGAGGTTGTTATACACAGTCGCAGCAGCAGCAGCCGCGTTGCGTGTAACGTTAATTTTTTTCTGCATCGCTGCGAAATCGGCCACAACTAAGTCGATGACGAGTCAGCAGAACGGGGCATCAAGGCAACAAATTACACCAAAAAAAAAAACCAAAAAAATATACACTGAATACATCGCAACAGCAAAGTACGTTACTCTTGTAGATACGAAACTCGAAACAACGAACGAAAGACTGGCGGGCGGCTTGCAATGAGTGTTCCAGCTAAGTGACAGACAGACGATCGGTGCTCCTATGCTCCTCTTGAGATGGCAGAAAGCCAAGAAAAGAATACAGTTGTCAGTGAAGGTCTGAACTCCAGCTTCATGTTATTGCATCAAATGCATCAGCAACAAGTAGTAGTACAACAGTTTAACTCAGCAGCGACAATCCAATACGTTGGTTAATAAACAAAATTAGTCCACTTGCTTAGCTAAAATCGTGCAAACTGTGGATAAAAACAACAGACTTTGCAGGTGAGTGACGTAACGTATAACAATTAATTTCAGGTATGGTGCCAAAAAATTGAAGGATGCACGATGCTTCGTGGAAAAAGTTGCGGGTAAAGTAACAAAAATCAAACTGGGGGAATTTTTTTCCGGTGCTTAATTGTTGGCTAAAATCCCATATTGGTTCTTGCACAGTCTTCGTTTGTCTGCGCATGTAGAAAGAGCCTACATTAGTGAGGTTTGTGGCCTGATGCAACTTGGGGCAGATTGCTTCCTGGCGCTGAGGGGATGAACGCCTCTGGTTCAGCTGCTGTCACGTAGTTCGACGAACTCCTTGACTCGTTCCAGCACGTCGACGGCGCACATGACGGCGTCGCACGCCGACTCGCGACTGTACTCGTCGTGCGGGATCACGACCGTGAAGTCGAGTGGGTCCGGGTTGTATAGCTTGTTGCTGTTGCCGACCAGCTTCTGCAGTTTCTGTGCGAGTCGGCGTAGCTCCGGGTCCTCGAGGGACGCCGCCAGCGTCACGAGATCATGACTGAAGCTTGTTACTGCGTCCACGGCAAACTGAGCAGCCTTCAACGCCTTCTCCGCCGCCTTACACATCACATCGTCAGAAATGCAACACTTGTTCATGTGAATTGGTGGCGTAACAATTAAAACGTCGGGCTTATCATGTGTTGTACTCCCAGTCAGGTCACTCTCAAGAGGATTGCACTTGGATGGTTGACTGTCTGCGGACAGGTAAACCATCTCGGTATATAACCAACACGAAGGTTAACTCAGTCTTCCATCCCTCTGGGGCAGGCAAATCGAGTACCGGCCTGCTTGGCTGGGGATAAGGCAGAGCGTGTTTACCTGTGTCTGGTGGCAGGTAATACCGTCTGATCCCATATGGTAGGTGACCCTCTGTAGCTCTGCAATGGTTTACCATTAACAGCGTTTTAACTAAAGCTGCAAAAACTAATGATTAATCACACGATTATTCATCAATAATGTCTAACGATGAATAATTTTTTTCCAGTGAAAGGCATGGAAGAAAACGGCTGTGGGTTTTTTTTCTGTCACACTGTAGCGAGAAGGTAAATAATACCTGGTGAGCCTTGAAGCAGACCCATTCAAACGCCGGCTCTTCGGCGTCGTAGTCATTATCAGCAGCGCGCAGGTCTTCCTGGGCTTGTCGAAGGAAACGTTTCGCCTGTGCCGGCTGCGGGTTGACGCTGCTGAATGTTGGAGGAACGTTGAAGTCCGTTCTACCGGCACTGTACTCGCGCGAGAAGTTCTCCTGATAGCGCTCACGCTGAAACCAACCAAGCAATCAATCAACTAATTACATCGCATTTATCAGAACTCAATCTAAAAGTAACAGAATGGTCTTTAGATGCAACAGAAAAGATGAAACGTCGACCTAATAATCGTGTTTGCCCAAATTCCACTACCTCAAGTTGTTGTGCGTTTCTGTTTCTTTCACTAATAATGAAATGCTTTATTACAGTTACAGGTAACTTTTTAAAACTTTAAAGCTACCAATCTGTATATTTTTGGATATTTACTTGATTTAGACAGTATCTAGCAGTGCTCATTGTAATGACTTGAAGCTCATGATAAGCGATAAGCCCATCATGTTGAGCCTGTTGAAAATATCGGGATTTAACCTCCAAAATGTAAACACATTAAAAAACCAATAAAAACCCTATAAGCTCAGTTGTAGAAAAGTTTTAAATTACATGCAACAGAGATGCAACAGAAAAGATGAAACATCGACCTAAAAATCGTGTTTGCCCAAATTCCACTACCTCGAGTTGTTGTGCATTTCTGTACGGCTTGATGTACAACGAATCCAGAACAAATCAAAGCGAATGGAGTTTGAACCTTAACGACAACATCAGAGAGATGCAGGTAACCTGTTCACGATGTTCCTTGGCACGCTGATTCATCTGTTCAAAGAAGAACTGGTAGGCGCTGGCGAAGTTACGCTGGAAAGATTCGCTCGCCGTGAACGGATTGCGGGGGTCGAAGTTGAACTCGGCCGAGTTGAAGTTTGCGGGTCGCGGAAGTCCGAGCTCGAGGCGTTCGATCTCGGCCTGGATGTGCTGCATGATGATCGTGGCAAACTCCTCGTTGCCGATGTTCTTGTCCGGATGCCACTTGAGCAGCATTCGCTTGATGATCTTCTTACGCTGACCTTCGGGAAGCTTCCAGGCCTCCTCCAGCGTGTCACTCACATCCAGCATCACCTATACAAAGACATAAGAGTCGCTCGCTAATTGATCGGATCTCCTCAGCTGACTACCAATACATATAACGTGAGTTCATGTTTCGTCGAGAAGTAGGATTATCTTTTTTCTAATTGGCATCTGCTTAATCTGACATCCGCTAAGAACCGAATCCGATTAACTTACTTCTTATCCATAGATTAAAAAGTGAACTGAAAATCGATTAGAAAGTTTCTAATTGCTAGGGATTAAGAAAATACGCCTATTCTTTTGCATTGGAGCTGTCTGGTGTTAATTGGTAATGCTCGGATTAACTTCGGTGTTATCTACCGTTTCCGATTATCTTTCTTCTTATTTGGTAGATAATCTGAAATGCTGGTTCTTAGAAGAAAGATAACACTGAATTCTAACTTTGGTTCATGTTTCTGATTGTCTTGGTATTTATTCTAACAGAAAGTGTCGACCGAAGCGATAATCCTATTTCTCGACGAAACATGAACTCACGTATACTATGCATGTAGTGTTTCAACTTGAGTTCATTCAAAAACTAACAGAAAAAAAACGAAAAGCGGCGACTAGCAAGTTCAGGGAGGGAGCTTGCGTCCTCCACAGTCGAATAGAAAGTCTCTCTGAGCACTGTGAGCTCCTCAATAAATCAATAAAGCACATTTATAAACTTTATATGACGCTAAAATGGGGGCAGTTTTCAGTAACTCCATATCACGATCATTCCTCCACGTTGTCCTCCAATAAGCAGGACATGTTCCCCTTGTTGTATGTCCCCTGGCGCCACTGCACAAGGACCATGATCGGTCGAAGGGACTTTGCCGTGGCTGGCCCGGCCACTTGGAACAGCCTCCCCGTCGACCTGCGGACTTCATCACTGTCCAGAGATACAT
>Ga0209367_1004373_pt1 | contig 19459 bp, 9 predicted proteins | sample WorMetLIZISLAND2_FD_187412 | JGI IMG/M metagenome (GOLD analysis project Ga0209367, IMG submission 187412) | Marine gutless worms symbiont microbial communities from Max Planck institute for Marine Microbiology, Germany - Olavius geniculatus... ...
TGAGCAGTGGTGTGGGACAACCCTGCAGGAGTTAAGCCACGCTGCCCTAGATAGGCAGCGGTGGGCAGCGATAGTAAGAATGGCGTCAGACACCAACGGGTGTTGAGCCCAAGGCTGTCGATGATGATGATCAGGGTTCGGGACGCAGCTCCGACCACAAACGCATGTTGGATGCACCAAGAGCCCAAAAAACGCATCAAAGTCAAGTTTCATAAACTACTACCTCTAGGTTACTATTAATCACTAACAGGAAGTGGGATACGACCCTTTCAGATGACATAAAAATCATCGACATTGGATGACCTTCAAGATCAAGAGCAGTACGATCGGCTCCACCCTAGCGACAGCTGGGCTTTTTGTCTTAACTCACTGTAGTATAGCATAAAAAATCCGCCCAAGGGAAAGATAATTACGGTAGTAATAGGTCTCAAACCTTTATCCACCAGCAAACTGTGGCCGTAAAGACACATCTGGGGGGGGCGATCCTATAATGGAACACTTGCGGACGTACCGTCGTAATGGTAGAAGGCTGAATGAGGCTGTGAGGAGGCACTCTCAACTCCTGGGTGTAGTAACAACAGCAGCAGCAGCACTCGCTCTAGCCTGATGTCAATCATTAGCATTATCTTCTCAACTCAACTCAACCTGTTGAGCGGTCGGTTGCTCATTAGTGGAGCAGCACCGTAGCACACAGCGCTACACACGCATACACAGACAGTCATGTAAACTCAGCCTCCTACCCTCGGCGGCGGGGTGGGAAATGATTAGGCAGTAACGGCAGGAAGCACAATAATGAGCTGCACTCCGTGATCTCGTCTTGAGTAAGTAAGTAAGAAAATTTAATTGATAAAGTGCACAATGTCGGCGAGAAACTCGCCGAATCTGAGCCGTGCGACGACGCTTGTCTTCACTATGCAATTCGCTGTCGATTCGCCGCACTCCTGATCATTTAAGTTTTTAGGCTATGGTGCTCAACTAGGCTAACCTAATCCCAGTGGTAACTAAAATATAATTTTGCCGTAAAGACTAAATACCATTAACCCAAACTTTAGGACAGAAAGTTGAAACAGGTAACTAAATACCAGGATGTTTCAAAGGCGAACCGTAGTGTGGATGGTTTGTGGAGTGACTATTGATTTGTTTATGCGGATTGCTCAGTACACAAAGAGCACGGCACTCCAGGCCGCAAAGCACTGCAGGCCGACCAATAATGCACGGCTTCCATCCTCCGCAACGCAACGCACATAATCTGCGAAAAAAAACGCAACCCAAGACTGGACACCGCTTCTAGCTTTGCGTTTTGTTCGTCCGTTGCGTCAGCTGCATACGCAATAGCGTTGCGTCGCGTGCGTTGAAATGGGATTTTATTATGGAAACCAGTATAAACCTAGTAAGCCTATCGTCAGCCACCAGCACTGCCCAGTGCCAAATGGCCAGTCCGCTAAGCGCTCTGACCTCTATCTATACGGTATTCTAACGACTCATACACTTCTTTCGTGTCAGTCAGTGGTGTTACGTTTCATGCACATACAACAGAGGACTGCCGGTAAGAGCAGTGTATATTCAGCGTAGTCTTTAGCGTGTATCAGTCCTAATGAACCATGGATAAAATTACATACTGACTATCATTTACAGCTTTATAACAGCGATTGATAAACATAAAAACATAAAAACCAGTAGCATCTTATTAAGACTCGATCTTCTACGTTCCACCACGGCGATTTGCTGTTTATGGATTATCCAGCAGCGGCAACACACTCCGCCGGAGCATCGTGAGGGCCGCGTAATGGGGAACATGAACAGTCACACAATCATCCGTACGTCCTAGATTATAACACTGCCTGCCAGCAGGCGTGCACACTGGCCCGCCAGGCCAAACACACAGCCCGGTAGGGCTCAAGGCCGGGCTGGCAGCCTGCCAATGTTTATCTTGTGCTACCCGGTAGTCCTCCGGCCTCACTCAAGGACGAGCATCAATAAGCACAGCAGCCGGGCAACCAGGCCATGGCTGCGGCGAGGCCAAGCCAATGGGACCTAGATACATAGCATGGCGCGCCGCACACGCCAGCTTGGAGACATACGGCCCACTAACGATCTTCTTTGCGTGCTCTGCCCTATTCTAAGGCAGGTTCCATCCATTGACGATGGCGCCACCCGACCCGGCTCTGTGCTCCTCTCTTAACTAACGATGGCAGCAGCTAAGACAATTTGGCAAAATCTTCTGGACATAATCCAGCCCGGATTCAAGACATCTTGCAAAGGCATGGCCCAGAGCAAGGCCTGACAATCCAGTCCTTATAGGCGTGACTACTTGCATTTTTGCCAACTTACTAAAGATGTTCCGGACCCATAAGCTCGAAGATGCCGTGAACTCTAACTCCAATTCAGCCAATTCCGTCTTATTACCTATTTCCAGTGCTACCGCCGGAAGAGCGCAGAAACTGTCGCTATTAACCGTGTAAATGGTAACCTACAGTGTATGTGGTGTTAAGCCCAAATTCCATTACGCCGACTGTGCGAAAAAGTCTGCCGACTTTCATGGTTCACTTTCACCGGAGGGGGAGAGGTTTCGGTGAAAGTTGGCTTAACGCGCGTGACGCGTGACGGGGCGTTAACGCGCGTGGACGATCTCAATTGACTGTTCAATCAAGCCCTAATCCAAGCGCTATACCTCACCCTAGAATAGCGAATACATTTTGAATCGCCCACGCGCGTTAACGCACACAGTGAGAACGCATCAGACTTTACCGCGAACACATATATAATACAGTACACATGCCCCGGTACACCCACACAGAAGTAATTAATAACGTCATATGCAGTTGCGCACCCAAGACATATAAATACGTATATACATAAAACGTTACAAGCAATATAATCAAACCAACACAGCTGGATGGACCATTGGATGATGGGAGTTCATGGGACTGGAAGGCTTTTTTGATTGCTCTCTCCCACTACAGCCAACCACCCAGCGACCCAATGGCCACATAGTTACATCAATGTCTAGGGCCCACTGTTCCCAGAAGGGGAGGGGGGGCAGAGCTGGCAATGGATCCTGGAGTCCTCAAAGGGATTCCACAGTCCACAAGTGCGGCATCATCACTACGACTCTCATGTCCGTTTCACAGCAATCTGAACAGCAGATTATGACTGGAACTTTCCAACACCCAAATCTCTCATTCGGCCCTGTCTGCAACGCTAGCTGGGACCACAAAATAGCTCCCCATTTCATTCCGCCCAACGGCTTTCGCACGATACACAAGTTTGACGCTACATTATACAAATTACTTACTTACTTTCGCTGCTGTATAACTGCCGGTAAAAGGTCATACAGACCCATACGTGACAGTAAACAGATGCCAGCTACAAACTGTGTATACTCGTGTATACTGGTGCTTCAAACATGACACAGACAAAGTACAAACTCCTCGCAGAGTAGGCCTGAACTGTAGGTATTGTAGACTGTACATAATGCACTCAATCTCAAGTGCATGCGTGTACAATGTACAGTAAACGAATGTATCACACCGTGTTGCTAAACTGCGCTCGCTGAAACAAAACACTTCCCTGACGTAAGTTCTGAAACTACAGCATTTCTCGTGGGCAAGCACTTAATTTTCCCTCCCAGTCCACACGCGTTCACCTGTGTCAGGTGGCAGGTAACACTGTGTGATCCCATACGGCAGGTGACGCTCCGTAGCTCTGAGATGCGTTCCATTAAGAGCTATACAACCACCTTTAACCTTTAACCTTTACTCTTCAAGTGCAGCGTTCTCGGACACTTAAGACCCAAGACACTGCAGACCTAGGACATTTCGGACTTAACTTTTTTAGGTCCGAAGTTTCGGTCCTAAAAGTGCGAGACACTTCGGAGCTGAGTAGTGAGTAGTGACTGCAGCGCACTGCACAGTTAATCTGCGAACTTCGGAATTCGGGTTGGTTACTAAACTAAACTGTGAGACTTGAGTCCGAGATCGTCGCTATTTGCACACTACACAAGTATACGTTGATACGTTGATGCGTTGATGTGAGTTTTACAAAGTACAAAATGTTATAATTTTCTGGCTGTTTTAAAATTCGTAAAAATGCGTAAATTTTAAAATTCGTTGGCCGTTTTAAAATGCGTAAAAATTCGCGAATTTTACGAATTTTTTAAAATTCGCAAAATGCGCATTCTTGGTCTATGCACACATCTATATGCCCCGCAACACTTCCAAAGTTCCCATTGCCCATGAAGGGAACTGGTAGTAAAACCGACTATATTCTTTCTCGTTTCAGTCCAGTTCGGTTCTGCGCAGTCATGGAACTGGAAACTGCCGTTCAAGCGTCAAGCCCCTGCTGGCATTGCCACGCACTGTTTGACAATATACCTATAGCACGTACAGTAGTTACAGCGGCACTAAGGCATATGAAAACTTTATTTCGCCATGGTGGCAACAGCACAAAACATACATATAAAATCAAACGCATAGAACACAAAACACAACACAAGTACACAACGAAAACAGTAAAAATAGTCAAATAAAATAGCCTTTTTAAAAAGAAGAAAATTTTTAAAAAACTACAATTTAATCACAACGAAAAACCTTTAGATAACAATTCGTCAGAAGCAAATGCCTCATACAGAAAATGCATCACAGAATTACTCGACGACTGTAGCCTTCGCAAAAAACCAATTCTCTGACTGAAAAAATGCTTTCCAATTAACTAGGTAACAGCATCGATCATTAACTCTGTGTTTTACAGAACTATTTTGTATAAAAAGAAATTTTAACTTTAAAAAACATCTTCCAATAATCGTTAGTAAATACTGAAAGGTCACTGCAAAAACGATACCGGTACTGTATTAAAAAACATTACACACAAATAAATCAAAGTGCTACAGAAAAAATAACTGCAAACTGTGTAGACAGTCGTTTTCTAAACCGTCTCTGCACCTGTTCTTCAAGTGGAGTGTTCTCGGACACTTCAGACCAAGGACATTTTGGACCTAACTTTTTAGGTCCAAAGTTTCGGTCCTAAAAGTGCGAGACACTTCGGACCTATTTTTAAACATACAGTTTTTGCTACTAACAAAAAGTTGTGGTAAATCTATATGTGACGTCAAGCATGAAAGCGGTGACGCAGGACTCAGTCATGCATAATTAAATTTCCAAGGCAAAAGTCAATGATGAATATGATAAAGCCGTATACCAAAGCAATGAACTTAGTCAATACATCAAGCCAACAGAAATTTGAGCTAATGCTCACGAGACGCACGAAAACCTATAGCAGTTCCTGTTCAGTAGTTTAGCTGAAAATTGGAATGTTCACGCTAAGTTAATATACAAATACCAAATTCTCTATCTGGATCACATAACGATAGTTGCGTGGTGCCACCTTGTGAATGATATAGACTTGGGTCGCAGCCCGAAATTGCCAAAAAATCCATAAAATCCCCTATTTTGGCGTTCAAGGTCATTCAAGGTCATTGAATTCAGCGCCAATCGAGAGACAGTGTACGACTTCCTATTAGTAAATTATAGTAACCTAGGCCCTATCTCGCACCGTTACTGAGATACAGCGACTTATTGGCCAAAAATCACAAATTTTGCCCCCCACTCTCATTTAGCGCCCTCGTGAGGGGTGACCCGGGTGACCCCCCTTCGAATTTATGAAAAAGCTTTACGGTTCCTGATACTAGAGTCTTCAGGGCAGCCGATGGTGAAAATTTGGTAATCCTAGCTTGCACCGTTTTTGACTGATCCACCCGTGTGACGGACGGACGCACAGACGGACGGACAAACAGAATCGTGATGGCTAAGATGCGTTGAAAGCAGCAGCGGTAGCTGCTTTCACATGTAAAAAGAGTCACGTATTTATTCAGGCTGCACTAATGTTTTTCCTGGCTTGTTAGATCTATGTGGCACTTTGACTCTACCTCATCAATGTCTGCACTCTGCATTCATTGCAACTGCGTTAGAACGATAAGTGAGCAAAAGCTCATTGATGTAACGCTCTGCAGTGAACAAAAAATACACAGCAAATAAAAAGCCAGAATGAAATAGCTCAGTGCTACGGTCAGTTCAGCCAACTGAAAGATTGGTGGCCAAAATGACTATCGTCAGTTCGCCGAACTGAGTCAAAATGCTATAGATCTACCATGACTTGTGCAGGGCGATGTTCTTTCTTTATACAAAATGGACTAAAAAATGATTAAGCACTACAATTCTTATTTATATTTTTTCAAAATACTGAGAGGTTAAAAATCTTTCGGTTTACTCTCAGCTGGACAATGGCAGAACTGGATCATAGTGGCCTGCTCGTGTAGTTAGGACTTCAGCATGGACCTAAAATCTCACTTTGCAACTTAGATTTATCTATTTCAGCTTTATTACATAGTTAGTTAATTTTCTGCTACATTTTAGTCCCGCCAGGCCATCGAATGCTCTCGAGGTAAGTCTGGAAGTGTCAGTGGCTGCAGTGTCGTGAGACCAGCTCAGCTCCTGACAGTGACGGAAGCAGGATGTCAGCGGCGCTCCGAGGCATCGAGGCATCGGATAGGCATCAAGCATTATCCATCTCCGAACTGAAAGTAGCAAATTTTGTGTTGCTTCTATCAGTTCACCGAACTGAAAATAGAATTAACGAATGAAATATTCAAAGAATAACAAAATGCTTCAACTTTGATCACTTTGTAATATAAGAATCAATTCTGTTGCTGATCATTCTAGTTTTGGAAAATCCTCTCCATTCGTTCATAAAAAACGGCACATTAACACTGTTCATGGAAAAATGTGGAAAACGTGCAATAAACAGTCAATAAATTTACATATACATCTGCAGCCAGTAATACGATGCAAGTGTTCTAAAAAATTTAGACAAACTATTGAGTGCTCATGTAATGCAAAATGCACAGGGTTCCACCCCAAACTCCACTGGGCAACAATGTAATCTCCCCAGATCCCGTAGCTGGTGGGAACATCACCACCGCTCTCTTGGCGTTTAACCCGGTTTTCTGGACTTTCAGCTTTGATTTCCGGCCATTGGGTTTCAGGCTGCCGTCTTCATGCTATGGCCATTTGAGGACCTTGCACTCTTAATCTCCCCGCTTCCCTCCAATGCTTTGAAGACCTATCACACCGACTACTGCACTGACGGCACTACAGCTTTTGCTGTAGTTCTCACCTTCGTGTTCAGCAGACACCAGTGCAGCTTGTCACAGACGAACTGCGTTTAATTCGTCGTAGAGTTCACTTTTAGACATGGATGGAACGAAGCTGGCAATCTTACAGTCAGTGGTGCGAACGCGCTTTTATTCCGTCAGCTGTCAGGTCATTCATCCGACGGCAACAGTTAGCGCGAACTCGCAGCAAGATCTAGTTCGTAATTCGTTCGCCGTCACAGCAGCCATGATGTCGGTAAAGTTTTCGATATCCAACGTGCTCGTTAAATCGGTAATTGCTGCAGTCGATCACAAATTAGACGACGAAACACAACGAACACCACCTTCACACGAGCGCTGTATGTTGCCAACTGACTGATTGACAGCAGGCCGTGGCTTCTTGTACGTTGCACGCAGCCCGCCGGCTCGGGCTACTGCATCTCATTTACATAATTGTCAACCATCGGCCAGGCAGAATGGGCGTGGCCGCATCTTGCACTGACTGACGTCGAGAAATGTTTACGTTGGCTTCAGCAGAGTTCATGGGCCATATTCTCGAAACTCTTTTGGAAAGATCTTTCATAAGATTAATGAAAATATGTAGGAAAGCACTAACCTTGTCTTTGGAAAGAAAGCTGCGTGATATAACATTTATTTTTTATGTTCAAATACCTTACAGGCTATCTGACCGGTGAAAACGAAAAATCGCAGTCGCCCCCTAGCGAATGACATTAAATACAGTATGTATCACGTTCTAATTAGAATTAGCGTGAATATTATGGTGTAGTGTTTAGGGCTTAGGATTAAGGTTAGCATTTTGGTTAGGGTTAGTGTTAGTGTGACAGTAATGAACATAAAAATTAGCGTACAATATGGGTGGTAAAATCTTGCCGACTGCACCGTGCTGCATCAACTAGGCCTATTGCTGGCTTGACGAAGTTGACGTGGTAGTTGGCTGACTTGCAATTCGCAGGGACACGGTTTTTGCCAATACCTATGAGCAGGGTTTTCAATAGACCTGAATTTTCAGAACGTCATGACTTCCAAGATAAAAAAATTTGGACGTCAGTGTACAAAATCTGGAAGTCATGCAGCAGGCTTACAAGAAAAATGAAGCAAAAACTTAATGCAAAACAAGACTTACTACATATGCATCACTAACGCACCACCAACATAGGTCGTGGTTTTTACGCGCTACAGTTTGTGACACGATTGTCGTCTGTCTGTCAATCTGTCTGTCACGAATGTATAACTGTGATTAATCAGTCCGAGATAGGGCCTAGATTGCTATTGATTACTTATAGAAAGTTGCATATTGGCTTTCAAATGACATGAAAATCATTGGCCTTGGATGATCTTGGAAGGTCATGACCAAAGACGTTAGATAACGTCTTTGGTCATAACGCACTATAGTATGACAATCGTGCGGTATTGTGAATAAACAGTTAGTCGTAAAGGGTCGGTGATGGTACTATCGGATAGGGCGCTGGCGACTTCCTGTCAATAGTAACCATGTCTCCATCTGCAGCGGTTTCTCCGCAATTTCTAATGGAAAGTTTCAAGTGAAGTAGCCGTATCTCAAAAACGGTGAAAGATAGGGCCAAGTTACCTATTAATCACTAATAGAAAGTCACGTATATTGGCTTTCAAATGACATGGAAATTATTGACCTTGGATGACCTTAAAGGTCAGTAGTGCAACAGGAGCTATATAGGCTGTAGCGCATCTTCCCTAGCGACAGCTGAGCTTTCTTGTAAAAACAAGCAACATCTAATTTTAGTAGCTTTATGCAAAACGAAAGTTGCAGTTTTTGGATCAGAACTGTTCACAGAATAAATTAATATGGTTGCCGTGCCACGTCTTCATGAAATGAAGTGTTCAGAAACACGACAGTCAGCGAAAATTATTGAACCAACGAAACATTGGAAAACAGATTCTGACGTCAATTTCCGTCAATGACGTCAATGACGTCAGCTTATTATAGACAAATAAATGCAATAAGAAGCAAATTGGTTTGGACGTCGTGACGTCCACGTCTTAAAATTTGGGCGTACAGGCTGAAATTTTTGGGCGTATTTACGCCCAAACGTCCGCTATTGAAAACCCTGCCTATGAGCATTATTGCTTCTATACGTACAAGGCGGTGACCGGTAAATTTATATCCGGCCATCATATAGGGCCGGATATTGGACCGGTCATGATCGGTCAACTGGTCATGACCGGGTGCCTTTGATCGGTGACAAAATTCGACCGGTCGTGCATATAGCCTATAGGATATTTGATCGGCTGCCGGTCAAATATCCCGGTCAAATATCCTGTGCCTTACTTTCTGCATGCTTGTCTTGTTATCGATTTCATTGTGTGTGTGTTTACCGTTTGTGGCTGCCCATCAGGCGAAATAAAGATACATACATACATATATATATATATATATATATATATATATATTACAAAAGTAAGCCTTCGCTACACTGAATTTAATACCTAATAAGTTGCTGAACGCAAGCCTACGTCCACGGAAATATGTATATATTTTACAATATTATTTCTATGGTGACGTTTACGCGTGACGCGACTGACGTCATTTATGCGTCGGTGGAAGTATGAAATATGTATGCTCTGGGTTTACTTTTTGTCGACGAAGAGTAATTTTTATCGTTTAATTACAGTGCAGCTAATATATTAGGCCTAAATACTATAATGGCGCATGGGAGAGAAGCGCGGAAGAGTGTTGCCCAGTGGTTTGGTATACCGGACGAGGATAAAGTTGAAGATAATAATCTAAAATGGCAACGACGCAGTATGGTTATTCACGGCGTCCGTGAACCGCCAGCCAGACCGAGAGTGGAACACGAGGATGTGGAACAACTGGATCGGAAGGCTGGACTGGGTCTAGTCGGTAAAATGATGGGCAGACATTACCGCCGTTCTCGACTTAATACCGAGATCCGATTTAATCTGGCCGATGTCTATGTCCACCGCCCGTACTTTACAGTGTGGGTGACCAGTGTACAGATCATCGTATTCATTGTCATGTTGACTGTATACTGGGTTGCGCCGATAGACGTGCAAAAAGTTCGTTCCGAACAGGTGGTAATACGCAGTAATATGGTGTACGAGAATGTAATTCATGATGAAGAAAGTAACATGTGGATTGGACCGCGTCCACGCCACCTGATACTGCTTGGTGCTAAGTACTCGCCGTGTATGCGTCGTGATCCTAATATAGAAGAGTTCATTAAGCAGGAACACGATACAGAGCGCAACTCTGCATGTTGCATTTACAACGACAAATCCGGCTGCGTACAAACCATTTCCGACGACAATAACATCTGCTCGAAATTACTCGCAAATTGGAAGAAAAAAAGCAACGGACCGGGCACAGTTTGCGGACTGGACCCACAGTTCTGCCAGGATCCCAACAACTCGACGGGAGTGTGGTCGGATGACATCACCGAGTGGCCGATATGCGACAAGAAGCGGCAGTCCAAGGAGGAGCACATGACGTGTGAAATAATCGGCAAGCCGTGCTGTGTTGGCGTGTCCGGAGAGTGTGTCATTACCAGCAAAGACTACTGCGACTTCCTCCGCGGTTACTTTCACCCGGAAGCGTTCCTCTGCTCACAGGTCATTGGGCAAATAACTAAAAGATAATTGAGCTATGAATTAATTTCAACCCTAGATGTAAAAAACGTTCCAGGAAAAATAAGAAACGTTAAAAAACGTAAAAAAACGTGGCAAGAATAAAAAAACGCTTAAAAACGTTGAATAAAAAACGTTGGCCATAATCTGTTCAACTTTTTGCCTAATGCCTAATGCTGTAAGTGCAGTATACCTGGAATCATATAGTTTAGATAGAGAGAACTTCATTTAATTTCAATTCAGCTGTGTGGTCATAAGACAATAGTATTGAACTAACTAAATATACTAGTTAAAAACATTTTATTCAGTGTATTTGGATCAACTAAGTAAACTACATCAATATATGACTTATTAATTCGTTTCTGTGGTCCCAAAAGTGCTTCACAAAACTTTTGGTAGAATTTTCAATGCACGTTTTTTTTTAAATAAAAAAACGTTGAGCAAAATAAAAAACGTCAAAAACGTAAAAAAGGTGGCAAGAATAAAAAACGTAAAAACGTTTTTTACATCTATGATTTCAACTAAAATGTAATTAAACTATTACTTAGCAACTACTTTGGCAATATAGGTATAGGCCTAACTAAACTAATAATTGTAATTAAACTTTTTCGCCCAACTAATTTGCAACTGTTTTGCGGGTGAATTGGTGCAACACTGTCTAAACATTTAAACAGTCGACCACTGTTTTCAAGTTGTGAATTCTAATCAATTTTTGCAACAGTTGCTACCCCCAGTTCACTGCAGTTGGACAGTGATATCTGAAAGTCAAAAATTGTACAAGTAATGCAACCATTTTGGGCCGACCGTTAAGTTGTAGGCCTAAGCATAAGGGTTTGGCCTGTTGCTATGAGTTGTTATAATGTCTGTCCATCGTCTGTCTGTGTGTAACGGATGTACTGTGGCTAAACAGTAGGTGTTACAGAAAAACTTTTTACACATGTAACTAGCCCTCTTTGTGTGCAAAACTTCGGCGATGCAGTTCAAGGGAACATTCTGAGATTTGGGGTTCAATGGAGTGAGGGTAGCCTAGGAAAAAAGTGCACGTTTCAACCAAAAAAAAAACTGGCCGTATCCCGGAAACGGTGAGAGATAGGACACAGGTTGCTACGGATGTCTAATACGAAGTCGCATTTATAAGCCTTTTTAAATGAGACGAAAATCATCGACTTCGCACTATTGTGGGTAAACTGTACGTCGTAGGGGGCGGCGATGGCGCCGTTAAATGGAGTCATGAGTTCCTGTAGGCCGTGGCTGAAAGTCGAACGCTGGCTTTTGGACGTATGCGGTACGGTATACGGTCGGCCCGCACTAGCGACAGCTGGGTTTCTTGTTAAGTTTACTATCTACTTAGTTGCTGTCTAAAAACTAATAACTAAACTACTTTTTAACTAAATGATTTTATTTTAATTAAACTATCAATCTGACTAAAGTGAATTATTAACTAAACTGTTTGTTATCAATTGTTCAGGCTACTTTACTTTTATTACGCGCGAAAGCAGCTATGCTTTCAGCGCGTCTTAGCCATCGCAATTCTGTTCGTCCGTCCCTCCGTCACACGGGTGGATCAGGCAAAAACGGTAAAAGCTAGGATATCCAAATTTTCACCATCGGCTGCCTGAAAGACTCTAGTTTCAGGAACCGTAAGGATTTCTCATAAATTCGAAGGGAGTCACCCCGAACGAGGTCACTAAATGAGAGGGGGTGGTCAAAATTCGCAATTTTTGGCCAATAACTCGCTGTATCTCAGTAACGGTGCGAGATAAGGCCTAGGTTACTATTAATCACCAATAGGAAATCGTATACTGGCTGTCGATTGGCGCTGAATTCAATGACCTTGGATGACCTTGAACGCCAAAATAGGGGGTTTTACGGATTTTTTTCACGATATTGGGCTGCGCAAGTCTATCATTCACAAGGAGGCGCCACCGTCGCCAACGCCACACGCACCTATGGCCTATGTGTATTATGGTCCCGATGGGCCGAGTCCAAGTGATATGCAATTTTCGAAACTATAACTACTGAACTGGAAATGCTATAGGCTTTCGCGCGTCTCGTGAGCTTTTCTCAAATTTCTTGTCGATTACTGTCACTGCATGCAGGTGCACTGTTTGTCGGACCTTTGTGGCATGGTCCCATTCATTGACCCGGGCAGGCCGGATCAAGGCTACCGTGTCATCATCTCACAGTTCATTCACTCCGGACTTTTGGACTTAGCAGTTTCCATCCTAATGCAGGTCACCCTAATAGGCTGTCTGACTTCCACAACTCAAATAAATGACTTTGACTTTGACTTATCGACGAGAACAAAAATTAGCAACATTTGTGGATATGCAATGCATTTTTAGCCGACCGTACTTAAGTAACGGTCAAGCCTTTGGTGTGGTTGTCGTCCGTCTGTCACGGATGTATTGTAGCTAAACTGTGCGAGATAGGGCCAAGGTTGCTACTGATCACTAATAGGGAGTCGCATATGGGCTTTCAAATGACATCTAAATCGTTGACCTTGGACGCATCGTGGTATGCCAATCGTGCGGTATTGTGGCTAAACGGTAAATCATAGGAGGTCGGCGATGGTACCATCGGACAAGGCGCTGGCGATCTCCTATAGGCTGTCAATAGTAACCATATGTTTCCGTCTGCAGCGGTTTGGCCGCAGTTTTTAATGGAAATTTTTAAGCTATAAGTGGTCGTATCTCGGAAACGGTCAGAGATAGGGCCAAGGTTTTTTGCTATTGATCATCAATAGCAAATCGCACACGCTCTTTCAGATGAGATGAAAATCATCGAGCTTGGTTGACCTTAAAGGTCACTGACAACCAGTACGGTAGGTATCCTAGCGACAGCTGGGCTTCTTGTAGTTGTAGTATTCGCTAGTTTTTTAGCAATCAAGTTTATATTGTTCAGTTGTAGTTAATGGAAATGTTACAGTTTAATTTCTTTTTAGCTGTGATAATCGTTTTATTTTTTTACATGATATTGGCTACGTTTAACTTTATCAAGTCATTAAATTCCAGTTTTAATACAGCTGAATTAGATATAATTTTGAATGTGACATTTCACAGTAGGCCTACTGTTCACTAGTCATCAGTCAGTTCAGAGAGAAATCGACATTCAGTGACTGAAATCATGACCAACTTAGTTGTGCTTGTGGAGAAATTGTTATCAATCATTTTTCATACAACTGAATTTTATACAGTTTTGAATTTTATACAATTTCAACACGTTAGACAAGTCATCATCGAACGTGTGCGGTATATCATGATTAACGTTTGACCAGACTCGCATGTTCAGTGACTTGTCCATTTTGTTACGTCTGCCAGCTGTCAGCAAACGACAGACTGGGAATTTAACAGTCTCTCCAGAAACACTGCTTTTAAAAATAAATTATTAGCTCAGGCTTAAACTGCGTTTCAGTTGCTTCCAAGCTTGTCACACTAGAGATGTCAGTCAAATTGGCTATAGAGTCATTCGACTTTGACTTGTTTGCATCAAAATCATTTGACTTAAGCTTTGACCTTGACTTTAAGTCAAGTCATATCATTGCTACAGGTCACAGTGATGCGTGACCTCGAGAAGCTGATTGGTTGGCTCAGAATTAGCATCATCTATCTACTGACCGGACTGGTTGGGAGTCTGGCCAGTGCCACGTTCCTACCCTACGACATCGGCGCAGGTTCAACATGTTTTTACGCGCGAGAGCTAGCATAACAGCGCGTATTAGCTATGGTAATTCTGTTCGTCCGTCCGTCCGTCTGTCTGCCTGTCCTGGTGTCACGACCCGGTACCGTTCTAAGACCAAGCGAGATAAAGACTTCGGGTTTTCATCATATGATAGCCTAGAGTCTCTAGTATTTCGCGACAAAATTTCATGCCGCTGGGTGGAGGGATCTCCTCGAACGGGGGAGAGAAAAAAAGGGACAAACGCAAGCCTGAAAAGTAGATTCGGCGTAAGCGTAACTTTACAGCGTTCGCAAGGTGACGCCACGCAACTAACTCGTTATGCTATCGCCCATGTATATACATGGCAGCGAAAAATGTTGAACTTGAACTATTACGAGCGTGTGCAAACCGTTTTACTAGGCCCATCCGTAGCCTATGCTAAAATTAAGACTTTCTCCTCAATTGCCGGTAGATATTTCGACGACAAAATTGTAAATGTTTAGACACCCAACGTTTTGCCATAATCGCTAAAAAGACGTTATTTTGCCGCTATTGGCTTGTCTAGCGTGAAAATGGTTGCAGATTGGCACAGACGTGCTGCTTATCATAACAAGCACTGGCGACGAACTTCTTAATGTCAACATCGATGACCTTGAATGACGTTTAACCCTCAAAATAAGGGATTTTAGTGAATTTTTGCTTTTTTTGTTCTGCGACACGCATTTCAAGAGTGAATTGCGCCGAAATGGCTGGAGAGATAGACCAAGACAACATGCGTATGAAATTTTCCGCATGGAATGTAGATTTTACCTTCGAGTCCGGACTTTCTAGATTCAAGGAGGTCTGTGCACGCGAGTGTCAAAGAGGGGTACCCCTCTAAAAAGTGGTTATTTATCCGCTGTTGGCTTATCTAGCGTGTAAATAGTTGCAGATAGGCACAGACATGCTGCTTATCATAACAAGCACTGACGATGAGCTTCGTAAGAATGTCAACATCGATGACCTTGAATAACCTTGAACCTTAAAAATATTGATTTTAAGTGATTTTTGGCGATTTTTTGCTGCAAAAAGAGAGAATTGCGCTGAAATGGATGGAGATAGACCAAGATTACCTGCGAACAGGAACTGCCATAGGCTCTCGCGCGCGTCTCATGAGCACTAGCTCAGATTCCTTGTAGCTTATATCAATCGATGCCTTTATATTGATTTGTGGTCTGTTTGGTCTCGGCTTATTACGCCGTCTGTATAGCCTAACTATGGGGAGCTGACGGGGTTCCCGTGCACCCTCTCTGCGATTATCTTTTCCGAAACCAAACAGCAGACCAAGATCAAAATTAAGGGGAATGAATAACCTTACCTTGATGGTATTTCATCAAGCTAAGTGCAGCGCTTTATGAGTTGTCTTGTTGACAGTGAAAAAACTCACGACGGTCTGCTGTCGCTACTGCGAGCAGTAATTATCGTTATCGTTATCGTTAGGTCTGACCGGGTCGCAGTTTCGACGGGTGACTGTCTGTGGAGAGCTAAGTAAATCATCTCGGTATATAACCAAAATGAAGGTCAACTCAGCCTTCCATCCCTCCAGGTTAGGTTAATTGTCTGGCAACCTGGCAGAGACCTGTGTCGGGTGGCAGGTAAAGCTGTGTACGTGGTCCCATATGTCAGCAGCGTTTGTATTATTGTGAAAAATTAGCTGGGGGGTTGAACTTTTCAACGGTCGTAGCCCGACTACAATTGTGGTGTAAATCGTATGTATATAGTATAGCTGACTCCCCCGTTCATAATTTGACAGTGTGTTCGGGCCTTTCGGGGAGGGGGGGGTTGAAAAAATAGTTGGGAAGTTTAACTCCCCCCAACCCTCCCTGCAATTCAAGCACTGTATGTCAGGTGACGCTCCGTAGCTCTGCGAACTGTATATATACGGCAGCTTAAACCACCTCGGTATTTAACCAACACCGTTAAGGACAACTCGGCCTTGCGTCCCCCTGAAGTGTGTAAATTGAGTGCCGGCCTTCATGGAGCGAGGGGGTAAGGCGGGGCAGGTAAGTTCGCTGTGCGATCCCATATGGCAGGTGATGCTCCATAGTTCTGCGATGTCCCTGTTTCAGGACCGACCGGGTCTCAGTTCGGTATTCTGGCGTGCCTGTTCATCGAGGTGATTCACAACTGGTACATCATTCGCAGGCCGTCGATCCAGATCCTCAAGCTGTCTGGCTTCATGGCGGCTCTGTTCCTGATCGGTCTGCTGCCGATGGTCGACAACTATGCACACGTCTTTGGCTTTCTGTTCGGCCTCCTGCTGGCCTTCGCAATGATGCCTTTCCTCACGTTCAACGTGAGTCTGTCTGTCAGATCAATTCAAATCAAAATACAGTGGCGTTTTGGCGTTGTGACATTGGGAACATTTAGTGCCCGACCCCTTACGTTTTTGTCTGTAGGAAAATTGTTGGAAAACCTTTTTGCTGTTGGAATATTTTCGTCCACAAATGCAAAATTATGGGCAGAAAATGCAATTTTGGAAGAAATTCGGGGACATAAATATGTACCTTTCAGTATGTAAAAGCTTTAGAATTTTGAGTTTTGAGCATTAATAATCTACGTCGAAAATTTACCACCGCCTGTCGGAATTTTGTCCGCAATTTCTGTTGGAAGATTGTACACAGCTTTCTGCCCCATGTCCGTACCGGTTTTAGCAGTGTGTTTGTGTGTTTTTTTTCTGTTTTATCAGCGGCGTATAGCCTTCCTTTACGCTGTGTGCCTGTCTTCTGTAGCGTACGCCTAATTTTTTTCTGCATGCGTGTGTGTGTTAACGACATAAATTCGTTCGTTCATTCAAATTAACAAACTAGAGAAAGCACTTGGAGAGCGCAGATACCTCCCCGTCAAGGCAAAGCTATTCGCCAGGTGGCGTCACCATCTTCGCTTTGCCAGCGGTTCCCTTATGCCCCCTTTAACGCAATGGTAACGAAAATTTCAAATTGATCCAGAATCCAGGGTTCTTGCCGGATCACCCCCAAAATTTAACCACTTGTAGCTTATGCCATGCCCAACATACCCTCAAAATTTCAGAAAGATCCATCCATAACTTTTTGAGTTATCTGTGTGACAAACAGACAAACAAAAACGGGCAAAAACATAACCTCCTTGGCGGAGGTAGTTAACCAGTGAAGAATCTGGACGCCACCAGCAGCTGCGTTCCTCTACAACCAACGCAGCTGTTGTCGTGAGGACACGGACCCAGTTCGGGAAAAAGCGCTTTCTCCGTCTGCGGTCTACAGATCTGGAACTAGATTCCTTTTTGATCGACATCAGGAACATTGATTCTGCTCCGGCTTTTCGCAAAGCCCTCAAGACTCTTTTTGTCTTCCAACTGATACTGTAGTAATGCACTATCGACCTAACTGCTGTATATAGGGCACTGTAACGTGGATTATTGACGCGCTGTACAGCTATGCTGTAGGCGTCTGTCCGTCATCGTCTGTCTGTCACGGATGTATTATGGCTAAACGGTTCGAGATAGGGCTTAGGCCTATAGGTTGCTATTGAATGATCACTGATAAGAAATCACATATTGGCTTTTAAGTGACAGGAAAATCATTGACCTTGAATGACCCTGAAGAATCATAACGCACTATGGTATTCCAATCGTGCGGTATTGTGGCTAAACGGTAGGTCGTAGAGGGTGAGCGATGATACCATTGGATAGAGCGCTGGCGACTTCCTATAGTCTGTCAATAGTAACCATGCCTCCATCTGCAGCGGTTTGGCCGCAATTTTCAGTGGAAAGTTAAGTGGCCGTCCCTCGGAAACGGTAGGAGATAAAGCCAAGGTTAATCGGTAATAGGAAATCGCATACGCCTTTTCAAATGACCTTGGATCACCTACTGCAATAGGAACTGTATAGGTGCGTCTTCCCTAGCGACAGCTGGGCTTTCTTGTTATGACTGTGTAGGTGAGCGATCGTCGTTTCAAGCTGATCGGCGTGGCAGTGTGCGTGACAGCCAGTTGTGTGATAATTATCATACTGTTCGTCATCTTCTACGCGGCACCGGTGCGTGACTGCGTCGGCTGCAAGTACTTTAACTGCATCCCCTTCACGTCGACGTTCTGCGACTCATCCGAGATGATGCCGCAGCGTCTCTGCAACATCACCGACGTCACGTGCAAGTGAACAGCGCCTAAAATAATGTGTTTTCCGACCAAAAATGTGCAGTAGGAAATGGCGAGTGTGTATATAGTAGGAATTAATCAACTTTATGTGCAGTGGCGTTTTTACTGATGAGTCAAATACTGAGAAAAAGTATTTAAAAATATTGTTACCACCAGATGTCACCTTTTAAGACTAATATGCATTAAACTCAATGTCCAGACCCTTTAGCTAGATTTGAGGGGCCTACTCCTAACGGGAGGCAGGGAAAGGGGAGAGAGAAGGGAAGGAAAGGAAAATGGCGGGCTGGGGGAGAGGAGCGTACAAAGTCATGTGGAATTTCCAATTATTTTTGGCTCTGCAAGTAAAGCCCAGTTTCCATCATACTCAAGCAACGCAACAGACGTAACGGACGCAACGCAGCTGACCAGTGGCGTAGCTAGTATGGAACAAATGGAGAATTTGCTTCCCCAGAACGCCAAGGAGATTTTTTTTGGGGGGGGGATTGAGGGTTTAGTTGTAACTCAACTCAACGCAAAGTAGGGGAACAAAAAAATAATTTTTTCTCGGTTTGCACTCGCAGATTATTTCTACCTCCACAAGTTTCTGAATTTATGCCGTCGCCCTTGTTTGCACTTATCGCTTAAACTGCACTAAATTTAGTCAGTTAATTCTGAGGAAAATAATCAAACTTGTTGCCACCAGATCTCACACTTTAAGCATATAATGCACCAAATTCAATTTCGGCTAGAGATGCGCTCCAGACTCCGCTGGGGGAGCTCACAGCACTCCCAGACCCCAAAATACTTCCAAAAGGAGGAAAGGGTGAAAGGGGGAAAGGAACAGAGTGGGGAGGAAAGGGG
>Ga0209367_1004375_pt1 | contig 19453 bp, 9 predicted proteins | sample WorMetLIZISLAND2_FD_187412 | JGI IMG/M metagenome (GOLD analysis project Ga0209367, IMG submission 187412) | Marine gutless worms symbiont microbial communities from Max Planck institute for Marine Microbiology, Germany - Olavius geniculatus... ...
CATGTACAATGGAGCAAAACAGGCCCAAAACCGCCCAACATTGGGCAGGGTGGGCTGTAATTTTAGCAGGGGGTCGAAATCACTGCAGTGGATCAGCTCCTAGCTGCCTCACTTTTTAACACTGCTCCCAACTAGTTCTGTAGACTGATATTACTAGAGTCCGAGACCAGGGTTGCAGTCTAGAGTATTTTTCAGTTTCGGAAAATTTTTCCAGTCTTGATCCTGTTGGACAAGACAGGCTATATGTGACTAAGTGACTTTGTATAATTTAACAAAGTTGAATTTCGTTCACAGTGACAGTGTTACTACTGAATTGCCACATTGCTGAACATATTTTTTTCCAAAATACATAAGTTTGACAAATATGTGCACTGCACTGTAAGACAATCTTTTTCTCAGTTAAAAAGCTAGTTGACTAGTTATCAAAGTAGTAAATAAGTAACATCAACAGTGAACAGTTTACCAGCCACATTAACAACTTCATTTTGCAAGTGTTACTTTTTGTGCAAAAAGCTGTCAAAATAATGTATTACTGCTTTAAGTTCATATCACAAGTATATGTTCGAAAGTAAACATTTACTGAAGCTGCACAGAGACATTTGATGCATAGATGCAGTCAGACTCGGATGTACTCAGCGCTGCTGACGAGCTGGAGAGAAATAAGAACTAAGAACACTTGTTGATAAAACGTTCGCGGGTTAGGCTAATCTTCCCAGCTCAGGTGGGGAAAGCTAGGGGGGAAGCTTTCCCCCCTGACCTAAATTGGAGACAGTTTGTCTCCATCCCCCTCTGTGGAAGGCCCTGACGCCTGTCACCAAATGTGTCTTAATAAATTGAACTCCAAACGACCAATGTCTGCGACAATAGGCCTAATTGTGACCGACGGTGTAACATTGAGTTACTTTTTGTAATTTTGTTTGTTTGCCTTTAACTGCTTTGCTAAACATTGCAGAGGGACCTCCTGAGGCTTGAAGAGGCCACAAACCAGCTCAGTCGTCTCTTCCTGACGGTGAACTAATGTCCTGTGGCGTTGCTTATAGTTTCGTTGCTTACTTTGTGGAACCTTAATACCCCGTTTACACGATGAAGCTGGCTCGATGAGCTGGTTCGTCGAGCTGGCTATATGTTAGCTGGACGAGCCAGCTCGATGTTTGCTCGATGTTTGCTCGATAGTGCAAACGGGATATAACATTCAATGGCTTCCTCAGACAGTTATGATGAACGGCTTCCAGGCGTTTACGCTTCGTGTAATTAAGTGCTTGATGGGCTCAGTGTAAAATAGGTCTGTGCAACATGAAGTCATTCATAACGACCGTCAGTGACGTACAATTTATTGCAACGAATACCGAAATTTTTTTGCTTGAGATGCGCTTTAGTTTTTGTAATCAATGTTAGCATTTATTGCAATACAGCAATAGCAAATATAATAGAACAATAAAAAATGCATCTGGAACAAGTCAACAGCTAGGCCGCATAACAGCTTATGCAGGGACTCGCCCCATCCCAATTGTGTATAAAATACGATCGTTCTAATAGGCCGCATTATGGCTTTCGTCGGCCCGTCTGTCTGTCTATTCGTCTGTCACAGACAGAAGCAACCGGTGTGGCAATTTCTAGCACAAAAAGTTAAAGGTCAGGGCCTACGGTTGGACACTGAGTGAGAACGCGTACAAACGGATGGTCGTGTATCATGTCGGCAATCACTTCGGTTTATTCGCGTAAGTCAATCGGCTATAAATGCTAAAAAGCAGCAGCAATAGATCGGACACGGTCAGCAATTTCTGACAAGTCATGACGTGCTGCTATTGTGCGCGGATTGTGTTTGGCGTTTTATTGCAATTTAATGTATCAAAGAACACGTCAGACGGTAACGTCTCCGAACATGAGTTTTACAGTTCCTTAAAATGTCACGGAACTCGCGTGTTTCGCATACAGTTTATGCTTGAAGCTCGCTGCGTGCAGACATTGTACACTGTGTCCCAAAAAAACATCCCCGACATTTTTGGCTGTAACTTGAAAACCAATTACCAGATTTTGATAATTTTTGGTACGAATATTTCTGACACAACTTGCCATCAAATGAATATTCAGTTTTTCACCTCACCCAATGTATGCTTCTGCACTACCTAGGGAAAGCAGATCAAGCGAAATATGTGTTGAAATAAACAGAAAAACCAGAAAAAACATCCCCGACATTATTGATCGTAACTTAAAGATTAGCAGATTTTAATAATTTTTGGCAGAAAAATTTCTGACACAACTGGCTATTAAATAAGTGTTTTAGTTTCCACCTCACCCAACGTCTGCTTTTGCACTACCTGGGGAAAGGAGACCAAGCATAATACGTGTTAAAATGAATGAAAAAACGTTCATAAATTCCGTCTGTCCTAATCTGTAAGCCCCAACAGTCGGTCTATTACAAGGTTTGACTGTTATGCAGCAGTGCGACTACAGGATGAAGGTTTGGAATGTTTGTGAAGTCAAGAAGCGACTGGTACGGCCTGGATTGGTCTGGAGCAGAATTTTATCGATACTGCTATCAATGAATGGAGAAAGCATCACCTTGCCTGTGTTCGCATAGTGGGCTACCACTTCAAGCAATTTTACTAGTCAGTTGAAAAATGTACAGTTGGATGAATTGTCAGCCAAAGTGTCAGAAATGTGAACAAAATGTGTTTTTACGCGTTATGTTAATTGAGCAATTATGTTGCATTGAATAAAAAAGTGATATTTTGTTTGTTCTATTTTCCCCAGGTAGTGTAGAAACAGATGTTGAGCGAGATGGAAAATTGTCACTTGACAACAAGTTGTCTCAGGAATATTCATATCAAAAATTATCAAAATCTGATAATTGGTTTTTATGTTACAGTCGAAAATGTCGGGGATGTTTTTTTTGGGACACAGTGTAGTAGTAGTAGTAGAATTGTCAGAGTCTGCAGCATGCCTGTTAATATCACACTCTATACAGTGTATAGTTGTTCTTTGTTTTCTCCTGAAACAAGAATGTAAAAGTAAAAGGTGAATTACAATACTTGCTATAGCGCTACTTTCGTGAGTCAGACACGTGACCAGAAGTGTTTTACAATCTTGTTAGTGATAGCTAATATGCATCCTGAGCTAATGATACTGCAGCTCACTATGCACCCGTCACTTGCCCGCGTCAGCGATCAGTTGGACCCACGGTACACCCAGCAGACATACCACCACCCCAGTCAGTCACACCAGACCCACCTCATAGCCCATAAGCTATTACCTATTTTACATCCACCTGAGGGTAGGAGGCAAGTTGATCTAAACACAAAGTGGGTTAGAAACTCGCTCAACCTTGCTTGCTTCGTTAATGACCAGTGGTGAAATTTGAACTGCAGCTTTAAAGTTACAAGTCCTATCTTTTAAATAGGTAAGTTGTACCATATTTATAGTAGCTCTAGTAGTAGCAGTAGAAGTAGCAGTAGGTGTTATTGTTATATATGCAGTATGCAGTAGGTTATTCCGTCACACAGCAACATTATAATGAGTGCTGTTCAGTAATAGTTGTTGTTTTTGTTATATTTTTAGTAGTAGTAGTTGTTGTTGTTGTTGCTGCTGTGTATGCACAGTGTTTGGTAGATTATTTAATGCCATGGCAACATTACAGTGCCAATACTACTACGGCTGGTGAATGCAGTGCAGTAGTGCTTTTTGTAATAGTAGTTGTAGTAGTTGTTGTATGCACAGTGTGCAGTGGACTATTCCGTGCCACGGCAACATTACAGTGCTGATAATGCTGATAATTCAACTGTTGGTGAATATGGTGGATACACATCTAACTACTACATTGGTGCTTACTCATCTGATGCTATGTAAGTTTACTACTACTGATAGTATTACTACTATTATCACCACCACCACTACAACTACAACTACAACATTGACATCTAATCTTTTGATGCAGTGTCAGCTTTCTGTACTGGTTTTATTTTTGTTTTTAGTGTTTTTAGTTTTTACACAGTGACTAAATGTACACCTGTTTGCAGTCTCTCCACTAAACTTTATCCTTCATCGAACATTTTTTGCTGTGGACATTTAGCATTGGAGTTTTTCGTGTAGTTTTGTGTGCTTTTATTGTATTTTATGTCTTTTTACATTGTAAATGATTGATAAACGATTGATACTGAAGTTAATTAAAGCTGGGAACTTAAGTGTACATTTGACGCTGTAGCCAGTAGGCTAGCTAGTGTAAAGTTTTTACTTAAGTTTACTTTTGGGTGCTCATCCAAATCTGAAGTGGCCATGATATTGCAGAATAATTGTCTGCATGAATGACAAGTAGTTTTGGTGTGCTATATTTGCAGAGGTTTATACTCTTGCATTTGAATGTTTACAGAGCTCTGTTAAGTCTCTTATTATTTTTGTTGTAGGCTTCATGGATCTGGAGATGACTCTGTGGTATGTATTTTACTATTCTGTTAGTTTTAGTTAGGTATTATCCGTTAATTTGGAGGGAATTGTTACATTTATTTTTCTTTAATAAAGTTATGAGATATCGAGAAGTAGGCTGTCAGGAGGTATATTCTTGTGTAACAGTGACATTTAACACAAGCTGTGAACGACTGAACGTGAAGACGTTTCTGTTTGACTGCACTATATTGAGACTTCTTTCTTTACTTGTGTTGTCTACAAGTCTGCTTACTTACTTAAATGTATTGTTTGCAGCCGGTAGTTATGACAAAACGTTTCTCGCTGCCAACAGCGGTGAGTGGTGGCAGTTATTATCAGTTTATAAATCTCAATGGTGATAACGATAGTTGATTACTCAATACTCATAAGAACACAGAAAACAGTAAATTTTATTTTTATTTTTGTTATTTATTGTGCAATATAGATTAGAGTTGCAATAAAATAAGTCTCCATTACTGTATTCAGACATGAGAAACCTAATTTGCTGTGACCTAGAGAAACTATCATGTGGCTCAGAATAAACATCAGATGCAAAGTTTTTGTTCTGTTTGCATCAATTGTTGACTTATTTTCAAGGTGCTTTCAGCGACATTCTCTGCAGCAAACCTGCAATTATGCGTTTAGCAAATATTCCAGCACAGCTTAAACAGTAAGCACATCCCTACTAGTGCTGTAGAGGCATTAATTTCTGTAATGGCGTTAACACATGCATGATTTGTGATTTGACTTTTGTGAAGTGAAATCTAGTCACTATAGACTGTGTCATTGTGAAGATCGGTTAATTGATTTTATTGATGTCGGTTCATGGTAGAGAGTGGCTTAAGTATTGGAATTTGTATAGCAATACTATCAGGAATGTGCACGAGACCTTCTGAGCTGAGACCGAGACAAGACGTTGCAGCTTCCGAGATGCTGGCCAAGAACTTAAGCTCCCGAGACTCTCAAGAGTCTCGGGAGCTTCAACGTCTCGCCAAGACGTTTTGCATGACGTATGGTGAAAGACATTGACAATGAAAAAAATTATACAGATTAATTAACTCGCACCATGGTAAGCACTTACCGTTTGTGATATTGTGATTTTTTGCACTTTATTTTGACAATTATCACTGAATATTATTAAGGGCTTGCACCATAAAGACAAGCATGAAACTACAGTGCTGTAGACATGAGCTGTTATGTTTATTGCAATTTGCAAGCAACTGAAATTAGTAAACTACATCTGATTTACGCCATCTACATTTGGCTGATAATATTCATTCTGACATCATACACTTTATCTTTATTGAGACTAGGTCTTTTTATGACAAAAAACTGACATGACATAATTCTGCCTTATGACAAATAAGTAAATGAAAGAGTAAAACACTGTAAACGAATATGTCTAAGCCACAAGTGTCATGCTGGTTAGTATCGCTCTAACTGCAGCTACAGTATGCACGGCGCGTGTCTGCACAAAACGTCTCGACGAGACTAAATGGCCCGAGACCTGAGACGAGACCAGAGACGCATCGGTCTGAGACGAGACGTTAGTACGTCTCGAGACCATCTCAAGACTGAGACCACATCCCTGAATACTATATATACTTTTTGAAAATTGGTACTGATATTGGCAACAGTTTCTACAGGTTTAATGTATTTGGAATTGCAGTACTTTTAAAAGTACCTTCACCAACTCTTGCCTGTCTCTCTGTGTGTGAGACAGATAAAGAGTGCAGTGACAGGTAAAAACGGTTCTCGGCTGGCACATGTTCAGACAGAGTCGGGAGCTACAATAGTCCTCAGTGATGCTTCGCCGTTGCTCAGCACGGTTACTATCACCGGAATACACGAACAGATCAACAATGCCCGCCTATTGCTACGCATGTGGTATGTTGTCTGTCTGTCTGTCTGGAACACGTGAATACATCAATAATGCCAGACTACTGCTACATGTGTGGTACCAGTACATATGTCTATGCACCTCTGTTTGAATCCCTGACGAGATGACCTAGGGCTTTTAGGAGTTTAGTGTGTGGTCTTGAGTCATAGGTCTTGATCATTAGACAAAAAACTGTGCCATTAGTGATAGTGTTTTACTTTTTGGATCCTGTCTGATGTGCAGAATTTTATCAACATGTACGTTTGTTACTGCTTTACTACAGTCTGTTTGGCCACCCACTTCGGGTCTTAGCACTCTCTTTTAGCCGATATTAGCGGCAGATTATCTGAACTTAATACATTAACTTCTGATGTCAGTATTAAAATTTTTAAAGTTAAATGAGAGATTTAAAAAAAAAGTTTAGTATCATGATCAGAAGTTAATTCTATAGGGTCTTGGTCTCGATATGCTCTTGAGTTCAAAATAATCTTAGGTTATGATAAAGCATAAATTTTTAATATAAAGATTTCTTAGAAAATGGTGTGGCAGATTTTTTAAAATCAGCTTTGTTGCTATCAATTGTTGGCAAAGTTTATTAGGTAGGTGCTTCATTTGCATTTGAATGCTGTGTATTCCTGTCATATTTTTATATTCCAAAGTCTGTTGTCTGGTGTGTTATTTTAGCATCGGGTATTTCTGTGTTCGCGTTGAGTAGAAATCAGAACTTCATCTCAGCAACGGACGGTCACCATTATTTGTGCTATTCACTGGGACATATTGATATCATGTTGAGCAGTGAATTTTACCAACTCATTTTAGCTCTCGTCTTGTAGACAGAGTGACTACTTTCTGGCACTGTGACTTCCCTTGGAGAATTTCCTGACACTTCACAACACTGTTCCCAAATTGCAGTTCCCCACGACATGCACGCTAACAATATGTTCAAGAAATATTACTGAATAACAGTACAAAATGCAGCAGAAATGCACAGTTGAAAAAAATTGACAATACTATTGTTAGTGCTGCTGTAAATGCATAGCTAGCAATAAACAATTTTTCCCCGACTTGTGGCAAATTCCCGACTTTTCTCAGACAACAGTTACTGTGAAATTTTTTTCCTGACATGTCCCGCTTATCCAGACAGCTGATCACCCTGAAGCATACAGTGTGACATCAGACTATATTCGTGTTTCTGTGGCTTTAACATGTGAATGCTGCTTATTATTTCACAATCTCCCATATTTCCTGAAATCTGAGCCTTGTCCTTAAATGTTGCAAGATAAGTAGATTTGTCCAGAAAATGTTGCAAAATTTAAAAAAAATGATGACAACCAGCAGAATCTTCTTCAGTATAACTTGAATGATTTTAATATTGTTCATAGTCCACGTAGATGGCCAAAGTGCTATACACCCCAGGGACTGGTGACCCTGCCCTTGTAAGCCTTGAAATTGTCACTGGCTCCAGTTAAATAAATCTAGATTTTTAGGTTTCAACACTTTTTGTACACTTTTGCTGTACTTCAGAACTTATGGTATCCTGAAGAAAAACAAATGTTAAAGTGGGAGGCCTCCATTTCAGTCTAACAATTATGTAACATAATCTGCCATTTTTGAATGGAGTTTTGTGCCAAAATGTGAACAGTTGCAAATAATGATCGATCTGTGCATAGTGTGTGTTCACTACATCTATTTACAAGTGTAGTCACTGCATTAATGTTGCATGAATCTTATCATCGTGTCTGTGACCGACAGAACCCGAAGACCGAAGAAGCAACCCTTGGTCTGTGACCAAGGGTTGCTTCTTAAGAGTGTGAGGATATGTTTAAAATACTACAAAAATGCAATAAATATAACAACATATTCTTGTGCCTGTAATAAGAATAATTTGGGTAAATGTAAAGTCGCACTGCCATGACAGTTAAATAAAATCAACATAGTACAACAGTTGGGAATATCACAATGGTTGTTAAAAGATCTCAGCGATTCCACGTTGTAACGTTCAATCTATCGGAGATGGCTGGCGGGCCCACACTGTAGTTTAATCCTATAGTGTGGTATTGGATACCCTGCATCTCATTGGTCACTGGACTTGGCAATTTCATTTAGCACCGTTCATGTACAACAGAACTAAAAAATCAACTTTTGCACACACAGGCCTTGGCACATCCAAACATGAAACACAGAAGTTAGACTGCTGTATAGCTGGTTAACCGTAAAAAGTAAGCCACTAATTTTGTTACATTCAAAACTTCATGAAATAATCAACTTTCATAATTCTTTCACCAGCCAAGTTAAAGGCAAACTTAATTGCAATAGAAAGCCCATAGGTGAAAGAAATTAGAAAGTAGGGGAACATCTGATGATCCACCTATTGTTGCAACAAAAACTTTGGGTCTTACTTTCTAAAAGCCACCCTATGAGTGAGTGAGTGAGCGAGTAGGGTTTTACGTCACGCCCGACACAGTAAAAAGGACATTTCAGGGACAGTCTTTCCCGGCAATGCACGTACACATAGTAATGGAACAAACAGTTGAACCTTTACATAAAGTTTAACCTTTATAAAACAAAACCTAAAAGTGAGTAGCCTAAAATTGTAATAACTGCCAATTCTGAGTGTGCATGTGTAAAAGCAATAGCAGTCCTAAGAATCTTCCCTCTTATCCCGCAGACAGTCATCAATGTCACAGTACTGTCTGTTGGACGATGAGGGGGGAAAACCACCCTGTGTGAGTCTGCTTTAACAAACCCAAACACCAAAGAAATGCATGATTTTAACACTGCATAAAATTACAAAAGTTGAAATATGTACAAAAATGACACAAGCCGAAATAGTAACTAGTAAAGATAATTTACATATTGTGTAAATAAACATTTGGATGGAGCACACATAAATATTTACAACAAAAATAATTTGAGTAAGAATTCTGTTAATACACATTTGGCTGGGGGAAATGTTATGGCATGGTGTATTGCTGCATGACAGTGAAAGGATGTTGTTGATAAAGATGAATAGCAGGGATTCGTCTGACAGATTTGACTTACAAAAAAATGAATTATACAGACCTGAAAAATAGCGGAAGTTGGGAACATTTGGAGACCAAATAGTGACTGCAAAAACGTGCTTAATTAACCATTTGTACTACTCTATGTTGATGGAATTCAAAAAAGGAGATCAAATTCCTGTGCCAGAAGTTATCTGTTGCATGTGACAACAAAGAATATGAATCGTGAATTCTAGTATGTCATGTAATGAGTTAGGGCAAGTTATTCACACCCATGTGACTTGGTCATCATGCAATATAATCTGCTATTGGTCAAACAGCAGTAAAGCTCTGTGGCTGGGCAGGTAACCAACTAACCATGGCACTGCCACTGGGTTAATAACAGCAACATGCAGACTGACTGTAATCAGCTCTGACCTTATGTTGATATAAGGTATGCGCACTATTTACCGCTGCCAAACACCTACATCTATGTCTGATTGCTAGATACTTCATGATCAAGACACAGAAATAAAAAAATACACATGTAATATGGCTGAGTTAAGGTAATGTTGTTGGGTATTGTCTCTGTGCAAGAAAACTCGAAAAGTGTAAAAATCCGAATTCTGTGCAACGGTTAGAAATAGAAAGTAATTACAGTATGGTGGTGATTGGGATTCTTGTAGAGTTGGTATCATCCAGGACTATTTACCACCAGAGTATATGGGGTAACATAGGACAACTTGGGTGTATTTTTCAGGTGACTGCACCATTTGTGGTGGAGTTTTGAATCTGGCCTTTTGTGGTTAGTGTTGGCAACTAGGTTTTTGTAGCAGTCAATCAACCCCGTAGTGCTACCAGTCCTACAGAAAGACCATCCAAATGCTCTATAATATCAGCGTCCGTAACTGTCAACCAGCCGTAGTGTTTTTTATCGGCTATCTGTACGCTGTCTCTGCTGGCAGCAGTGCCATCTAGTGTCAGAAGCAGTGTCAGACACATGCCGTCATGCACGTGTGCTGGTCGACCATCATGCTCCACGGAAACCACGCCCAGTACATGCTGCTCCACTGGAGTTTTAAAAGCATTCTGAAACACACAATGTGTTGTAACAATTTTTTTATTTCTAAGAATTTAGCGCTTGAAATGGAGCAACAGAGAGTCGATTGGTACAAGCTAGAAAGCACAATGTCCAATTTCAACCACAAAAGAACCGAACTCTAATTTTCGATGACTGAAACACTATGTGCATTAGAGCACATTAGAGGTTAATTTAACGTTATGCGCTATATGAATTTACATTTTACTTACTTCACTTACTTATGTGCTGTATATATTTCCAAGAATTCCATATCTTAATTGGAACCATGAGAATTACAGAGTTTAGAATTTATCACATCAATTTGTGCAAACCACTAGGCGAACTGTTGACAATTTCAACAACAAATTATTCTAATGGCAAACAATAACAAGTTATATTTATTGAGTGCCTTGATTGCACAACGTGTTAGTCAGGCATCACAGTAACAGTCTTAAAGTTCGACAGCGGCAACGTGACTCGCTTAATAATCACACAAAACTTGCTTGCAAAAGTGCTAATGGACAGCGAGATTTTGTTACAAAATACTAAGTGCACTGCCCGCATGTTTACTTAGTGACTGACAGTGTAGAGGCATTAGTAATTAGTTGCTATGGGAACAAAGAAATACCACATTACAAATTGTTATCGTGGACTTCAATTGATTTCTTTTGCAGTAACCTGCAACGGTTAGATCACAGAATATTAATAGAAGCTTAATCAGCTAGTATGGAAATGAAGAAATCAGCTGCTACCTGAAGCAGATTGTGAGTTGTAGCATCGATGCATTGAAACACTGCTGTGGGCAGGTGAGTATGACCAGACAGGCTAACTAGCACTTGTCTCTCTTCTCTATACCACAATTATCACAGCAGTAGTTTTTCTAATTAGAGCTTCGAAGATTTACGATTCATCATTCAATTAACCATTAAAAATGCTAATAAACTGAAAAAACTTTTTAAAAGGTTTAATCATTACAATTTAACTAAAGTCACGTCGGTAGTAGTACTAGTAGTGGTAGTAGTAGGTCATTATGGCTATAGCATATTACAGATACTATTATAAATAACCAACAACATTAGTAGTTGCAGTAGTACAAAAAATAATAGTAATGACACTGGAAATCAAACCCACTTTTTGCCATCGGTGGTTCTTTGCACTGCGATCAGTCGGAGCAGCATCTTGTTATGTGGACAGTTGGTCGGCAGAATGTTGCGACAAATCGACTCGGACAACGATCGCCTACGAAGAGTTTCATTGATCAGAGGAAAGATGTCCGATGCGCTACAAACCCAACAAACAAACAACTCGATTCGGATTTGCTGTAGATTTTTGGTTTGATCTGCTGTGTATTTCCTGCTGTACAGCTTGTTGTGCATATGGGTGTCACTTCATTCGAGACAGGGGGACATGCCCCTTGTAAACTTTGCTCAGGGAATACCTTGTTCCCACAAAGTGGAAAAATGGTGACTTGAAATTACTGAGTAAGAACTGCCCCATTTTAGCACCAGAAATGTCATTTTAAGGACAAGAATGCACTGAAACCATTTGTAGACCTCACTGGGAAGCTTGAAATGTTCCTCTAGACTCCCTAGGGAGAGACAAGCCAGACCTGAGCACGCTCTTCACTGCTATTATTTTGTCACCCAACGTTGGAGACAAATCAATGCTACTGGCTGTACTACAAATGGAAGTAAGTGGAGAGCAGCTTGGTTTTTACTGATACAATGGCTAAGGCTCAAGTCTCACAGCAGAAGGACTAAGTACCGAACATTTAAAGAGGACTGGATTGTAGTCACATCAAACCACTGAGCCTGAAGTGACTCGGTGTCCAACGGATTCAGAACTTTCAGCACACCACCTGCACACATATACCAGTCAAACTCAACCTCCTATCCTCAGCTGAATTAACTAATAAAAAAGGCACACGTAGAAAGTAAAGGTCATGTACTAGCTATAATGCCACTTGCTTGAAACAGACTTGTAAATGAAAGCACTTTACAATCTCGGAAGTGGCAGCTGATTGACATGAGTCCACATCAACGAACAACTTGACCTGCAACGCAGACAGCAGACATACCACCACCCCAATCAGCCACACTTAGCCTTCACCTTGTACCCATAAGCTACTACTCACTCCCATGTCAATGAGGGTAAGAGGCTATGTTGACCTGAGAATGAGTCAGTCTCACTAACCAGATCATCAAACAGTTTATTAACTTCTTTGTGCTTCATAATAATTATATGCCTGTGTGGGTGTGTATTACCTATCACATGCATTCTTGTTCTGTGTCTGGTGCTTGTCACTTGTCAATAATTAAGGGCAACTTAATTTTTACCTATTTTGCTTACTTACTTGCATGACAAATACCACTTTAAATTTCTGAAGATACCAGTGATGGTGCCAGTAAGAGTAAATCGAATCCAGCTGTATCTCAAAGCTTCAACACAGACTAATGTTGTAGGCTCATAGGTCAACCCAGACTCCTCCAGTACTTCTCTCTTTGCTGCTGCCTACAAATATCAATCACCATTTCACATTGAATATATATCTGAACCTATGGCAGGTAAAAAGGCAATTGCCCCCTAAATTTTAGCCACTCCAAAAATCTAAAAATTTGGGGTTAAAATTGCCCACTTTGTAAAAATTTAAAGGACAAAATTGAACTCTTTGAGCATGCATGATCTCCACTGTTGAAAATTTGCAGCTGTCTGAAAGAAAATTGCAACTTCTTGTCAACACTTTCTTAACCTATGGCACCAATACATTTTAGGCATTTATGACAGAAGTACTAGTAAGTGTTTGGCTGACTCCTCTCCTTCTGCCACAATGTGAGCAGATGGCAGATATTTTCCAGCAAGTAGAAGCCTAGCAGAAAGTCATGTATTAGGCTTATGCTTCTTGTTGACAGCAGAAATAAAATGAAATAACTGATGCACTGGCTGAGAGTCAAACTCAGCCTCCTATACCTCAGCTAGATTAATTAATTAGTTAATCAACACTTGATAAAACACATTATAGTGCCACATGCTGCAAATGAATAAAAGCAACAAGATATGTACTGTCTGGTTTATGTTTTATTTTACATCACTTTTGTACCTTTGCTATTGCTTAATGGTAATGAGCTGGATTTTATAGAGAGAATTTCATACTGTACTCCTGCTGCGTCGTAATCAGTACAGAATGTTGGATAATGATTTTTCTACTTTTTCTTTTATCTCTGAGATTTTTGTATGATTTTATAACATGCATAAACATCCACAGCCCACCTTATAATCACTTATGCTGAAAAGGTGTAAATTTGAGAAATGGCATACCGTAACAGACCTCAATTGTTTCGTTGTTTTCCATGCATCCTGCTGGCAGATACCATTTGCCTCTGCAAGATTGTTTAGCCTCCTGTACCATGAGGATCTCATTCTGCTCATTTATGAGTACACTGCAAGCGATGTAGGTCACGGTCTGCCGAACACGGGGAACAAAGTTTTCAAGAGATTTGTCTGTAATCAACATAAACACAAAATATACTACACACTACTGCTATTGCCACAGATTCACTAGCAACATAATAGCTACAACCACCACTAAAATTACTGATGCTAACAACAGGTAAACTACTTTAATAACCTCAACCAGTACCAATACATCACAGATTAGCGTAGTCGATGCTGAAATATGTTCATTTGACAAAAAATACAATAAAAAATTAATGGCCTTAAATTCAAACAAGTCAGAAAAAAAGAAAAAAAAACCAAAAATAATTTAAGAACAAATAACATCTCACTACACTAACCTTTCTTGACCAGTGAGTCTATAAAGACATTATCACTTGAAACACTGCCTCCAGTAAGTACAGCTCGCAGCTCGTCCATAACATCATCACTGCATGACCACTAATTATTCGTTATTTGTGACAAACAGCCGTAATTTAAAACCAACCACATCTCATACTATCGCTGATATTATGTTGTCAAGTAAACAAAAACAATTTCGTAAACTTCCTATTGATACATAGAAACGAAAACTCGCATTGAATTTGTAACTGAATGCAATCATTCCAAAAATTTCCAAAAAAAATAATTGGCAAAAATGTTGCTGCAATAAACAAAAAATACGCTAAAAATTATACACACAGGCATTATTATAAATTGCATATAGGTAAGTCTGTGAAAGTCACATAAGTAGTGAGACTGGGAAATGTTGATTTTTATAATTTGAGGACCGCTATATTCGTGCACTTTAGATTTTGTCAATTAGCTATTCTACGCGGTTGCTGGTGTAAACAATTTAATTTGATCAGAATTTAGTGATTAATTGAATTAGTTGTCGATATAATGTCCTGCGTAATTGTAGGCATTGGACAGTGTGGAAATCAGATAAACTGTGCATTGTGGAAGTCGCTGGAGCCCCATTTGGGAAACCTAAGCATCTGTAACGGCGATGGAAAGTTCCCTGCTGTAAACATCGACTCCGAGCACAAAGTGGTCAAGAATTTGTGGCGCCAGTTTGGAAACAGATACAATAAAAACAATCTCATAAGCGGAGTCAAAGGTTGCGGCAGCAACTGGGCCCTCGGTTACTATGGTAACAAGGACAGCCGCGAAGGTAGCCTGTTGTGCAAGACATTGGATGCTATTCGAAAAGAAACTGAACGCTGCTCCTCATTCTCTGGCATAATTTTAATACATAGTCTTGCTGGAGGGACCGGCTCAGGACTTGGCTCCTTGCTACACCAGATGCTGAGAGAGGAATATCCGATGAACTACATTTTATCTTGTGTCATTACACCACATGCCAGTGGCGAATCACCACTACAGAACTACAATACTACATTGTGCCTGTCGTCGATTCATGACAATACAGATAGCATACTGTTGTTCAACAATGATGAAGTGCTGCAAAAATTGCAGCCACGTAAACACGAACCAAAGTCAGACATGTCACTGCCAGTGTCAGTTGAACATTGCAATCGGTATATTGCACGCTGCCTTGCAGATCTCATTCTGCCAACAGATTCTGTCAGCGGTAACAGCAGTAGGTGTGCCGGTTTTGGGCTTGAAGCATGGGAACTTGTGCGCTCTGTTGCTCCCATGCCAGCTACCAAGTTTATCCATGCCAGCCATATGTTTTGCAGTTCAGAGAACGTTGAAAAGAATGCTGTTAGTGTAGCAACTCATCGACATGGTGATGGCCAATGTATGAACATTGCAGGTCTTTTTGTAGTCCGTGGAAATGCTCCATCATTTCCGGTCGACAACCTCATTAAACGGTTAAAGTTTGTCAGCTGGAATCCGTTTCCTGTGGATTTGTGGTCAGCTAAAGTTAATGCACTTGGTCCTGGGAAGCTAGTTTCACTAGCTGCAGCTACCAACTGTAGTGCTGTTGTGCCATTTCTGGAAAGGACTACCATGAAAGGACGTATCATGTTTGATGCCAAAGCTTATCTTCACTGGTACACAAAACATGGTTGCACAAGCGATGACATTTTACAAGCCTTCACAAACCTGGATACAATAAAAGCGTCGTATGTTGATGCTATTAGATAAACTTTTGATCTGTTACTTGATATGTTAGATATTTTGGTAATGAAGCTCATTTTAGTTTTTCTGAGCTTTTGTTTTTGCATTTTGCAGTTTTAGTTACCAAAAACTGCAGTCATTTCATTGCTATTTACAATTTTGAGGCAATCATATTATTTTTTATTATATAGCTTGAATTATTTTTATGAGCAATTAGCTTTGAAATTTGTTTTAGTTTTAGTTGCAAAAATATCACTGCATGGTATATTATAATCAGAAAATCACAGTGTCACATTCTTTCAGCCACCAATTCTATCTTCTCTTTCATGATTTTTCTGTTTAGATTGTGTATTGTCATTTTGTTGGCATGACTTTTATGTGATACAAAAAAGGTCAATGCCATTTGGTGAAAAATGTGTATGTCTGCTGCCATTATGTATTGTTTTATACAGTTAAATACAGTGCTTATATTGAGGGAAACACGGGGAATGTTGTTCCTGTCATTTCTGAGAGACCTAGGGGGAACTCTGATTGATCTAACTGAACCTTTCCGTCACCATTTTCGTAAAATATTGTCAACAAAAGCCAGAATTTTATGCCTAAAATACACCACATTCAATTTTGGATGCTCCAAACCCCACTAGGGAGCATGGAAGACTCTCTCAGACCCTATAGTTGGCTGCAGACCTCTTCCCCTTAACACCTTTGGCATCTCAGTCTCAGCCCTTATGGTGCCTCGCTCACTTGTTAGTCTCCCTCACTTCTTTTTCCACCATTTAAGCATTGGTTGAGTAGGAGCCATCAGCACACTAATTCTCAACATTATGACCGGCTGGTACAGGTGGAATAATTTGTGTTTCTGTTTACAGTAAAATGAGTCATTGTGCATCATTATTCACAAGCTAAAATACACAGCATAATATGAAACATAATAACACTGAGGTAATGTTCCTGTAAAAACCTCCAAGTAAATAAAATAAATACCCATAAGGAAGGAATTTACCTGGGTTAGGTATTCACCCAGGTATTTACCTCTTTTGAGTTTGTCCTGAAAATCAGGTTAATACCTGGTATTTACAGCAAAACTGGGTAAACAGATAGTGTGGCACATAAAATGTAGAACATAATGTACATACTGCAGGCAGATCAAGCATTCGGGCATTGCAGATTTGCAGTGAACAAAGCTAAACATGATTGCACTTCACTGATCAGTGATCTGGGTTAATTGTTTCTTAAGACTGTCCGACTGATCGATCCACATAAAAAACGTAATGCCAATTTTTTTGTGCCACATGTGGACTGTACAATAAAAAAAATCGCTGTACACCACTGTATGCTGCACAAGTCACAAGAGACAAGATAAAGTTTACTGATGTTGTCACCTAGTCTTGGCAGCAAACACTGAGCAAAGTATAACTTGTCTGTTTTCCGTCTCTATGCACACTGACATTGGGCGACTTCACTTTTTGACTTAGACTTTCGCTGAGACTTTTGCTGAGCCTAAACTTCAGTCTAACTACCTACTTAAGTCAAATTTGAAGTGATTTTGCCGAGACTTTTGACTTTAGCTGAGCGAAAACATGGCGACAATTTACAGTCCTATACGTAAGGATAGTTTAGTAAATTAAAGCAGTCTCGTACCAAAAATAAACGCTGTTATGGATACACAATGACGTAAGACGTTACATAATTACGTCATTTGTATGTGCGGCGCAATTAAATAAGCAAGTTCAAGCGTAACTGGTTGATTTATTTCCTGTTAGGTTTACCGGTTTTCCGCCATTTTTAATCGTAGTATTAGACCAAAGTTTAGTTGAACTTTGATATCTAAGTACAGACTTTAGCTTTAGCTTTGGCTCAGTGAAAAGGCTCAGCAAAAGTCTAAGTCAAAAAGTGAAGTCGCCCATTGCACATCCTGATCATCTATGCAAGACATCCAGGGTACATCAGATCAGTGATGGTGTTCCGTGGGGCATCTGAGCCAGCCAAGTGGTTCAACGCTGCTGTCATAGTGGTAGTGCAGAGGCGTTAGACAAAGGGGTTGGATCGGTTACATGAGGCCTTTTCACTGTACTTTGGCCAAGTGGTTCAAAGCTACTGATTGTGGGCAGTGGGCACTCTAGGTCGTCACAGTGTTGTGAAGATGACGAATTTGGCACATTATTTCAGACGGGAAAATGGATCGTGCATATATGGCAGGACTTTACTACACAGCAGCTGAACGTGTTTTTCAGACTGAGTCACCAGAGGGCTCCACTTCACTGGATGTAGGTAGCGTTGGGCAAACAGATAGGACTTTGTGAAGAACCGCCATGGCTGACTTCGTGACTCAATGGACACCTGCAAACACCACTTCAAATTGAACCGGTTTTATTCAGACGAAACCTATCATAAAATATTCTACTCAAATTGGCTATGGAACACTGAATTCTGGCAAGCAACCTCAGCACTTAGAGGTCGTCCATAAATGACGTCACACACCGAGCTGGGGAGAGGGGTTCACGATATTGACAATGCATGACATACGGGGCAGGGGGTGAAAGGCTGCGTGACGTCACGCACGTCACATCTGCGGCAAGGTATGGCCAGGGAGTCGTGGATGATAGGGCTCCCATGCCTCCTGGAAAGGTCCTGGAAAATTATACCCACCCATGGCCCCCGGCACAGACGGTTGTGCCCCTTCCCTAGCAAATGTATCAAATCATACAAAAAATTTGTGTTGTGTTTGAAACTCATATAGATCTGTAAGCTACACTACAGACTGCAAGGGGGAGGGGATTAGAAGTTTGTGATGTCATATTTGAGGGGTCCAGAGCAGCGTGATGAAATGTGACAAAGGGGGAGAGGGTTATTTTTTCCCTAAAATTGTGTGATGTCATTTATGGACAACCCCTTACTGAGGCCCGTCGAGAGAGGGGGAGGGGGAAGTTTTCCTTGGGCCCCATGACGTTTGGGGCCCCACAGTCACTCAAAAATATAAACTACACCAGAATGTGCCATTTTGAAAAACAAAATTCAAAAATTGTCTCTTCAGACAGATTCCACAAGAATGTTTTCCTTGGCCCCACTGTGGCTCTCGACGTCCCTGCACTTACTGTGTGGCATTGTGGCAGAGACCCCTAAATTTTAGTTGTTGAACAATTTTCTCCTTGTCAGAAAATTTTCATCCAAAAATACAAAATTTGGGGAAAAATCCCAATTTTGGGGAAATTTGTGGTTTGGTTAGATCACAGGCTGAACGGTAGTTCAAGCCCTGTGTTAGCGGCGACTTCTCTTTCTTATGGGAAAGCCAAAAATTCGACCCCCCACAGAATCAAAACCCCTCGCCCGATTAAGATAAAATTTGGCAGGGTTGATTATGTCGGCGAGGGGACCCGTCATGCAAAATTTTATGCAAATCCCTCCAAGGGGGGCTTCCTGGGTGAAATATACGCAAAAAATTTTATTTATATATACCTTTTTTTCAGAAACTCACCTACAGGTCAGACCCTTCGGCCGATTTTTGCGCGCGATGGCTCAAACGACGCGGTCTCGCGCAAGGATGTGCCTTTTGTGGGTTAAAAAAATTTGAAATTA
>Ga0209367_1004376_pt1 | contig 19453 bp, 15 predicted proteins | sample WorMetLIZISLAND2_FD_187412 | JGI IMG/M metagenome (GOLD analysis project Ga0209367, IMG submission 187412) | Marine gutless worms symbiont microbial communities from Max Planck institute for Marine Microbiology, Germany - Olavius geniculatus... ...
AACTAAAAACTATTAAACTATTAAAATATACTGTAAGTAACTGTTAAAGTTTAGATGTGAGAGAAAAGCCCGAAAACTTATCTTTGTCGTGCGAAAGCTATGTAAACAACTAATCTAGCCAAGAATGTTTAACGACGTTTGGTTTAACCACAATACATGCGTTAAAGACAGAAGACACATCGTACTGAAGGCTCGAACCACAGACCTATAAATAACTATCTGTGGCTCGAACTAACGGTCGGCCAAAAATTGGCGATTCTGAACAATCACTTCCTTGAGCGAGTGGAAAATTACTTATTTATATCGCTGACCGTGAGTTCGCGCATGCGCATAGCAACTGTTTTTGTTAATTTGTTTACGTTTACATGTCATCATAATAAATGTTGTGAATTAATTGTTTCATTTCGTTTGTGCTTCAAGGTATTGCTTTTTTGCCCTTATTTTTGCATCTAGCGATTGTTTTTAGCTTTTGAATGTCAAGTTTGGTGTAAAGTTAATTACGCATACCGTCCCAGCCAGACTGACTGCATCGAGTGCACTTTGCAGAGGCTTGTTGCTTTTCTCTGTCTTTCTGTTTGCTGTTTTATTCGACGGGTACCATCACCATGAACACAGAACTAATAATAATATGTTGCATGTTGTATTGTTGGCAGGAATTGTTATCTAGATCTGAGTCTGAGCTGTCAGCAATGACTGTAGCGTCATTGCAGTATGGAAGACACTTTTAGCCGAACGTCGCAGGACTCGGCAGCTGACTGTGAATTTGTTGTCGTAACTACCGAACCAAAGCTGCACATCACTGGTAATGGTGGTGCATCAGAGCTTGAGCGTAACATGACTGAAGTGCTGAATGACGACAGCTGCATCACGGTGAACAGTAGTTCACCCGACATGGCTGCAACCGATAAAATACCATCAGAGCCTCTTGGCGATGAACCAACCACTTCTGAAGAAGTGCAGCAGGTTGATGAGATGACCGTTGTTGATTCTAACAATGCAGAACATAGAGCTGAATCTGGGAACAGTTTCAACAACTTGAATACATCTACACTAACCATGGCTGGAGCAGGTAAATATTAGAATGTAAGAGGAGTGTCAAGCTTACTCCGAGCTTGAGGAATTCTTGCATGCTTTGACTTGGAATTCGCTCAACCCACTTTTTGTCTAGCCGAAAAGCTATTTCAGACACGTGCACCAAATTTTGGCCATTTGTAGGGGGCATCAAGGGCTGGTCAGAAGCAGAATTTTGAGCGAGTACATCGAAGGGATTTTGAGGGGGCGTGAGTCAGTTTCGAAAAAGTGGGTTTTCTATTTTTCGCCTACCTCGCCATATCTTTGCCGTTTGTGAACTTTGGCTCACAAATTTCTGCAGTCATGTAGCCCTGGCCGAGGGCTTCCAAAAATGTCGAAATATCTGGACCAAAGTTCATCAGTTTTGAGAAAGTGGTGGTTTTCCGTTTTTGCACCCAAATTGCGATTTTGCTCGGAAATGCGCATTTTTTTCACGCACAATGCCCCAGATTTCTAGTGTTTGGCGTTAAAGTTTTCCTACTCAACTTCGATCACGCTGAGTGTATGTCATGTGAAATTGCCTAATTGCAGCAGAGCAGACAGTTTAATGACTTGAGTTGTGTATCTTGTACTTATGATGCATGCTGCAATATATGATTTCAAAGTATATTATTCTAATGGTTGGACCCTACATGCTGTACACCAGTTTCAGATTTACCTCCTTATTAGAATTGCAATAGCTTCATAGCTTTGACACTATTGTTTGTGGCATTGTGAAGCTCATCTGACACGTCTATTGAGATATTTTATTCTGGCATGTGTCGCCATACTAAAACACTTCCTGAAGGGCTGATGATGAATGCGAAGCTAATAAACACTACTCAGGAATGTACTGTATATGTACAGCAGTAATATTTTTTTTCTAGCGTATGCTGTGAACTTTGTGCAGTCTCACTCTGGTGGAATCAGAACAGGTGTACAGAGCTGGGTAACTAACTGTCTTCAAACTTGTTCATTACGATGTGTGATAATATTACATTAAACGGGCACTATGTACCTTTATTGCTTTTGTGTGATGTTTGCCGCAGAGGGCTGTAGAGGCAAGTCTGACACAATGTCATCATCGTTTGTATTTCTGGAAGGGGACAACACTGTATTTACTGAGTTGACCTATCTCGGCTCGGCTAAAGTTGATGCACCACGCAGTGAGATGGAAATCAATCGGAACATGAGTGTGCTTAACACTCAGTCACAGATGGCTATTCCTGTTACTTTATCAGTTCCTGCACATTCAGAAGGCATCGTTCGGTTAGTTGAACTTTGCCTACTGATTTAAACCATGTTTAGCACAGGTTGAATTGTGTACCACAGCTGTCTACGTGTCGTGATGATGAATTGTGAAGGAGTTTAGTCATCGACTCCGCTTTAGTCTTTTTGGACTCGCTCGTTAATGTACAATGGTTTCTTATGGGTTTCAAACGAAAATTCAGGGTCACGCTGCACGCCCGTTTGACGGCCGACGGTCTCCATACTACGGGGACACTTAGCCCCCATGGCCCCCTACCGGAATCTGGGACGAATCTGTGGCTAGCGGTTCACCGTCATCCCCTAGAGGGCGCAACGTGAATTTCTTTGGACCTCGATATCTTGGCCACTTTTTAAGATATCGTTGTGATCTTTTCACTGTACGGTAGGTCTCTGTGGGGGCTAGAGATCCCCCAGGCGAATCTGTAGCTAGCGCCTCCGGTTTGGGGGTCAGCCCCCAAAAACTGACGAAAATTTCAAGTTGATTTTGATATTGTTTCCACTCATACGAATTTTCCCAGATTTCATCAGAAGGTCGAGGGTGACCCCCTTTAACGATCGCACTCATCTCCGATGGGGGTCATAAAATTAGTTTTCGAGATAATGGGGGTTTTCCGTATTTTGCCCCCCACGCGATATCTCCGCCGTTTTTGAACTTTGGCCCACAAAATTTTGGTGACTTTTAGCCCTGCCCGAGGGCTTTCCAAAAGTGTCGAAATGTGTGGACCAAAGTTCACCAGTTTTGAGAAAGTGGGGGTTTTCCGTTTTTCGACCCCATCGCCATACCTCCGCCGTTTTTGAACTTTGGCCCACAAAATTTTGGGGTGATATAGCCCTGCCCGTGGGCTTTCCAAAAGTGTCAAAAAATGTCGACCAAAGTTCATACATTTCGAGAAAGTGGGGTTTTCCGTTTTTCGCCCCATCGCCATATCTCAGCCGTTTTTGAACTTTGGTCCACAAAATTCTGGTGACCTGTAGCCCTGCCCGAGAGCTTTCCAAAAGTGTCAGCATATGTGGACCAAAGTTCATCAGTTTCAAGAAAGTGGGGGTTTTCCGATTTTCGCCCTCATCGCCATATCCCCGCCGTTTTCGAAATTTGGCCCACAAAATTTTGGGATCATGTAGCCCTGCCTGAGGCTTTCCAATAGCGTCACCATAAGTGGACCAAAGTTCATCAGTTTCGAGAAAGTGGATTTTTTTCGATTTTCGCCCCCATCGCCATATCTCCGCCGTTTTTGAACTTTGGCCCACAAAATTTTGGGGTCATGTAGCCCTGGCCGAGGGCTTTCCAATAGCGTCACCATAAGTGGACCAAAGTTCATCAGTTTCAAGAAAGTGGGGTTTTCAGATTCTCGCCCCCATCGCCATATCTCCGCCGTTTTTGAACTTTGGCCCACAAAATTTTGGGGTCATGTAGCCCTGGCCGAGGGCTTTCCAAAAGTGTCACCATATGTGGACCAAAGTTCATCAGTTTCGAGAAAGTGGGGTTTTTTCGATTTTCACCTTCGTAGCCATACCTCTGCCGTTTGAAGGCCGATGGTCACCATTCTATGCGGATACGTTCGTTATCGTTACCGTTTTACGTTGCGATTCCGATCACGCTGAGTGTGGAGAAATAGCTGATGGTTGCATTTTTTACCTGTTCAGAATTGTGATCAAATCATATCTGTCTCGTAATTGTATAATAAATCATGGGTGCTGTACTACTAAAATTTATTTTTTTAAATATGAGAATATTGACAATAGGACAGTACATCATATGGTACAAGTTTTGGTCTGTAATCTGCTTTGTGTGTTTTTTTGCATTACTTATTTTCTGTGGATTTGCTGGATTGATAGCCATTCCAGCTTTGTTTAAAATGACTTTTGTTTTTTACCGCCAGGAACTTTTACTACTGGGGGAATAAAATAATATTAGGCTTAGTTTTTTACCTTTGGGAACTGAGTACTGAGGGTTTAAAAATAATATAACAGGTTGTGTTACTAAATTTGTCATGTTACATTATTTCATTGGTGAAAGAATAGTTTAGTTAATTTTGTCTGAAATAATCCATTGTTTGATTTTGTGCAGACTGGTAGAGCCATCAACCAACTCTGAGATCGCGTGCTATCCAATCCACAGCATTCTTTTCTGTGCGCGTGGGTCGGCCGAGAGCGCTGAGCGACAGTGTTTTGCATTCACATGCAGTCACGGTGACTCGGCTGAAACTGCGGTTTTCCAGTGCCACGTTTTTCGCTGCGATGTCACCGATGCGGTATCGCTTGAGTTTTTGCTTGACACTTCGATTGCAGAATTACAGATAGTGCTGGTGTGTGTGATGTGAATTGTTTATAGAGCATTCTAGCAATGCTGTTCAACACCAAAAAATGGAGCCTTATAATGTAATTTCATATGATGTAGTTATTATTTGGTTATTCAGGTACCAGTGTTCTGTCTGTTTCAGTCTGTCTACAGGTCTTTTTGTCTCATATGGGCTTTAAACTTGAAAACAATAAGGCATAGAAAAACTGACTGAAAAACATGATTGTTTTCTATGCTGAAGTAGCCGATACATCATTTTGCAGTTCAGATAAGCCTTGTTCAGCATAAGCATTGCACAGCTCTATAATATTTTCTGTCTCTGTACAGTGTATGTTTTAAAGTTTGTCACATCCGTGCTGATTATAATTTAGCCTAATTGTCATTTTTAACACTTGTGGATAATAGATTTTGTTGAATGAATTTGAGGGTGATTGGTGAGATTAACATTTTGCTCTGTCTGTTTGTGTGCAGTATATAGCGAAGCTTTTGTATTGCTTTGCAACGGCATTCCGTCGTATGCCCAAGTCTCCAAGTGTTCTCTCTGACAGCTCGCTCATTACAGAAGAAAGCACTTTCCGGTTTCACGTTGCACTGGAATTCCGTGAATTTGATGGCAGAGGAAACTTTGTGACATGTCCAAAAGACAAGAATGTATTCAAGTTACGCTGCAACGTGGAAAAGAGAATTGTTATAACCGTTCTTCAACTCAGTCATGTTCGCGAACTTAAGATTGAAAGGTTTTACATTGCTGCGTTCATTAATGTTTTTTAATGTTTCATGTAAGTTTAATATTGTATGATCAGATTGTCTGATGTTTTAAGTCATTTTTGGTCTTGTCATATTGTTTTCTTTCAAGGGTGTCTGTATGTTTTTACTGCATATATTCTTACGTTCTTTTTAGTTATTGCACTGTGAGTTGCTTTTTATGTGCGACTGCAGGTACTGCTACAGCGTGTCTTAGCTATCGCTGTTCTGTCCGTCCATCTGTCTGTCTGTTCATTCATCCATCCGTCGCACGGGTGGATCAGTCAAAAAAGGTGCAAGCTAGGATCACCAAATTTTCACCGTTTGCTGCCTGAGTTTCTAGTTTTAGGATCCGTAAAGCTTTTTCATAAATTCTGCAGAGATCACCCTGAGCGAGTGCAGTAGATGAGAGAGGGTATGATTTTTAGCCAATACGTCGCCATATTTCAGAAAAGGTGCAAGATAAAGCCAAGGTTACTATTAATCACTAAAAGGAAATCATACACTGGCTTTCGATTGGCACCAAAATCAATGTCTTTCAGTGACATTAAATGCCAAAATAGGGGTTTTATTTTTTGGTGATTTTGGACTGCGACACACATTCTAACAGCGAATTGTGCTGAAATCACTACAGATAGACCAGGACAACTTGCGTATAAAATTTTCAACATTAGACATAGTTTTACTAGTTTAAATTTCAGCCATCCTTCAAAATGTGCTCTTTTGGCCACTTGAATGACAGCAGCCGTGCAAGACTGGTAGTGCCATCTGGCATGTGTGGATAAATGCATGAAAATTTTAATGTCAGTTGCTAGGATCGTTGAGCTTAGATTTTGTTTGCAGTGGGCCTTCTAACATGCACCACTGTTGCACGTTCTTCTTTGCATTAGCTGGGCTTGCTTGTTTTATGAGTAATTTAATAACAGTTAGTTAAAATAGCTTGAGTGATGGAACCATCGAGAGTTTTGTTACAGTTGCTTAGACATTTATGGGTGCAGCCTAGTTTAGCGAGGCAGATGATGATCTGAGCATTACTGCTTTATTTGATGTCTTAGAAGTGGAGAAATAATGGTATGCTAATTTGTATAGCACATTTTAACATTTCAGTGTTGTAGTCTCAGATGTGTTCGTTGTAACACTGTCCGCCCCACTGTCCTCCAATAGACAGCATTGTGAGATTGATGACTGTCTGGAGGATAACAGGGAAGATTATTAGAATTGCCATTTTTGGTATATGTACACAATTATAATCGGTAGTTTTTACAATTTTAGGTTTGGGTCGTTGTTTGTGTTTTGTGTTTTATATAGGTTAAACTTTCTGTAAAGGTTAAATTTTTGTTCTGTTATTATGTGTATATTCATTTTTGCCTGCAAAGGCTGTCCCTAAAATGACTCATACTGTGTCAGGTGGGACGTTAAACCCTACTCACTCACTGTAACAGTGTCTGATAACTTGATAAAACAGAATTGCTGGAACATATACATTGTTTATCATGTTTATTGTTCATTATGTTTTATCTGTGAATTAGTTTGAAGGCTGTACGTATTTTTTGCAGGTGTTTTGGACTTCTAATAAGTCCTGGCAGAAATGTCAAAGACAGCGATATGCATGTTATTGACATGGTAATTAATTCCATTTTGTACAAAGCACAGCTGGTTTCAGAAACATTGGTGTTGATAGATTGGGCAAATTTTGTCAGAAGTTATACGTATTATTTGGTCTGATTGTGAAGACTATTTTTCAGTAGCAAACAGATGTCATTCTGGAATATCTTAACGGTCCGTTGCTACAGTCAAACTAACTCGTGCAATTTATATAGCTTTTTTTATTAGATATTTCATCTTGCATATATAATATGTTGATCTAAGCTTTATAAATATACGAAATTATTGTCTGATTGTGACACAAAATATGGCTTTATGTTATGTTATGCCCAAAAAATCAAGGCACTAGCACAACCGGTGACGTCATCAGTCTAGCCCACAAACATCATGAATATTAATGGCCTAGCCAGTGTCGTTATTAGATGAGGCTAGGTCATTAATTATTCATGATGATGTTGATAGGCCGTGCTGATGACTTCACCAATTGTGCAGAGTAGCCAAAATGGTGTCACATTTTCTAAGATCATGTCTGTAAATCGTCGACTTTAAATGTAAGTTTATCCATGTTGACAAAATGCTGGGCGCTGATATTACTGTCAAAATTATCGGAAGATTATGAAGTTTCGGAAAAGTGGATAAAATGTATATGTTAATTTTGGTGTCCATGAACCTTCAAGTATATGCAGAGCATCGTTTGTAGTGGAATATGGAACTGTAATCAGCACAGTCCACTGCGGACCATGATGCAGTGTAGTATCTGATTAGTGGTTGTTGTAATTGACGATGGCATTTACATGAGGAACAGTCTTGAGACACGTTTCACTCATCATGCTTGATTGCAATGAATGTGTAGGTAGTTGTATCCTTTTTACACCATGGTGAAAGATAGGATGGCAAAGTAGATCATGAAATTAAAACAGTAGAGCTGTGCATTAATTTTTTAGTGCACTAACGCACTGAGTTAATTTTTTAACGCGTTATTAGTGCACTCAGGCCCGTCGAGAGGGAGAGTACGAGGATAAGTTACCCCGGGCCCCGCGACGATTGGGGACCCCGCCTGTAGAACAAAGAAAGTTCGAAACACATTTTAAAATATATAATCAACAAAAACTGACGTCTTAGCTAGCATAAAATCTATTAGCTTGTCTTGGGAACAATTATTTATTTGCAGTAGTGATGGAATGGCAACTACAGTTTAGTTACTTGAATTCATTCAATTGTCAAATAACCACAGTTTAATGGAATATTGAAACTTTTGCTTCACAGAATTTATTCGTGCATTAATTTATTAACGCATTACTGCGTTAATTTATGCATTGATTTGACAGCTCTACAAAACAGTATGGCTGACATATTATGAGGCCGTTTTTTTAGGTCTAATTCTGGTCATGACTTTTCGAACTGAAAAGTGGCTCACTGCTTACTTTTGACTAGAAAACATTTGCACTAATTTTGGTCTTTCTGCCCATTTTGTTTGTTGACTAAGGCACCTCTTTCTGACTGACAGGTTGTCGGGCAGCCAGGTCCCTTAGTGTGGCTGTGCAGCGAATAATACTGAGAGAAAAGGCTGGCATGTTTATAAACTGGCGAGTGCTTGTTTATTTACAGGTATCAATGGGATTTGGCACCGACTCACGTTCATACATGATCAGTGCTAACTGGGACCCCACAGATCCTCATTTTGATGTTCTTAACATTGAGACTGCAAAAGGTTGGTGTTGACAAGATTTTGCTGATGACTTTTTCAAAACTCTAGTACACGATAAATCTATTGCTGAAGCCCTTAACTAAAGTAATAGTTTTTGATTTTCATTTAAGCTGCCTTTTTCAGCAGTTAAATGTTTATAGTGTAAGTTTTATGTTGCAACCTAGCCATCTTATAGCACAAGATTGCCCCCAGCCCAGTAAAAAATATCAGGGTAGATCCCTGTTTGTTGGCATCCAGATGAAATTTTTGCCATTCCTCTCCCAAAAAATAGATTCGAATTGATATTGCCTGTATTAGGGACAAAATGTGTTGCACGATTAGCTGTTCTAATCATCTAGTTGCATAGGTGTGTACTGTGCATGTTTTTTAATAGACTATTACAGGTTGATCTCATTCTTTAGTGGTAGTATCAGCAGCAGATGCTCTTGTTGTTGTTGTTGGAGCAACACCAGTAGCCTGTATTAAATATTCTATGTGCGTAGACACGCGTGTTTTTATGACCGTCGCGGTCGATCTCGTCATTGAAGGCATCCAGGAACCCGTGCGTTTTCTCGTCGAGACGCGAGCCAAAATATTTCCCACCGGAGAACGGTTCTGGTACTTTACGACAAAGCCGCATGTCGAGCAGTTCATTTTAAAACTGAAAGAGGCAAGTTTTTTTTCTATTTTTATATACTTGGTGAAAATTCGAAAATTATGACCGTTAGAATTTTCGAGATTTCCATCACTGATGGTTCAGTGAGTGCATTGTTTCTGTATATTGTTTGACTACTAATATCTCAAAAGTTTTGTTAGAAAGGTTTTCCATGGAAAATAAGTGAATGTAAACAGAAGGTAAATTTTTTAGTCTAATCATCTGTCGAAGTCTTTATATTTCAGAGGTTGTTTACTGCATCATGTGGATAAATTTTTCAGCAATACAAATGTGTGTATACCATGTAGGGCTAAATGTAAAAAAAATATGTGCGAGTTGATGTTTACTTTAAAAAATTCTGTGCTTCCAGTTGCAATATGGCAAAGAAGTGGGGATGGGGGAGTGATTTTACATAAATACAGCAGTAGTTAGTTGAAGTAAGCGGTATTTTGTCGGTATATTCGGTCAGCTGCAATGCTTAGTCATCACTTTAATCGTTTTTACGTGCAACAGCAGCTACTGCTGTAGCGCGTCTTAGCCATTGCAATTCTGTCTGTCTGTTCACCCATCCGTCTGTTTGTCACATGGATGGATCAGTCAAAAACCGTGCAAGCTAGGATCACCAAATCTTCACTGTCGGATGCCTGGAAAACTCTAGTTTCAGGAACCATAACGCTTTTCCATAAATTTGAAAGAGGTCACCCCGAACGAGGGCACTAAATGAGAGGGAGTAGGGAAAATTTGCGATTTCCAGCCAATACGGCATTGGCAGAGCGAGACAGGTCATGCTCTTTGGTGAGTACCAGTAAAACACTATAGATAATTAGCCGCCGGTCGTCTGGCGCCCTCTGGCGACTGGGCTTTCAAATATGCACCGCTGTTGCGCGTTCCCCTTTGCATTAGCTGGGCTTTTCTTGTTTGATTAGCTGCTAGTGGCATTTTCAAAAGTTTATTTACTGCCGCCATTACCAATGCATAATTTCATTTAGTCTTTTGCTGTGATGCCGGCAGTTTGTGTTATTGCCTTCACAGTGCACGAAGATGTATTATGTTTATTGCTCTCAGGAAACTGGTAGTTGTCAGGGAATTTGGGAAAATCGTTAGATTTAACTGCAGCTAGTCGAAAAAAAGTTTTCACCTGTAATGCTAATCTCCAGTTCGTGCCTGTGCTCGTGTCTGCAAATGTTTTGGTTCTCGTAGTTTTGCAGTAGTTGCTCCCACCGTTAGGAGTGCCCTTTTTCGATGTTCACACATTTACAATACGGCTTCTACAATTATGTTTACTTTTGTTCCCAACTGAAAACTTCTACAACCTAGCTTTCACATCATCTTCGTACCCCACCCTATCCTATCAGATTGGCCAAGTTTTTTATTTGTTAACATTGTGCACTGTAGATATTTATCTACATACTTATTTATTTGTCGCACAAACGTACGCTTTCACCCCACCCCGTGTGCATAAAATGTCATAATATGTACATAAAAGAAGTGCAGGAATCGTCACACTACCTCACAGTCTGAGTTAATCAGTTACAATTTGCTGTACAATAGTAGCTACTGCAGTGACAAAGTTGCTGGCAGTTATGTTAATTACGCACAGCAGTTACACTCACACACTTGCCTAGCTCGCATCTATAAAAGGCATGTTTTATGCATTTCGCTCTGCACAGTTTTACAGGCATTCGTTATCTGGAAAGTGATTTATGAGTAGCTGTGCAGTGTGCACCCAGTATTATTTACAGTACTTTTGAATACAGTACTTGAAACTGTGCTGTGCTTAGCTATGCAAGATTTTATATCTTTATTGGCAGTCAGTCTACAGGCAAACCACAGCCAAACTGACTGCTGTAACCATTGACCAGTAGTCAGTGGCACTGTAGGGGGTAGCGGTGTAGGCCAGTGTCTGGAAAAAGGAAAGCAATGCAGTAGCGGGCTTGCCATTTAGTGGTTTTATATGTGCAGAAACACTGATGTGCTGATTAGAATGAAGCTCTGCTGTGTAAAGTTATGTGTCAGCAAATGCGTTAGTAGAGTAATTTGCTTGTGTATGCCATTTATCAGCATTTAGTCAAATTAGTCGGAGAGATGTTTGCTCACTCGGTTTAGGTCTTCAAGAAACTCTGTTTTCAGTTGCAGTTTGGCAAAAAATGGATGGATCAGCAATTTTTCAATGTTTTATATTTATTTTATGATGTTTTGTGTAATATTTCACAACAGCTCTCGAGAACTGAAGTAAAAATACTGCAGCGCAACAGACAAGAAGCAAACAGTTTTGTTTTGGTAAAAATATAAAAGCAAGCAAAAAACTGCATTCATTATTTCCGAGGTACGGAAGTTTTTAACGACGGGAAAACAGTTTTGTTTTTGAAAAATTCCGAAAACAAACAAAAAACTGCTCCAATATTGTTGACGTTTTTAGGGACGGATGCCAGCTGGTTGCATGGAATTTTTTATGCCTTATTCAGTAATGGATGCACGTTTGGTTGTAGTGTGATGATGGCTCGGCTGCCATTTCCGGCAAAGGAACTCGACTTCCCTCTCACTACGAAGTGCTGAGTGTTGAGAGCCTGACAGAACAGGAACGTAAGAAGTCGAACATGATGCTGATGGGCCTTCAGTCAAGCAGCAGCAAATCACATTTGTCTCCTGAGATACAGACACCTCAAGATGCCGAGGCTGATGCTGACGACTCTGGTAAAATGCATCTCTCTGTGATTTACTTTCAGTTTTGTTTAGTCAGCTTTCTTTACTACTTTTTTTGTTTTATTGTAACTAAATAGTGTTGTTTTTATGAGTAATTTTTACGTGCGACAGCTATGCTTCATGCGTCTTAGCCATGGCCTGGGCGCCTGTCTGTCCATCTGTCACAACATTGAGCTCTATCAAAATGGTGCAAGCTAAGATCACAAAATCTTAACTCTAGTTTTTTGTGACAAAATTTTGTGCCCTTGGGTGAGGGCATCAAAGAGGGGTACCCCCTAGAAAAAAACGTTATTTTGTTGCTGTTGGCTCTTATAGTGTGAAAACGGTTGCGGATAGGTACAGACAAGTTGCTTATCATGACAAGCACTGGACACCAGCTTTTTAGTTTTATCAACATTGATGATTTTGAACGACCTGGAACCCCCAAAAGTAGGGTTTTTGGCAAATTTTTCGGCTGTAGTGCACACTTCAAGAGTGAGTTGCGACGAAATGGCTGGAGATAGACCAAGACAACTTGCATATGAATTTTTCAGCATCAAACATAGATTTTAGTAGTTTAAGGGTGCGTTGCACCAAGCATACTTAAATTTAAGTAGATGCTTAACCACCGTACTTAACAGAAAATGCATCGTACCAACACCATTTAAGCCGGCCAGCCTGCTTAAACCTCACTTGAAAATAAGTGGCCAAAGTTGCCCACTTAAATTTAAGCGGCTGGCAAAAATGAAACAGATGCCATCTTTATTTAGCGAACTGTTATCGTCCTAAATTGACGATTTTAGGTAACAGTTGTTATATACCATAAACAAAAGCGAAGAAAAGTGGCAAATACACGTGGATAATGCTGTTTGTTGTTGCGTATTTATAGCTGAGATCGTTTTAAGTGAAAACAAATCACTTCTAAACAGCAGTGCGCTGACACATACGAGTTCAGCGTAATCTACAAAGTTTATTTTCTCAGGTTATATTCACTGTCAGCCAAATATGTATCAGTCTATATTTATGTTGATTCTCATATATTTGGCCTATATATTACACTTTGCTCAAAATTATACTGTTCTGAAGTTATTTCAATTTATATAGGGCATTTCGAGTGATAGCCATTGTTGTCAATGAAGCGTGATAGCTATTACGTAATTGGTCATCAAGGAAGTGCTGTCGTCACGTGATTGAAATTAGCCAATGGCAAGCGTCGTTACAAGTAAGTCCGTCACTTAGCTAAGTGATGTGCGGATTGTGTTGATGCAACGGAATCGATTTAAGTAGCCGGTTAAGTACCACTTAAATTTAAGTGGTACTTAATTAAGTACGTACTTAAAATTGGTTGGTGCAACCGGCCCTCAAGTCTCAATTCCCTAGGTTCACGGAGTTCTGCACACGCAAGCGTCAAAGAGGGTACCTCTCTAAGAAGTGGTTATTTTATCGATATTGGCTATTCTAGCATGAAAACAGTTGCAGATAGGCATAGACATGCTGCTTATCATAACAAGCACTGGTGATGAGCTTTTTTGGGGTATTTACCTCAATGACCTTAAACGGCCTTGAACCCCCAAAATAAGGGTTGTTTGTGAGTGTTAGTGATTTTTTTGCAATGTTTGGCTGCGGTGCACACTTCAAGAGTGAATTGTGAGGAAATTACTGAAGATAAACCAAGACAATGTGCGAACAGGAACTGCTAAGGCTGTCGCACCTCTCATGAGCTTTGCTCAAATTACTTGTTAGTGTCATTATTGACTTACATCGATTTGATCAGTGAATCAGTGAATCTGCAGTCCTGATGAGTGTCTGATATTGAATGACTGTCAGTGGTGTTGCTAGGATTTGGTGCTGTAAAAGGTGAAGGTGCCATACCCTCACGGGGGTGTATGCGTGCTGCTGATCTTTCTTTCTATAGCCGTTGAGCCTATAGGTGGATAGACCACTGAGTCTGTGACACATGTCCAGTGCGACGCCAGCCCTATGGTTGCCTTCCCCCCCTGCAGATCGTCACCGCCCTTTGGCCGGTACCAAATTATACTTCTTGGTGAATAGAGGCACATGTGTGTGAACAACTTGCCCAGGGTTGTTACCTGGCCGTTTATCGGCTCAGAGTCGAACCTGCAACCTCGAGGTTACCAGCTCAGCATGCTACCATTACACCACTAAGCCACTGGTGCTCGGGGAACATGAAACTAAGAGAAACTGTGATGCACAATTTGGCACAAAAATATTGTGAGATTTATGCAATAAGCTCTGACAAAGTGAAAGGCTTGTATGCACCGAAAACTTGTACTGTTGTGCATCTCTAAGGTGACCTGGAAAATTATACTGTTGAAAGTTGGGGGAGCGGAGAGTGTCTCGGTGTGTTTCTCATATCTGGTGATGCCAGTGTTGACTGACTCATAGCAGTGTTGTATCTGTTACTGCATCAGACAATGACGAGCCATTGCTGAGTGGATCCGGCACTGTGAGCAAGGACGTTACCGATGAGAATCTACTTGACAGCTGGCACAGCGTGCTTAAGCGATGGCATCAGAATGTAAGACAGCGACCGCGACAAGTCCGCTCACTCGTACGCAAGGGAATTCCAGAGCCGTTGCGAGACGAGGTCTGGCAGCTGCTTGCCAGCTGCACAGAAAGTCCAGAGCTGCTTGAGGCTTACCGGACACTTATTCCTCAGGTGAGTAGTACTGAACAGTGCTGTTGTCATCATCATCATTTATACAGACTTGTAGAGCCTGCTTGGCAGGTCTTGAGGCGGGCATATTTACCTGTGTCAGGTGGCTGGTAACACAGTGTGATCACTGATCCAGTGTGGCAGGTGATGCCAGCGCTTAAGCAAGACACATGGATTGTAAAATAATCTCAGAGACAAACGAACATGATTCTTTGAAAGGTCACAAAAGTAACTCCACAAAACAAAAGAAACATCAGCACACACTCATTTGTTTCGTGGAGTTACTTTTGTGACCTTTCAAAGAATCATGTTCGTTTATCTGTGAGATTATTTTACAATCCATGTGTCTTGCTTTTTTGCTAATCAGCACTTAGCATACCTTACTACTGTAAATTATGATAGAGCTGTGTCAACGAGCTTATTTCTTTGTCATTCATGAGAATGTATATCGGGCTGCCCACACATCAGGCTGGAGCAAATCTGTCAGGACTCTGGTGCTTCTCCAGCTGATTTATGGCTCGGGATTTCAGTATGGACATGGAGCAATGCAGGCTGGCTACACAATGATGTTGATGTTATAACGTGCGGAATGATGCGTATTGTGTAGGATTCTCCTCACGAGCAGGTGATCTTACGAGACATCAACCGAACATTCCCTGCTCATGACTTTTTCAAGGAGGCCGGCGGCAGCGGACAGGAAGCACTGTACAGAATTAGCAAGGTAAACAATATCTGTGCTATTTGTGTGTCTGTATGTTTTAAGATATCAGTAGTGTGTTGTTGTCATTATGTTGGCAGTCTTTGATTTTTTCGAGGCTGAATAAATATTTTTCCCATGGACCTTCGAGGTGGAGTACTTTCCGGGTTATCATTGTGATGTTGTCGATGTTTCTCGATGCATCAGCTTTTATCTCCCAATGTCAAATTTTGTTGACATCAGCCTCGAAAGAGTGAAATAGTTTAGTGAGTTAGTAAGTTAGGTAAAAAGTAACTAAGTAAGTTTTATTGGTAGTGCAGTGGAAGAATACCATTAGATTCCAGAGCTACATGTCAGTATATGTATATGTTTACACTCTGCAGAAACCACACACAATAAGCAGGTGCACAACTGCATATTGTTTTGTATGTTTTGTATGTTGCTTCCGGGGGTACGTATTTGTGCCACATTAATTGGGAATTTTTGAATGTATATCATCTCTCAGTACAAGCTCAGTTATTGCACTGATTTGGCTTGCTGTAATGTAATAATTGTTAGCGCAGTGCTTGTTGTATCATGTTGTAGGTGTATTCAGTTTATGATGTGGAGACTGGCTACTGTCAGGGCCTATCGTTTCTCGCTGCTGCCCTTCTTTTACATGTATGTAATGCTTATTGCTATTCTTTCTTTGTCATTTCTGTTTTGCTTTTTTATCTGTTGTTGATGCCTTAATCGCCATCGCAAACCTCCGCAGCATGATGATCCGTCCAATGTCTCCGATCCCGGACTGCCTGCTCGTCCAGTCAGTGATGTCGCTGAGCCACGAGCATCAAGGTCTCTTTCGGCATTTGTTGTCCAGTCCAGAAGCCAGCTTGTTCACAAGCTATTTCAGTTTTTATCTACTTGTGTATGCACCCAAGAATTATATCTAAGTACATCATTTTCATAGCACTTTATTTGGCAAGTGATTTGTAATTTATTTAAAAACCCAAGTTATTCATTATAGTGCATTTATATAACAGTAAATTTATATAACATAGGTGCAAAGGTGATTCTAACATGCTGTGGTGTCAAAGTTGTGACGAGCAGACAGGAAATTTTAAAAGTGGTGGTTGATTAACGGGATTGTTAAGAGTTAGTGTAAAGAGTTAGGACTGCATGTAAATAAATATTATTATTTTTAGGTTTTGTTCTGACTTTTGTTGTCGTCTTTTTCGACAGTTTATCTTCAGTTGATGTACTGACATTACAGTGTACTCCTGATATAACTATGTAGTGTGTAACGAGTGCACTATAAAATTGGTACATGTGACATTAGCATGCATGTACAATGTTACGTTAGTCATGGATATAGGAGTTGTCTGTTGCTGTGTGTCAAGATGCCTGAAGAACAAGCATTCTGTGTGTTGGTGAACATCATGTATCAGTACGGGCTGCGGAACTTGTTTCGTCAGGGCTTTGAGGAGCTCCATCTCAGATTCTACCAGCTGGAACGCCTCATTCAGGTCACCTTGCTGCACAGCACTGAAAAAGTTATGTTTTTAAAAAAACTTTTTAGGCTTTTAGGTTTTTGAAAGTTTTTTATGTTTCTGTGCATAAAAGAGATTGGACACGAATTAATGTACCTTTCTTCGAGTCAGTTTTCTTTTTTATGGAGTAAATGATGTGTCATCATAACTCGCAAATCATGATCAAAATATGAAATTTGATTTGTGTTCTAAATTGCGCAACAAATATATCCAATAGTGTGGTTAAAATGGGCATTTGTGCATTTGTCATCGAGTGGCATCAGAAGTGATGTTATGTGTGTAACATGTTTTTCAGCAGTTTTTAAAGTTTATTCAGCCCGTTGACTTCTTTGAGAAATAAGCCTGTATGTGTTGTACTTTGTGCATGGAAATTTGTCCATTGCAACAAAAATGGTCATCATGCAGCCGTTTTTGTAGACCCCATTATTGGCCTTGCACACTCTTCCAGAAAACCCAGAATTGGTGTGAACATTTCCCAGGGCATGATTAGCCACTGTGCCAGTTTTTAGTTAGCACTTAGGGTTAAGGATTGCTCAGTGCTGTCTAGTTATACGGATGGTTGCACAATGTGTCAGAATTGGGTAGACGACTAGGTATCTTCAATTTTTTGTACCCATATCAGCATGATATGAGCACAAAAATTACTCAAAATTAATCGATTAATTTGGGTTAATGTGTGGATATTAATCAAAAAATTTTCACCTGTAGCAGCCCTAATTGACAGCATTTTCTTTGGGTCATTAGTAGTGACATTGTGGCACAGTATGCCATGCTGCTGCTGATGATGATAATGCAGATCATGTTCCTAAAAATTATGCTATTTATAATGTATTTGTCAAACTGTGATCGATTTTTAAAATTTTTTTCACTGATAGGCTTGAAAGAAAACTTGCTACAAAACTGTCGTTAAACATCCTGTTACACCTAAAGCATGTTGCACTGTTGCTACACTACCTTGTACAATATTATTTTTGAAAAGTTGTACTAGCGGTTTGTTTTTGTTGAACGTGGTGTACATTTGTGTCAGTTATGTTGTGTGTATGCAGGAGCAGTTGCCGGACCTGTTTGATCATTTCATGGATCTCGGACTCGCTGCGCACATGTACGCCTCACAGTGGTTCCTTACGCTCTTTACCGCCAAGTTTCCGCTTTTCGTCGTCTACTATATACTTGATCTCTTTCTCTGTGAGGTAGCACGCCATTCATTTGTATTTTGTTATAAAATTTGATTATGCTATATATGGATTTATTGCGATGGACATAGGTTGGACATGACAAACTCTTTTAACACCTATTTTGCACATAGTCGTTGTTGTTGTTGTTATTGTTGTTGTAAGAAGCCCATCAAGCAGTGCCTCTTTGGTGGAAATGCCCTCCAACAGTTTAGAGTAACTTTTCTTTAATCTTTTTTATCTCAATTTTTTTCATTGTTCTCTTTTTTCACAGTTATTGGCAGCTGTTTACACTTGGACTGTCAACACTGAACGATTGTCACGGACAATTGGCAGAACATTTTTTTTCATCAGCTTACGCATCCGGACAGTTGTCTTTTTTCATTTGTTACCACCTAAATGTGATATTTCTGATTATATGTGTCTGCATCGATCTTGTACATATGAACTTCTGATATGTGAAAAAAAATTTTTACTGTACTCTTTGGTTAATTCTTCTTAGGCATTGTTTCTTGTTTTTACATATTTTCTCCATTGTACTGTAATCCAGCTTGTGGCTGCAACATGTAATAAAGATGTTTCATTCAATAAGTCATTCTGATGGCAGGCACCATTTTTAGAATTTTGGATAAGCACATGCCTTTTTGATTTTTTTGTGTGTTTTTTTACCCGTGAATTCGTTCGTGACATGTTAAATCTTTCACATTATTTTTGACACCATTTCACCCAATCCGGTCGGATTGTACCTTCTGTCTGATTTGTATTTTTCCTTTTTCCTTCAGTGGTTTAATGTTTGTGAAAAGCAGTAAAGGTTTTCTGAGGGATCTGAGCTAACCAGATTAACTGGATTAAGCTAAAACTAAAAGTTGTACTGATAATCTGTTGACTTGTGCGTTGCAGGGCATGGAAATAATATTCAATGTGTCGTTGGCATTGCTGAAGGTTAGTATTGCAGTTAAAACTGAAGCTTATTATCTCAAAATATTTTGACAATGACTGCTATAATACCCGATGGCATGTTGCAAAGAGTTTTACAACGGTGTCCACATATTAGAAACTTTTTTATGATGCAGTACAGGGTGTGGCCGAAAAAAGTAGCCCCCTAAAGTTTTTCGCTGTTTTCTCAGCGACCGCTTGGAATTTTAATTCGAAATTTTACACGTTTATTTCCTGAAACCTGTTACATCTAACTGCCAAATAAAATTTGATTCTGTTAAAAAATGATGAAGTTATAGACTTTTGAACATGACCGCCTACCGATTTTTCGACATTCAAAAATGTTCATGCAAAAAATGCTATTTAATTTTTAAAAACTGGTTACACGTTACTGCCAATGACGTCACAGTGACGTTTTGACAGACAGCAATTTATATTGTTTATAAATTAT
>Ga0209367_1004378_pt1 | contig 19445 bp, 8 predicted proteins | sample WorMetLIZISLAND2_FD_187412 | JGI IMG/M metagenome (GOLD analysis project Ga0209367, IMG submission 187412) | Marine gutless worms symbiont microbial communities from Max Planck institute for Marine Microbiology, Germany - Olavius geniculatus... ...
CTTATAGGCTTGCGCTCCGCGCGCTCGCCATGGCCCCCCTTGATTGCGGCCCGCCAGCTGGTGGAAAATTGACTAAGTGGCCCGCGGTGTCAAAAAGGTTGGACAGCACTGCCATAGATGCTTCGTAACTATGAGATGAGATATATCCTGCACACCTTTAAAATTCCCTTTGCCTCACAACATGGTTACGAGTGCCACAGTCTGTGGGAGAATGGTCAGGGGATTTGGCGGTACTGGAAACTGGTTGATCGCCATAAGCTGCAAGGCTCATTGGCTGCGTGACTTCACTTTTTCACTTAGATTTTTACTGAGTCTATTTGCTTAGCTAAGCTTCGGTTTAAATACGTATTTTTGCCAAAATGTGACGTGATTTTGCCGACTCTGGCAAAGTCTAAGTCCAAAGTTTTCCCCTTCAGCGAATTGGCTCAGCCAAAGTAGAAGTCAAAAAGTGAAGTCGCCCATTGCTACAGCTACTGCGTCTTGTTCAGTTTTTAATGCTAAGTCGCGTTTTGTGGTTGCAGGGACGATGAACAGACGTATCAGCAGTTCGTAAAGAATGTGACGTCGGACGTTATACGCCGTGGCATTTACACCAACAGGTAAAGTCGCATGGTTTCTCTCCAACGCACGGACGCGACGCAATGTGTTTTTCAATGCAGCCGACGCAAGGAAAGCTTTTGCTGAGGCGCCACTGTCAACGAGGCGTAAAGGGCGTTTCATTGAAAGTGTGGATTTCACTAAATTTCTTAGGCATTTTTCTTAAACGTGTATGTTTTTTTTTCATCTGTGAGAGTGCTTGTGTCAATTGCTTGGATTTGTTCTGGCAAGCCTGACGCGTCCTGCTAGTATAAACTTTATCGCTTCAGATATTTGTTGGTAAATTGTTTGGTGTTTTATTGAGAAATGTAATTGAATGATTGCTTCTGCTAAGGCCGCGCTTGGGCAGGCCCGTCGAGGGCCACAGCGGGTGCCCGGGGAAACATTCTCGCAGGGCCCCCAAACATTTTCGTGGGGCCCCTTTAGGAAGAAAATTTTTGGATTTTTTCTCAAAATGGTGCATCCTGTATTTTATATTTCTGAGCGACGTCGGGGCCCCCGAACGTCGTGGGCCCGGGGTAGTTTACCCCCTACCCCGCCCTATTGACGGGCCTGCCCTTGGGTATTATGATAGAATAAGAACAGAGCTAAAACAGTTTGTTTTTGATTTAATGCATGTGTGTGTGGTATTTTACGATTTAGCTTTAAATTCAATGATTTTTTTCCACATATTCTGCAGTCTGCACCATGTCTCTGTTCACAGGGGTTTGAATCAGGTTTTTGAATCACACATCGAGAAGAGGACAGATTTGCGTGAAGTAAGTAAGAATATTCTGCACTATTTTAGTATTACTTTACTTGTGCTGTGAGACTTTGAAGAGAGTTGAGAGAGTAGGATTTATTTGGTACGTTCAGTACATTGAAAGACGAGAGAGTTTTATGTGCTTTAGAAGTTTAAATTTTAGATTTTGTATATGTTGTGCAGTTTGTAGTACAACTCATACATAGTCACGATATTTGAGTTTTGACGTCAAGTCATTCATTCAACAAAAATTATAGTAAGTAAGTAAATTGTAAGTAAGGAAGTAACAAAATCTTTTAATGCATGAAGCAGACGTGGTATACAGAATGATGTACCAGATAGGGTATATAATGTTCTTTGTGGGTCATCGTTTTGTGTCTTGTCTTCCCTATACATTAAAACTAAAAAAAATAGAACCTAAAAATTTTTTTCAGCATCTTTTTTTCCAGCCGTGCTACAATGTATCATTTGGTGTTTGTTCGTGGCAACAACAGAGCAAGATGAGAGAAATGCTGGAGGAGCTACGCATCAAGGTCGGGATGCCGCGGGAAGGGCACGATGCAAATATAGCCCAGGACGAAGCGGAAGACTACGGCTATCGGTCAACACTGACCACCGTGGATCTCAACCGTCAGTACGAAAACCATCGCGGTGGGATACAGGAGCCTGTCGTCACCACCAGTCTGGTCTGGTCAGTCCCCGCTGAGGGTTCCGGCACCGCTGTGGGGGGTCGGCCCCCGGTTCCCAGGCAAGGCTGCAGCTCCGTAGCCAGCACGGAGAACAACCCTGGAAGCTTCCGGCTGCAGGATTCCGTGGAGATGGGCCTACCGCATCGAGGCACGAGTCCAGAGCAGGTTGTCAACGTACTGACGATAGAGGACCACCAGTTTGACGGCGACATGTACAACAGCAGCAGAAGCTACCATCTCTCCCAGAAAGGACAGAAGACCTTGGACATGGAAAACAGCTTGGACCAACCGGACACCCAAGTTGGGGGCATCAGATCTGGTAGCGGCTATCGCTATGAAAACTTGCGGCCAAACACCCAGGAGAGAGAGAACCCCAGCTTCCGCAGGAGCAGTTACCAGGACAGGAAGAACAGGGAGAAAACCAAGGACACATTGGAGGAGAGGCCGACCACCCAGGTTGAGAACTGCAACTGTAGTAGCAGCCACAGCCACCGGAAAAGTCGAAACAGGCAGAAGACCACTCAGGACGGACGCAACAGCCAGACCCAGGTTGAGAACACTAAATCCAGTAGTATCAAGTACCATCATCAGAACCAGAACAGAAAAAACACCAACAAGAAGCGGAACACCTGGAAAAGACCTAACAGTAACTGCCAGTGTGAGAACAATCAAGGAAGCCAGATGAGCCGGGACATGCAGAACAGTCAAGGTACCCAGAAGATTAACTCTGGTAGCCAGAACAGAAAGAAGACCTCCCACAAGAGGCGGAACACCAGGAGAAAGGGAGATAACGCCAACTGCAATAGTACCAGCTACCACCACCACCACGACCACCACTACCAGGACAGGAAGAACAGCGTACTGGCCCAGTCAGTCGATGACGGATACGACGAGTTTGATGACGTCACAAACAGATCTATCGTCGTCCGCCACCACCCTTCGAACCTGACCCAGTCCGGTTCAACATCTTCATCGACCACCACCAGACGACACCGTCGTCATGAGTACACGCGGGACTCACGGCGGGAGGACGACGGTCTCTCCGTCGAAGAACAGTCCTTTACCCCTCCCATATTTGATCCGACCGGATTAGCCTCCGATAATCCATTTGATCCGGATGAGCAGGATCATCCCATTTTGAACCGGGCAGGGGCTGAAGAAACCACCTTCATCTCCGATCCTCCGGATCCAGCCACCGGCGATAATCCACTTGATCCGGCAGCTAAGCGGGGGGATCATTCCGCGCTGGATCGGACGTGGACTCTCTCTGAGGCGGCAGGCGAAGTTTCGGCGGTGGAGAATGGAAACGGAGATGGTGCCGCCGTGACCCGACAGCCTTCGGCGGTGTCCATGTCGTCGTACCGAGATCCCCGTCACGATGACGTCAGCAACGACGCAGGCGATGAACATGCTGCTGCTGCTGCTGATCATGATGATGATGATGATAACGATGTTGCTGAAGATGATTATGAAGAGGAGGAGGCAGACGGCAACGCGCCGATGCTGGATACGCTGAGCGAGTATCAACAGAGACTGGAGCGGACCAACTTCAGAGACGAGCAACCGGAACAACAACACTTGGATGACGACGACGACGACGACAACGAAAACCACAAAGGGTTTCCACGACCTGGGGGGTCTTCTTTATCTCGAAGACCTACCGCGCGGTTTAGCAGTGCTAAAGTCGACAACAACGACCACACAGAGTTTCCGTCACGACGTAGGTGGTCTTCTCTATCCCTTAGACCTACATCGCGGTCTATTACTGCCCAAGAACAACCCGCCACTGACGACAGTGACGACGACGATGACGACCGCACCGTATCGTCATCTCGACGCCGAGTGGCGGCAGACAAGCCGGAGTTTGGTAGCGCCGTCGCTGCTACTCCGGCCGGCGCAGAGCCAGTAGCAGCGGAGAGTCCTTCAGATAGCATCGATGTGTCGGAGCTGGAAGAAGACGAATATCTGGAGTGATGAGCCTTGCATGTTGTGATATACAACTAGTGCCTATAGTATTGAGGTAATTAGGCTTGTAATCAAAATAGTTTCCTTGAATTTGGGGAAATATTGCCCGGGACATAAGGCCAAGGGTAATATTTTAAAAGTAAAATGGGCGCAGTTTGCTTTTGAAATGTCTCTCATAGCCCAAAATCATCTAAAAATCCATAATGTTTAAGGTCATCCAAGGTCATTGCTGTCGGTGGCAACCGAAAGCCCATATACGACTTTCTATTAGTGATTAATAGGCCCTATCTCGCACCGTTTCTGAGATACAGCTACGTATTGGCTGAAAATCGCAAATTTCCCCCCCTTTCATTTAGCATCCTCGCTGAGGGTGATCCTTTTCGAATTTGTGAAATTTTCGAATTTGTTACAGATCCTGAAACTATAATCTTCCAGGCAGCCGATGGTGAAGATTTGGTGATCCTAGTTTGCACCGTTTTTGACTGATTCACCCGTGTGACAGACAGACGGACGGACGAACAGAATTGCGATGGCTAAGACGCGCTATAGCAGTTCCTGCTTTCGCGTATAAATTAACCTTCCAACTGATGTACGTACACAGTAGCTGTTTTGTTAGGCGTATATGCATCGTAGTAAAAGACACCAGCATAGGCCTACACGTTGAACGCTCCAAAACAAGTAAACAGGACAAGTTACGTTTACCGAAAAATACTCTTAACATACTGCAAAATACTTGATCGGAATAAAATAGTAAATGTATGTGCATTTAGGAAAGAACATGACGTCATAATGATAGCGATATTGCTCATCGGCATTGTGAGTTAAAAGGTTCTTAAGACCTGGGAGGCTGGGACAGCTAGTTGCATTTCTTTGACAGACGGCTGCTAATTTTAGACGGAGGAGATTAGTCTATCAGTGCTTGAAATTTTAATTTTGTTCCGAAATTTCTTCAAAATGGGAATTTTTAGCCGCAACTGTATTTATTGATGTAAGAAAATAATCAGATGGGCAAAAATTTAGAGGATGTAGGGGGCAAATTGCCCCTTTTTTGGCTCTTTTGCTTCCCTTGCTACTACGCCGCTGATGTGGTTCGTGTGCCAAAGCGTAGTTCGTTCTTACTGGCCGCCATGTAAACTTCACACTTGCGATAAGTATGTAAACGACACGAACGACGTGCACTGCTGTGAATGACGTCATAGGCACTGCTGACACCATGGGTGGGCCAATGTCGCTCCCAACGGTGAACGGTCAAAAATTTATGGGGCACTAACCGCACTGACTGTTATTCTCACCACTAAGTAGTTACGCAAAACGTTATCAACGTGACCGTCGCGAAAAAATGCCGTTTGGGCTCAAATTGCCGGAAACGGGGCTGGATTTAAGAGCCGTCCACTGCAGGGCCACGGGAAGGAAAATGAGGGGAAAGAAAAGATGGGAAAAATGGGAAGGAAGGGATAAAAAGAAGGAGCAGTGGATGAAAAAAGGGGTAGGCCTACTCGCCGACGCAGTAATTTTAATTGTGAGCGCCTGTGGACGTCGAATCGTTCTATAATGGCCAAGAGTTCACGCACATTTATTATTTTAATCTCCGGTCATCTGCGTGTATCATTGTGGCTTATAACGCGTTTGCATTGTTATGAGATTGGCCTGCCACCAGTTCGGTTTATGTTATTCATAGTAAGCCTATACAGTTGAACACGATTTTCAGTATTTTTTCGTGGTCTTTCATTCTTTACGACGTATGTATCCCATGTTCTGGGGATGTTTATTTGAATTTTACGCGCAACATCGTCCTAACGCGCACGCTGTATGCCTAATGCATCGCGGAACTTAAGCGGTCAAATTTTCGTAACTTCGTGTTCGTAAAATTTAGCATGGTCAGTGTTATATAATAATTATAAATATCAGTTACAGTTTGTATTCTGTTTGTGTATTAATACGCGTGCCTTGATTAGATTTACGCTCCAGGCCATTTGCACTACTTGGCGGCGGCACTGTTGTCTGTTTATTAATTGATTTATTTTATTTTAAAAGTGAAGATGAAAATCGCAACTTCGCAGGTGTGGCAATGTCGCATATATGTGACTGCAGAAAGGCACGACTGCATAGACCAGGTTTGTGCCGAATTCCAGTGAGTGGCTGTAACATACCAAGTAGGCCTATACCAGTCTACTGGCGATCATCCATCCAAGTAGGTCTGCTATAACCAGGGCCTGGCGTTGATTTTTAAACTTCGTTGATACGACCGTCGACGCTAGGGCCGACCAACCAAGGCAAAATCGTCACCGCTCTGTGCATACACCAACTGTTAGTGATATACTATTTTGTTCACACCCGAATTATTTCGCTAGTTTTTTTTAATTAAAAAAGCAATGATGTTACAGATATCTGTTGTTTTTGGACTTGTAATTTTGTTTCGAAGCTATATCAGCCTTAGTTGCTCTTCCGTTTGTTAAGTTACACACTGCATGAGTTGTCTTCGTTCGTCTTAAAGCGTCACGCATCTGTGATCCGACAGCGCACTGCGTTTATCTGCACCGTGGTCTATAAAACTGGACATTTTTTGTGACAAATTAGTCTTTTAATGTTTTTAGGTAGTCTGGAGTCGGTGCTATAGTGAGGTGCGAAATATTGCAAGGGTTTTGTTGAGTATTGCATTTTTTCCGGCGGTGCAAAGAATGTGAAAATGGTTAACATCTTATAAACTTATCACAAGTTATTATGTAATGTCCTGTTTTATGGACCACGGTGTATGCGCAAACATTAGGGCCTATACATTAGGCTATGTAACTGTGTCTATACCGCAAAACGTCTAATATTAGCCGGGTGTTTACTCTCCACTTACTAGGGAAGCCTACTACTTGCGTACTCACGATTTAGGCCCATCAGAACGAAAGAGAACCATTCGATAATTCTGTCGGGTCTATTTGTTTTCTTTCTAATTGGATTCGTTTTGGTGCATGAAATTTCGTTCTGTCCGGCTTAATTTACAGGGGACGCTGAAAATGTACCTGGTGGGTAGTTGCTGTTAGTAACGGTTTAGGTCGTTCAGAAGTACAGGGCCTATACCTAGGCTATATGCAGTGGCATAGCCTATATGCCCTATAATGTTTTCATCAGAATAAAACACAAACGGATATTGCAGTGTATTTGAAATAGCGAACGCCGTTTACGGGAAAAGTTCGGCTTAAATGGCAATCTCAAAACATTGCGATAGGGCCTACAGGCTAGGTCTCTATTTCGAGCCAGGGTTCTAGGTTTTAACAGAAGCCGTGGGCTTTATTAGAAGTTTTGCGGTAAGCTTCGTTGAACGGTTGGAGGTCGCACGCCTTCCATCACTATAGTAAAGCTTTCTGATGTACCGTGTACGAAGGTTATTAATAAAATTTATTATTATGATATTATGATTTTGGACACCGTGCACGCATTTAAATTAGTGCGTGTATGAACGAAAAAAATGTGGTGAAAAAATAACAATTAATTAATCATTGATTTTGATTAATAGCCTAACTAACCTGTTATCGTAGTTTAGGAATAGGAACACGCATGGGCCTGCGTTTTCGTTTAGAAATGTTATCATCAGTTACTCGGCTTACAGCTTCCACAAATATGCAGTAAGACACTATCAGTAGTCTCTCGGTACTTGGTTTAATTCAGTCTTGTAAGCAAACTAGAATGTTTAAATTCTCTGCAGAAAGATTGTTTTGCTCAGACAATCTATTCAGCCGAGTTGACGACAGTGCAACTTTTAAGCCAAAATTAGTGGGTGGGCTGTTGCGTCGTTGCCGTCGTTGCCGAAGAGGGGGGAGGGGGGCAGGAGGGAAGGACATTGCTTATCCCCCAAATTTTTGACTGTCGGAAAATTTTTAATCGAACAATTTTCGTGTAAGAATGCAAAATGTTAGTCAAAAACATCCTATTTCAAGAAAATTTATTGAAAAAAAATAGAAATTTTGGGCACCCATAATTTTCGCTGTTCGAAATTTGCAACTAGGCCTATCGACTGTCATAATTCTGTGAAAAATTTTTCGTAATTGTCGGTAAATTTCAATTTTCTATCCGCCTACTTTTTCAATCCATGACGCCGATTTGGGTGGGCGATCCCCATTTTTCTTGTTTCCCCCCTCCCCTCTTTTTTCTGTATTCTTTAACTTTATTCTGTCTTTCTTGCCATCTTTCTTCGCCCTCCTCGTATTACTGTTCTTGAGGCGGGATCCGGGGTGTCACATCCAGGAAAATTTTTGAAATTTTACGTTGCTGTGGCTAAGCTTATTGGGTATCGTATCAAGTTATACCAAACAAGCTCATGACGACGATGACGGAATATTTTTTAAAAATCTAGATAACCAAACTACTTCTACTGGTCATAGAGTAACGCAAATAATGGATTAACCCATTTGGGCAAAATGCCTGGAATGGGTGGGCGATAACCCACCTAGCTTACATGTAAAAAATGCTCTGGTTGACGAGTCGTTTACACGGAAGAGATTTTGCACGAACGCAGTGCTTTCTTCGTGACGTGACTTCGGTCAAAAATTTAACAATTAAAATCTTTCAACCGTTAACATTTTTAAAGACTGATCACGTGATTAATCATCACAGCTTTCCACAGTTTTGATTTAAATAGGTTCAACGATTATTGCTGGCCAGCAGGGAAACGGGTCGAGTTAAAAACATCGTCCGCTGGGATAGGCTTATAGGGTGTTTTCACGATCGAACAAACATTGAGCAGCTAGCTCGACGTTCTATGGTAATTAGCATGCTAATTAGGAGGGCGGACGGGTTGTAATTGGAAGGCCTATATAACATGTGATCAGCTGTGGCTAAGCGCCTAAGCCTAGGCCTACATTTGAGACAGGGGCGGGGTTCCAATAGGCCTGCTTGAGCCAGGACGATGTTTGCTCGACGTTTGCTCGATCGTGTAAACACCCTATTAACGTAAGCAAAATAACTGGTTGACGACGTTGACATCACCTAATGAGCATTTTCTACAGGAGGACTTGTCGCGAGTACATTTGCGCTTCGTTAACGAGCGTGCTAAATTGCTACCGTCCCGGCCAGACAGATTCGTGCCTGTGCATTTTAGCTACCGACCCGACCAGCCGTTATTTAACCTGACGTTCTTTTTGCAGACTGAAGTTGATTTGGTCTAGTTTTTCATCGCAAGAACCAGCTCAGATAGCCGCAGTCTAAAGCTGCGTACAGAGCGACGTCACTAAACCGAGTTGAACTGACATGGTTTAGTTTTTGACGAACTGACCAATGGGCAAGCAGTAATGCATTACAGTGGGCACCGTCTAACGGCTTTGGTGTCTACGTGATTATACGGGCACGTACGCGTCAACCAGTGACCAGTAGGTTCGCCCTGCTTGCCCATTGGTCAGAACAAAAATCAGATCAGATACAGTCACAAGACGCATTCAGAACGAACGAAATGTACTGAACGGAAACATCAAAACTAGCCTATGCCATTTCCTTTCAGTTTAGTGCATTTCGTTCGCTCTGTACCCGTCTTAACGGCCAACGGCGTCGACAGCTCGACAGAAACATAAGTTTAACACTTGCAAATCAAAAGAAGCTGTTGAAACGTGACGCGCATGCACTATATACAAATTTTATAAGTTTCTATATGAAGAGTAGACCTGTGCTGATTTTACGAACCGTGATTAGTTGCCAAAGCTGCCTGCTCGATTTCCCAAAGGAAGGAGATGCAAGACATACACTGTATCTGCAGGAAGCCGCCAAACAAATCTCATGGTCAGATTCGACGTAAATGCGTCACAGCATAAATATATATATATATATATATATATATATATATATATATATATATATATATATATATATATATATATATATATATATGTATATATATATATATATATATATATACGAAAATTGCGAAGCCAAGCGTAGCTATTTTTTTCTAACTAAAATAATCAAGCGAAGTAGAAAAAAATATGTCAACCCAGTGCGGCCGTCCTGACTACGGCCGTCCTGACTACACACTGCATTGCGCAATTTCAAGTATAACCCTTAATGCCAATTTTAACCTTGAGTGCTGATTTTTAATCTTCCGAGCTAAAAATTGGCACACCAGTTGATCCTGCCCAGTGAAAACTTCACACCATTCTGGATTTTTATGCGCCCTTTCGTGTTTAAATCAGGAGTTCTTTTGTAACAGACAGACGGACGGATGGACGGACAAGCAAGACCCGCAATGCTGCTCATTAGGACGGCCGCGCAAAAAACGGCAGAGCTTGAAACGGTACATGTGCAAAGCAAAGCGCGGCTAGTTTTTAACACAAATTTAGAAACAAACAAATTAATAAATTGCAATTATTAACACTACTGGCGCATGCGACGTAGAGTAAAAAAGAAGTCATAAGAGACTACGAAAAATGTGAAATAGCAGAATTCGGAGACCTGTAAAGCCTATACATTGTATGTACACTCCACACGCGATGTTTTAGGACCCTAACGGAAAGTAAATTTTTTTCAAAAATCAGAAACATCTTTAAAACTCAAAAGCGCGAAGCAAAATTTTGCTGGAATTTTTGCATGGTTTCCCTTTTTAGCACTTTTTTTACTGTAAATGATACTTTTCTCAAGCACGGAAACCATTGTAAAACAAAGTGACAAAAATTATATAGACAGAGAAACGAAAAAGTTATTCAGGATTAAACTGAAAATGCAAACTGACCACTCGCCTGGAAAACTTGAAAACGAAAGGAAGTGCTAAAGTGGTAAGGAAAAAGTTAGGGAAAGTGAAAAAAAGTTAAAGAAAATACAGCAAAAATTGGAAAAAGATTAATGAAGCTATAAACATTACTTTTGTTACATTAGGCATATTTACATTACACCCAGTTTCATGTGCTCTGGAAATTGGTCATGCTGAAAATGTTCTAAACACAAAAATTGTGCAATCACAGCTAATCTTTTTTCGCTAATTTTTTTGCAAAAAAAGTTTTAATAAGAATGAAAGCCGGCGTCTCGTCGTTCGCCCAAATAAACTGAACTTAATTGAGCTAAAATGAAATAAAATGAAACAAAACGGAATAAACTTAGATAAAAGCCATAGCGCGCGGCTTTTGTCTCAGCTAATTTTATTTCGTTTCATTTCAGTTTAGTTCAGTTCTGTAGCTTCTAACAGACCGGGCAACGGATGGCCGCATAGTGCGCTGCGGGATCATTAGCCGATGCCAATCAGCCGCCACTTCCGATATTGTAACGGCGTTTCTGTTCACGAGTCAGTCTCATGCACGAAGCACTATAGCAATTACCGGAGTTTACCTTTACCTTTACCTTTTAGCCGACCGTACTTAAGTAATGATCGAGCTATTGGTACGAGTTGTCGTGTGTCTGTCTGTCCATCTGTCACGGATGTATTGTGGCCAAGCTTTAGGTCGTAGAAAAATTTTTTTACATGATCAATTAGCCATGAGTGTTAAACTCGGGCATGCAAAATTTCAGCCATATAGTGTAAGGGAAACATTTTCAAATTGGGGCAAAATAAAGAGGTGTAGAAAATTCAATGAAAAACTGGCCATATCTCGGAAACGATGATACGGCCAAAGTTACTATTCATCGCTAATAGAAAGTGGCATACGCCCTTTCAGATGAAATGAAAATTGTCGACGTTGAATGATTTTGAAGGTCATTGGCAACCAGCACGGTCGGCTATCCTAGCGACAGCTTGGCTTCTTGTATCTTAAATCTTTATCTTCAAGTGTCTAGTGCAGTCAAGCTAGAGTTCGTCGTGGCACAGCTTGTGGTTGAGGATGGCCAGTGGTCCGATGCCGCCGTCTAGGGCGCTGTTGACCCCGGTGCTGTTGATGGCGCTGGCCGTAGAGTGGGCCTGGCTTCAACCGTCCATCCTGTGTCGTCGACTCTTCCGGTAGCGGTAGCTGCTACTGGAGTTGCAATTTTCAACCTGGGTGGTCTGCTTTTCGAGTTTTTTGCCTCCCAATCTGTCCACGGTGTTCTTTTTGCTTCCAAAATTGTCTCTTTTCTCTGTCATGAGTATTTGGTTAGCTCTGATGGCGGTAGCTGCTACCGTGGTTAATGTTCTTTCTCAACCTGGGTGGTCCGCCTCTTCGTGGGTGTCCTGCCCCAGCTTTTTTTGTGTCCAGTTGCTGGCCGTGGAGTGGGCCTGGCTGCGGCCGCCGCTGATGACTGCCATGGCGCCGGCATTGACGGAGCCCCTGTGTGCGGTTTCATACAGTTGTTTCTGCATCATCGCCATCGAGATCTTGCTCACTTTGAGGAAGTCGCGTATTGACACCTCGTTGGAGCTGCGCCGACTGCTGGGCACGCTCTCGGCCGCTGGGGAAACGTCATCGACCACCCTGTTTGTGTCTGTGTTTGACCACGCTGTGTGTTGAAAGACCACCTTGTCTGCCATTACAGCACGCTGTCTGGCCACCCAGTGAGTACATCGACCACCCTGTCCGCCGTCACGACGTCCTGCCAGTCAAGCAAACAACTGATCAACCAGCCAACCAGCCAATCAATTAATGGACCACTCCTTGCGTTTCAGATTCTGGAGGTCTCCCTCGACATTGTGCGCTATACATATTCATTTACTTATTTATTTGTTTAATCAATCAATCCATCTATCTATCAATCAAAAAAAAACCGTCAGTCAACTAACCCTTGCTCCTCAGATTTGGCGGGTTTACTTTCGAAATCGTGCGCTATATTAATTTATTTATTTTCATACATGCATGCATACATATTTACTTACTTACTTACTAACTTATTTACTTATTTTAATCAATCAATCAATCAGTCAAAACATATAAACTTATGTCACCACCCTGTCCGCTGTGACGACGCCGTTCTGTCGCCGCTGTAGGTCGGCCACCGACAGCGGATGGATCGTCCGTGTCGACCGCGCCGGCGGCGCCTGGCGGCCGGGAGTGATGGCATTGCGCCGGAGAGCAGTGGCGACGCCGCCGCGGTGTAGTACGGGAACGGCGGTCGTGCGATGCGCCGGTCTACAGCACGGTCTGCAGCAGCAGCAGCAAGACGACCAGACACTGCTAGACCGATGACGTAAACACTTGTCGGCGCCCGGCCAACGGATGTTGAGCTTAGAAATTAAACACCTGTTGAAAGGTGTGGCTATTATACCGGCACGTCCACCTGGATTGCTTTGGAGTAGACACATCACCTGTTTACTGTCCAGGTGGAAAGAAGCATGAGCGTTTGTATAAAATGTTGCGGGATGTTCATCTTACAGATGAAACAGTTGATTATACACGCGTCAAAGATTGCCTTCTCTAGAACTGCTTAGGTGTATGGAAACCTGGTGTATGTATAGAATGGTGCGGGGATGTTGAGCTTAGAGATGAGGAAGTTGAGAAAGAGTTTAATGACGAGCGACGTGACGTTGAACAGGCTGTAGACGCAGCAGCATCCCAGCAGCGTCAGCAACCAATTACCGATACGATACAGGTAGACGTACGGGTAGTAATTATGCTGACTGGCTACGAGATCGCCGAAGCCGATGGTCGAGAACGAGACGAAACAATAATACAGCGAGTCAAAGTACACCCAGGTACGATTCTTCGTATTTCCGGTACGAGCTAACCAAGGTGAAACAATGATGATGATGATGATGACGATGTTATTGATATGAGTCAAAGTATGACCAGTTTTCCTGTGAGTGGAAAAGCGCCGCGGCACAGCAGGCGATAACCGTTGCACCGGCGAACAGTATCAACATGACCCAGTAGACCGAGGGTTTCCAGTCGGCCAGATCGTCGTCGTCGTCGTCTCCGCTGTAGCCGGAGCCACGGCGAGGGTTGACCGAGGTGGCAGCGGTTGACTCACAGTCGCCCTGGGCTGAACGTTCCGTGCGCCGTCGCCGACACTCGTACACGGAGCGCAGCATTACGGCCAGTACGGTGATGATTCGCTCGAGGAACAAGTTGAAGAAGAGAATGCAGCCGGAGCAGCCGAGCAGACCGTAGACGATGACCGTCAGTTTGCCGTACAGGGTGCTCGGCGTCGTCATGCCATAACCTGACCAGTTACAAAACAATTTATCAACCAATCTATCTCTCTGTATATCAATTTCTCAGTCAATTATCAGTCATGCTTGACAGTTTTTGCATACTTTAACATTAGATATATTACAAACCGTTACTGAAGCCACTTTCTGCCATTGACACAGACATATTTTTTTACGTGTGGGCATTAAACTGATGAATAAATGCATCTATTTTGTTTAAACTTTGTATATGAGCCGTTAATTATACCCACTGATAAAAAGTAAATAAAGAATGACAGGTATTGATCTGTAGTGTTGGTTCTTTCTATTAGTGAGCTGTTTCATCGCAATGGTTTGTTGCACGGCCGTCATATTACAGTACATAAAACACGCGTCATAGATTTGATCTGCTCATATACTGACGGAAAACCACCTTGGGTGTAACACAAAACCGAGTCACAGAAATTAACAGAAATAAATGAAAGAAAGCAACTTAAAGCAACTGGCCTTGGTAAGAATAGCCTATGAACTATAACTTTCATTTTAAACTAAAACCGCGGACCCGGTCGCATTTCTATGCTTTGACGCGGCTGAATCATTGGGTCACTTGGTCAAGTCAGGTCGGGGTCAAACAAAAATGACCTTTGAAGTTTGTGTGCACATCGCAGTTAACTTTTCGCCGATTTATTGGTCCGCATAAAACACGCGTGAAAAAGAAAATAACAGTCTGCCAGCGCCTCTGAAGCTACGGCACTACGGCGCTATACAAATGTATTATTATTATTAGTCATGTATTCGATCGACGATATGAACAACGAAACCCAGTAGACCCTAAAAGGCGGTTTCCATTCAACGCAACGCACGCCACGTACGCAACAAACGCAGATGACGCAACAACCAAAACGACGCAGATAAAAGCGATAGTTGCGTCAGCTGCTTGCGTTCGTTGCGTTGCGTACGTTGCGTACATTGCGTTAGATGGGAACCCGGCTTAACTGTCAAGTCTTCATGTTCGTTCTTTGTCGTTGTGTGCGGTCATAACCTCTGATAAGGAATCAGCATTTTTTTCTTATTCGTCTCCACACGGGCGACAGAGCAACACCACGCCGTCAATATTTGATGGAATTGCCAAACAGACAGTAGATAATAACGACATCTGGATCTTATGGCCAAGGAGGGTCATCCCGTTCGACCAATAACCTAGACGGACTAGTTATATAGCTCTACCAGGGTCATGTGTATCGTCACGTGACTCGCCGGTGACGTCATCAACCTCGAGCACGTGATAAGATCCAGCGACGTCCAGAGCTGACTCAAGACCAAGTTCCACTGCATCGAGTTGTCGTGGACTTGTTGGACGACCGAAAAGACGTCTTAACTTGTTGTGAATTTTCTGCAGTGCGCTTTCGATTTTTGACCGACCGTTCTAACGCCTCAGATTCGGCGAGGGTGTCGCCAACATTATTGTGCGCTTTATAAATTTACGTACTTACTTACTTACTTGCCTGCTATGGCACAAGGTTGTGTTTGTCTGTCTGTTGTCTGTCGACTGTAACGTACGTATTGTGGCTAAACGGTACGTCGTAGACGATCGGCGATGGTACTGTTGGCTAGGGCGATGACGAGTTTCCATATGCTGTCAATAGCAATCATGTCGCTATTTTAGGCGGTTTGGCCGCAATTTTTAACGCAAAGTCTCTGCCTGCATCCGTCATTTACTCACGCCGAATTACCTTATTTCAGGTTACTTGTAGTGTTTGATTGCGTTGTATCGAGTCCTTAGCCCTTGCGAAACAGATAAACAGACAGCTTTACCTTGTCTTGCCTCACAATAACTTACATGTATTAGCCTAAGTCTACACATAATCTAGTAGTCTAATTAACGAGAATGATGGTTTATAGTGCATATTTCACTTACCTTGAACTATTTATTTACTCGATATTGTAAGTAGACCGACACAAAACGAAAAAAGTTCCTATGTTTGTGTTTTAATAGTAAACAGTTTGAAACGAGATTATATGTCCCATTGCAGTCCGATTATATCACATGCATCTTACCTGGTTAACATGTTTTGGTCCCAAACAACGTCGGTTGCTTAAAAATAGACCTATCCATTTTACTTATCCTGTTAGTTTAACTTAAAATGACAAAATTCGAAATAGGCCTAACGGATAAAAATTCTTAAACCGTTCATACTCCAGAGTGATTATATATTATATAAGGCAGAGTTCAGTGTAACCCGTACGAAATGCCAACTGCGGAAAGGACGAAATAGCATTCGATAATGACTGAAACCATATAATTATTAGCCTACGCACGATATTACTGGCCGTCAGTAATGTGACAAGCTGCAGTCAACTGACTTGTTAGTCAACAGAACGTTGCATTTATACAGGGTGGCCCAGAAAAGTAAGCTATTGCATTTTGTTCATATCTTTGCAAAATATTGAGCAATTTTCACAATTTTTTACCATGCAGTAGGCCTTAGACTCTGTAAGAAATTTGCTACTCAGTGGCAGGCACACCACACTTGTTATGTCTCTACACTATCTTGTAAATCCTAAATATAAAGAACTAGCAATATTTGCAGATGAACAGAAGATATAATGGTAATTTTTGAAGTATTTAAATAAGATGTTAAATACAAATTATAGTAAGTGTCAACAATGTTTTATGTTACTACAGAGAAAGTTTTCATCTTTCAGCAAAATAGTGCACAGCTTGTAGAGCCGCAAGATCTAGGTACAATGCTCATGCAGTTAAGTGAGCAAAATTGCAGCCGCCAACCAGCATTAATGTACATTAAAAATTTATGCACAAAAATGGTTTAAATTATTCGAAAAAAATGTTCACTGTGTCCTCCATTGTTCTTTACACTTGCTATAACTCATATTTAACATTTAAGTTGAATACTTTAAAAAAATTACCGTTAGACCATATGCTGATCTGTAGAAATTGGTGGTTTTAGAATATTTATGTTTTACAAGGTAAAGTAGCGACACAATAGGTGCGGCGTGCATGCCACTGAGTGGCAAATTTCTTATAGAGTCTATCTATGAAAAAATTGTAAAAATTGGTCAATATTTAGTGAAAATATGGTTCAAGTGCAATAGCTTACTTTTTTGGGCCATCCTGTATATGCACAACTAATTAACGGAGCAGTCGCCTTTCAATCACATAATCACGTAGAGGCCATATCTCGGGTTAGTATTATACAGACACACCTGTCAATCAAATTGTCAAACGTCTATTTTAACCTAATACGAGTAACTGCATGCAGTGCGGGGGCTGCGCTTCTTGGTTTTAAGTATTTCTGTTAAACATGTACAGTTTTATGCAAAAAAAACAAGAAAGAATTATTTTGAACGGAGTGATATAGGAATCTTCAGTAAAATTCGCTTTTCTTTTAGAATGTATCACAAAATGTAATTGGCGGCTGGGTTTTACGCGGAGCAACCTGTGAATAGCGCACAATGTTCTACCTGCAGGATTCTCGATTAAGGCAGGCGGGGCGCTGAAAACGCGGGACCGGAAAACCCGGGACCATCGATGAAGTAGACATGAAGTCAATAACAAAAAAAGATGAAAAAAGATTATAGCGTCCGTAAACTAAGAAACTTATTGGCGTTGACCAACTATCGAAATCGAAAATGGCAAAATTGCCAACGCCGCCGGCGTACGTGCTGAAGCCGTGTCAAAACGGCACTGCAACACGCATGCGAGAACTGAACATTGTAGGCCTATGTGTATGTTGACGAAAACCGGATATGCCTATCAAATATAAAAGTCAGTATAAGAAATTCAGTGTTGTGGTCTTCGAGAAACTGTGCGATGCTAAACAATGCGTAGCAGTGTAGTGGATTAAAAAAAATAAATGGAGAAAAGAGTTTCAATAATTTTGCGACAGACACTGCAAATTTCTGTCAGAAGCAATTAATTATGGATGCTCAAAATTATAACTTGTTCGAAAGTTTTCGCGCAATTTCGCTACCCGCGTGTACAGTGTGCAGCAATAAAAAGATGCCCCATAAACCATCTATCGGTAATCATACTTATCAACAAAATTTTCAGACATGAATTTTGACACAATTTGCCATCATTGTTGCACTTTTTATCACTTTATTATTTTATGATCATTTAATTTTATCATCTCCCTTCTTCTTCTTCGGAAGTAGCACAACTTTGAATAACAAAACAGTCTTTGTTCAACTGCACTGACGAATAAATGAGACTTCCACTGACTTTTAAGCGTATTTTTAACACGACATAGTTGAACGTTTGAGATACGTAAAACACCAATTAAGCCTATTTGTTGCAAAAATAAATATTAACTGCTGAGTTTATCGCATTATTGTGCAGTGCAGAAGTCTAAAATATCCGCCTTTTGCGTTAACTTAACTCAGACGCTTGCGGAAACTGAAATTGATTTTTCCGATTGCTTTTTGCAGCATCGCATCTCTATTATCAGAATAATTTGCGTCGAAAGCAAAATATTATTTCCACATTATAATGACGCATATTTTGACGTTATTGTCAAACTAATAGAGTTTACTCGGTTGTTTTGAAGTTTTAATTTAAACAAATAACCGGTTTATTTATGTTGAAGTAAAATCGCGTTTACTTAAAAATTTCGCATTAAACCTAAAAGTGGCACTATTTGCACAAACTTTCGTTCTATTGCACAAATCGTACACAACCTGTACCAAATTTTCTTTTTAATAAAGGTACAAAAATGTTATGCCCTTTTGAAGATATTTTTGTGGAGGGTTTTTTATTGCCGCATACTGTTTAATTCACACCTTTTATCTGACTTTACACCTTTTGCAATAATGATATAGGTGTAAGCAGTCATAGAAAGGTGTACACTTGTTAAACATTGCCTATATTACACCTATATTACGCCTATATAAGAAATTCATATGCGCAGTTGTGCATGTGTCGCAGTTGCTGATAAAAACCGTAGAATACTGGACCACTGTTGCAAACAAAACCAAAAAAAAATTAAAAACATACTTCACTTTCCACATAACTCGGGTCTGTTTTCAACGTGTATTTGACTCGGCTATTTTTTTAAGTTGATGTAACGTTGCCATTTTAAAAATGTGAATTGCAATATATTATTGCTGTTTCCGTTGCGCCATTTCCTGATCAGATCGCTATAAAATCTTATGCCCATAATCTCTGCAGAAAACAGTAAAAATTATTTTTTGTATGCGTAAGAAAGAAATTCAGTAACGCCGTAATTAGGCCCACTTGTAAGACAGTAACACGTTTCTGACAATGTTTTGCTAATGTTTTCGTTCTATTATTGCCCGCAAATAAATAAATCAATCAATCATTTAATTCATACCAGACAAAGTTACAAACATAAAATCAATAACGCAGTGCATGTGGTCTGATAAAGGACACAAAGGGCAAGCCTCTAATATGTGCCCTGAAAAAAATAAGAAAAAT